>Ga0123353_10013893_pt1 | contig 11571 bp, 6 predicted proteins | sample TergutLab28metaG_3_FD_92763 | JGI IMG/M metagenome (GOLD analysis project Ga0123353, IMG submission 92763) | Labiotermes labralis P3 segment gut microbial communities from Petit-Saut dam, French Guiana - Lab288 P3 | ecosystem: Host-associated > Arthropoda: Insects > Digestive system > Gut ... | reverse complement strand
CTGAGTGGACCCCGTTCCAGACCCACTACTACTCAGAAAATCTGGTAGCGCCGGGGATCGAACCCGGGACCTCTGTATCTGTAGCCAGAAACTCTGACCACTAGACCACAGAGGCGGTCCAGCCGTATCCCATACAGTTTTAAAATTCATTTTAATATTAACCTTATACATAGGTTTTTCTCTTCCGAGCTGTTATTTTAGTCGGGTTTATCCACCGAATACGTCTATGCATTTCTGTTCTCCCCTAAACGTACTAAATGCCCCACGACACGACACGCCACACCCACTCTTTCTTCTTGATTTGATCCTCGTCGTAACGTCCCCTGTGAAGGTAGCGCTGTTTCACATTTTATAATTGCCTGTAGTTAACGATTCTGTAAGGATATGTGGCAGTCATAAACTGTGGGGATAGAATTTAGTTCATTCTACTGGACTCAGCACAGTAGGTTTGGCAATATACAACTTATCTTATAGAGGAAACAGACCCAGTTTCCAAACTGTCATTTATGTCAAATAGCATCACAGGAAACGGGAAATGCCTAAAGTAACATTCTTTGATGCCTGTAGTTCACCGCATTTGTGATTAATCCGAGTATGGTAGAAGATCAAGTAACAGAAACTGTGTCCTGCATTACCGTTCATTTCAGGTACAGTTGTATAACCAATATACTGCTATAATGCTAACCACGACTCTTGGCGCCCCCTAACCTCGATGCTAGGCTACCATACACTAAACGCCGACCCCCTTTTCTCTAAGTTATAGTGTATAGGTATGTGTATTGTTGTATTATTATTTTTTTTTGTTTTGCGCAACAGCCCCCAGTGGGCCAGGGCCTCTTCATTCACGAGGTTTCTAGATCACACACAATGACGCACCACAGTAGTTAGGACTCCTCTGGACGAGTGATCAGCTCGTCGCGCAGACCTCTACCTGACAACACACAACGCTCACAACAGACATCCATCCTTACTCGCGGTGGGATTCGAACCCACAATCTCAGCAGGCGAGCGGCCGCAGTCCTACACCTTAGACCGCGCGGCCACTGGGATCGGCAGTGTTTATTGTAGAGCTACCTATAATGGGCCACTTTCTGATACTTTCATTTAGGCCTATTTCTAAGCCAGCACCTACTGATATTTTCCGTTCGACTTGCATGAAGTGGGGCACCTCCCGTTATTGACGTAATACTGCACCTTGGTTCGTACCGTAACTTCACCTTTTCTTACATTTGTTCTTCTTGTTCGTCGTACACCTATTTAACATTATCTTCCCTGATGATTTCACTGACTGTTAAATTGATAATATTGTTTCATATTTTGGGATAGATTGCACAACAAACCACTCCGTGTGTAATCCTAGTTTTATACACATCGTGCATGTACAGTAGGCAACTTAAAGTACAACGAAATTTTTAAGTAAGACATCCCGTTGCGCTATTATTATTATTATTATGATTATTATTTAAATAGTCAGTGATGTACACACTTAGTTGTGTTGACTGTTCATTGACACAATTACAACGAAATGCTGGTTTTGATACATGAAATTTTAAAACAAATTATTTTATTCACCTGTAGAATCTTGGCTATTGTTCATCGTGTGGTGAAATCTAATAGTCCCATTGGGCTTCGAATGAGAAGGAGAGGCTGATTGGTGGTTACAAATGGAAGAGGAAAGAAGAATTTTTTTATACGGAAGTGGTTAAAATATAGTGCTTCCCAAACTACGGTGCTTACTGATGTGTGCACAGGTGTGCACCTGTGCACCGGCCGGCCACCTACAGAGTGTGATGATACCAGATGCTGTATAATACAATTTTCACCTCCTAATGATGAGCACAAAAGTGCTCGAAACATGTAGAGGCATATAATAAACTTATTATAAAACAAGAATTTGCGCATTAAGTTGGTCAGTTACTAAGATTATACTGAGATGCACGGTCAGCAAAACATAAAAAATATCAGTTATGCAGTTACAGTTTTATACAAATATGTGCAACAATTATCAACGCACAAGCTTCTCTAAATTCTGCTATTTGTGTTTTTCAATTTGAAATCACTCAATATAATGCGCATCCAATTTCTGGGGGGAGGGGGCGGGGGAGGGTGTGTAAAGGTAGGAATTGCGCGTTGTGTAAGAGTTAATGTCGATCCCCTGTTTATTCCCTGCATCGGAATACTTTTGGCTATAAAATGTCGAGACTGACAATTTTAGTGAAGGTGTAATCCGATTAACCAAGTGCCACATGCACTACAAATACACGTCAGTATCTCGTGGATTCCTGTGACGTTGTCAAAGTCCTTTTGTGTCGGTTTGTTGTTTGAACTGAGGTAATTAGTTAGTTTTTTTTAAATGTAATGCAAGTTCACGTCTGTTGTAAATTAATGTTGCATTTGTGCTTCAGAAAACAGTTCTACGGAAACCGTTGCTTGACGTGTTTCTATTTTCAGACACGTCAATAACACCTGTCGTGCCTGAGTTTTATGTCGTCTTGGTCATATATTGATTGTGTCTATAATTTTCCATTCACGTCAGCGTTCTAAGGCGGGGATGAATAAGAGTATGGGAATCTTATAGCCACTGCATTTTGTGTCATTGACACTGCATTAAATGGCACTGTTAGTGTCCCTCACCATTTTTAGGGCCAATAAATTCTTCGATGGCCGATCCCATTGGCTGCGCCGTTTAAGGTGTGGGTCTGCGTCTGCTCGCTTACTGGGATTCCCAGTTCGAATCTCACTATTGGCATGGGTGTCTGTCCTCTGTGAGAGTTGTGTGCTGTCAGGTTGAGGTCTCTTTGGCGGGCCGATCACTCGTGCAGAGGAGTCCTACCGAGTGTGGTGTGTCTGAGTGTGATCATGAAGCCCCTATAATGAAGAGGCCCTGGCCCACTGGGGGCTGTTTTGCCATGGGGGAAAATATTCTTCTATATCGGACTTTCACTAACTCATCCACTCAATCAAGCAATCATCAATCAGTCAATCACTTTATGGCATAAAGTCTTTCTTCCACAGCTGCCACTCGCCTGGCCAAGAAATTCGCCGCTCTTTTGAAACAAGAAAAACCACCATTTTAACAAAGGAAGTTTTGTCCCTGAGATATTTTGGGAACTGATTTTCATGTAAATTATATAGAGACCTTCGGTTCCCACCCCACAGAGAACACAGTCCTTGTCCGTTTAAACCCCGATAACCTGAATGCAGATTTGTGGATAACATTATTATGTACTTTGGAGAAGTAGCGGGCCGAATTACTCTTTTATGAACACGGAAATGATCCTTCGGATTTCAAATGGAAGGCATATTTCGTGATTAATTGCCCTGATTTTATTAGTGCCTCTAATGACACTGTTCTTGGAGCGATTCTACACAAATTTGAAGTTGTTAACTACATACTGACTATATCACTGCCTTAGGTTTCACTCCAACACACTGCTGTCCTGTATTTTAGTAGCCCAACGTGGGCTGCAGCCAGTGGTAGTGTGCGAGGCTATTGAAGTCGCCACTTAGTATTTGTAAAAGTAAAGTGTTCCCGTTACAGGCCCGGTGTGGCCCAGAGGGTGGGTAGAGGTATAGCTCTACTCTTTCATGACCGCGGTACTAGAAGGGTCAGCAGCACACCCTGGCCGCACTTTACTCCCGGGAAAGACCCGGTACCCATTTTACAGGAGGCTTGGTGGGCCCCAGGGTCGGTCTGGACGGGCGATAAATCTTGTTCCCACCGGGATTCGATCCCGGACAGTCCAGCCCGGACGAGCGGAAAATCTCGTCCCCACCGGAATTCGATCCCGGACAGTCCAGCCCGTAGCTCAGTCGCTATTCCGACTGAGCTACCCGACCCACATCCTTTGTATTTGTAGCGTAACTGAAATTACCTCAATAGGACTCGTTCAGGCAGCACCTTTTGTATTCGTATGTGCGAATGCAGCAAGTTCAAGGTGCGATTATTTATCAATAACTTCATATATTTGCCGAAATACAACCGGAGCTTACGGAAAAATAAACGCGAAGAATACAATTACTGATAATTTACTAATTTTTTATTATATCTTGCCTCATTCAATAAGTATTTAAATTTTAAATGCCGGAAATACTTCATGACAGCCGATGGCACACTTAATTACTCTTTTTTCTGGTAAAAGCCGATATTTACATATAAAATTGAAAACTTTTGGTAGAGGGAATTTGGGAATTCTGACAGACCAAGAGTCAATTATCACGTTATTGTATTAGCTCAAATAATATTTTATTTTCTCAATCGATACAGTAGATCGGGGTGTCATTTAAATTCTCTTCATGTGCTGTAGGGTGCAAACCCTGGTATATTTTTAACGTTGGAGTTGGCAGGTGTGAGAAAGAGGTTAGCGTCAATCGTCAATTAAATCTGACCACTACGCAGTGTCAAGGAATTAGGAGTCTTGTAACAAAATATCTAGACTCGTTGTGTCCAGACTTGCGCCAAAAGATGGCACTCTTTTCTGTTAACTATTAAGAAATGTACCTTAAAGTAAAACTTCCTGACTACTTAGAAATAAAATAAGCACAAAATTAAATTCCTTAATACAATTTTTCTCCAGATCCAAAATATTCTTCCCCCAAAACTGTCTTTCTGAAACATGATGAAGTTGGCGTGCAAACTCTACTAGTGCACGTCTCCTTTAAACTTCCAAACAAATCGCTTGGTTGTATTGGAATGAGAAAAGAGAGAGCAAGGGCTGTTGAAAGTGAATGTTTATACTGTGCCACATTCATGTGTTTGTTGGTATCGCAGAGAATCTGGCAAAAATATGGCACGCTAAGCCGTTTGTGCGTATATATCACAACATCAAATATTTATCCTTACATATTCTATTTCTGTCACCTTTATTGATAGCAGTTTTAATTCATATTCTGAAGACATCAGCTCGAAGTGTGTGCTTATTACTAAACATGACTAGTTTCGGACGGTCGGCAGATACATAACCAGCTTCAGACAACCGACAGGAAGTGGACCTCCAGCTTAGAAAGTGAGGGGTTGGGTGCTATGTTTAACGATTTTCGCCTTGTAATATTTTAGGACGTCTGTTTGGTATTAGCGGTTGTGAACCTTTGGTTTTATGCTGCCTTAGTGTCAGTGTTTGAGAGATGTGCAAACGTTTGTCAGCAGACATGGCGGACGGTACGAGTACACGGCGCTGGAAGCTGATTCCAGTGTGCACGAGCGTCTGGAGCTGGAGCGGAAGGCCAGGGAGCGTGCTCAGAATGCCTGTCAGCATTACCTCCGATCTTGTTCCCGATACACCTTGCTGCACCACCTCAATGACATCGGTGAGTTCGGACATTCCCTAACGCAAAACTTTCTGCGTCACGCTCTCTACCATCTCGATACTGACCTGGCATTGTAACGAACCCACCACTAAAATTCTGTGTACTGTAGAGGGTGACTCTGTGAATTTTCAACCCCATGCGCTTTCATATTCCGGTGTTAAGCATAGAAGTAACTCCACTTATTTCGCGTATCATATTTCTGCTCTCTTAAATTATACGTCAGTCTAAGGGTTCTGCCATGTCTCAGGCAGTAAGTCGCTGGCCCTTCATGGCGGAGGCTGGGATTCAATCCCAAGGCAATCCATGTTGAATTTGTGGTGGGCAGCGTGGCCCTGGGACAGCCTTTTCTCGGTGCACTACCGGTTTTCTGTTGTCAGTATCATTCCACCAATGCTCCATTCTCACTCATTAATCTGTCAAGGATGCTGTACAATGTCAACAATTTAAAGAGTCTTTAAATAAAAACACTGATTTTTTATTGTGTGAGGCTACAATATGCGTTTTCAATTGATCTACGTTTTGTAATGAAATAGTCATATAATTCACAACTGCCTATATATATATATCTTCAAAATTATCGCAAGTCCGCGAGAAGATTTTTTTTTAAATTTAGTCACTGCGGAAATGAATTTTGGATCTTAGAAAGGTGTGATCAGAATGTTATAAAATCAGAAGAACTCTGAACAGCAGTGGCGTTCGGTGGTTTCTGGTTCTGACAGATGAGAATTTTTTTTCTTGACAAAAATTTTCGAATTTACTGCTCCAAAACAAAAACACTCGTGCACGTTATGAGATTTTACAGCAATGTTCCTGAATACTGCAGGGAAGAATCAAATCTTCAGAAGCCTTCTTGAAAACTTAAAATTTCCGGAATTTTGGGATCACCCCCCTCCCCACCTACCACCACCACCACCACGGTTTGTAAATGGTGATAGGTATCTGCTTCAGTGAATATCAGGAGCGATTTTCAACTGTTACAGGTTCGCGAGTGGACAAGCACTGGTTCATGGTTCGCGACACATCGATGAAGACGGAACGGTTACTCACACTGGTACCCCTCAGTTCCAACTGCGCGATAGAGTGCAACCCGAACACCAGGGGTACGATCCTAGAGCTCTTTCTCGCCCTTCAGCATCCCTACATCTACCCCGTACTGGACTTGGATTTCCGCGACGTATCGAGCCAGACGTACGTAATCCTGGTGCTGCCATTCAATAATAAGGGCAGCCTTAAGGATCTCATCTACAAGGTACGGCCCGTCAGTGCACGGGCATGTTGAACCCTGCGCGCACTATACAGCAGTGTTTCTCAACCTTTGTGAGACCGCGGCCCGGTAAATTCTTTTTTCATAAGACGAGGGCCCGGTCCCAACAGATTTACTCGTCAGTAACTTTCCAAGTTTTTTAAGTTCATACATTAAACTAACATAAGTATTAATAATTAATTATGGCATAATAATAAAGAGTATTAGCACAATTATGTGTACAATGTGGCAGGTTGACAAATATAAAACTAGGTTTAAATTAGTTACCAGTTCTAGGAGAATCTCTCGCGGCCCTGTATAATTGATGCCAGGGCCCGGTACCGGGCTGCGGCCCGGCGGTTGAGAAACACTGCTACAGAGAATCACTTAGGGTGGAGCTCTGGTACGCATTAATATAAAGAACAAGACAGGCAATTTACGTACAACGTAACACTGTAGCGCGTTCTTGCAACCATTGTTGTAGTGGAAAAGCAATGAGTGTTACACACCCTGAATGTGTGTATTTGTGACCTTAGTTATCCAGCATGCAATGCGCATGGTTTATGTTGTCATCTGTGGCCTGCCCCGGTCTACAACATTTTTTTCACGTTATTTCATAATCGGCACGATTTAAAAAAAAGTTATGGGACATAAAATGTGTGTTTTGATTTCTTCTACAAATTTTTCTGAAACATTTCTCATTCTAAGAAGAAACGGGAGATATATGATAAAAAATGTCTAGAGTTCTTCATGTAAAGTACCCGTTATTCTTGTCCGATTTTAATGAAACTTGAATTTTCTGGACAGTTTTTCGAAAAAAACTCAAATGTCAAATTTCGTGAAAATCCGTCCAGTGGGAGCCGAGGTGTTCCATGTGGACGGACGGACGGAAAGAAAGAGGGGCGGACAGACATGACGAAGCTAATAGTCGCTTTTCGCAATGTTGTGAACGCACCTAAAAATAGCTCGCTTTGAATGGTAATGCTATGAACAAATGTTGTATGCTTGGTAAGAGCACTGCCACTCCAAGGCATGATTTTGCTTAGCCAGTCTTCATATTCACGGCTTCGTCCACCGGGCTGCAACCCGCACCGAACGGCCACACTTGTGCTTTGTGTATGTGCTATAAAAAGGACGCACGAATTAGGCTGTCAGCCATTCCACTTAGATTGTTTGTGATTTGAGGCTTCCGCCTTCGTCTCAATGAGGTAAATTAGATCTTCGCTCTTCCGGGACGTTACGCAGGGTTGATTAGTAGTTATTTACCGACGTTTCGGGACAACCATCTTCAAGGGTCAAGCAGTCCAATGAGACTCTTGACCCTTAAAAGATGAGACCGATTGACGGTCCCGAAGCGTCGCTGAGTAACTACCAATCAATGCTGCGTAACATACCAGAAGAGCGAAAATCTCGTATGCCACTTATTGTTATTTCCGGCATGTGGCCCGCGAACCAGCGCACAATAAGATGTTGGACGCATATGGCTTAGTCCTGTTGAACTCTTCCGTCTCAGTTTTCTTTACTACTTTCTTAAGGACGTCCTCTTCTACTCTCTTGCTGTTAACTGCTGTAATATTGTTTTTCGTAACTTCGACTTTCAGTTCATGGGCAGCACTTCATTACAGGATTCTGCATTTATTTATGTGTGATTTGTGTCTGAAAATTGAGTCCATTATACCATCCTTAAATATTAAGACATTTCTCATTATTTCCTCCACAACCCCCGCAGTACATCTGCTACCCAGTGGGTAGATAAAGCCCCCGCAGACTCCATAGCTTAGAGATCGCCGTGTGTCATGAGGCCCCCCTCCCCCCAAAACGTAAAAAAAAATCTTAAGATTTTAACGGGTTCTTTCAGACTGGGCTTCTTCCTTCTGACGGAGGCCAGTGTTCTGGATTCTTGTTACGAGATCCGGAAGTAATTTCGCTAGTAAATGTTGTGAGGGAGGGGGGGGGGCGCCGGTTATTTACGCAACTGCTGTTACCATCCCTCGCAATAAAATCACTTGCTCCAATGTAGTCGTTCTTTTCACGTTTAGGAACATTTCCTGCGGATGTTCCTCTATAAAACCAAACAAATGCACATGTGACAAATATATCTGTATATTATTTCAATACTCCTACGTGTTTCGATACCTCTGTGTCATCCTTAGGGAGTTCACGCGCCAAATTTAAAGTTTACTAAAATAAAACAGATTACGTCCATAATATTCAGTACATGTAGCATGCATGGTTAGTGAAAAATTATACGGATGTTTTTGTCATATATGCATTTGTACGGTTTTATAAATAAGTATTGTAAACAAAATGCATGGAGTAAACAATTTCAAAGTTTCATTCAGATCTACATAGAAGTAAGAAGCACCTTCATGTTTTCCTTCTTCACTGATACGTAATTCTACATTACTGTCATTCAGCCTCTAATGGTTAATATTCTTTCAGTATTATAATCATATCTCTGGGTTTTGTTGTGCCAAGCATTCTTGTCAAGTCTGATCACAGCAGCCTTGCGGTTGTTTTGATCGACTGTGCTGTTGACACTAATATAGTCACATCACTTGAACTTCATGATACATTTCAGCTGCCGTATTTACGTTAGTATCCGCATTCAACGTACATAATTCTGTTCCAGTTCAATCTTTACCTCTAATGTTCCAGGTTTTCCTATCCTTAATACTGTAGACAATACACATAATTTATACGCGTACTGATCCTAATGGTATTGCCATTTCTTTCCATATTAAGCTAATTATGTTGAAGTCTGAGTGGCAATTCTTCAATGAGCATACTTCCAGTGCGAGTTTGAAGTTCTTGCAGCAGTTTGCTGGAATGTTACTCCCTGTCCTTTGGTTATTACCTTCGAATGTTTCGAAGGATCAGATCATCTCCATCTTCAGTTATAGCAATCCTACTAGAATGGCCTAAGGAAACCTAATCTTTCATATTTCAAGTGTTGTCAAATTACGACAGACGCTGGAACTGTTATTTTCAAGTCCACCATTCCTACCACCACTCTTGAAACCTTGATTGATTGATTGATTAGCAGTTGGGTTCGAGCCCTTACAGTCCCGATGTACCTTGGCCTTAATTAACGGGGCCTTTGTTCCCAATAATCTGATACCAGTTCAGGAGATCCCTATTCCTTTGCTGAAGTTCCAGATGGAACAACTCGGCTCCCAATGGACGGATTTTCGTGGAATTTTATATTAGATTATTTTTCGAAAATATGTCGAGAAAATTCAGGTTTCATTGAAATCTGACGAGAATAAAGTGGACTTTACATGAAGACCAATATATATTTTTGATCATATCTCGCTATATTCTTCTTAGAATGAGAAATGTTTCCAACGCAAGTTGCAGAGAAAATCAAAACACACATTTTATATTGGGTGACTTTTTTGAGAGAGAATCGTGTCGTTTATTAGATAATCTGGAAAAATATGTTAAGAGACGGACAGGTCATAGATGACATTAGGGCGCATGCGCATTGCATGTTGGATATCTAAGGCTACAAGTATACACTCAGAATATGTAATTTTTACTGATTTTCCACTGCAACAGTGGTTGCATGAAAGCGCCAGAATGTTATGTTATACGTACAGTGCCTGTCTTGTTACACTTGCGAAAATTCTTGTATTTCTGAGATTCGCTTTATTACATCGTCTGTTAGTGTTTGCTGCCGGGTTTGCATTTACTTTGTAAAATACAGTAGTGGTTTGTGTGAACGATCCCTTTGTAACGCTCAGAGTGTCTGCATGTTGCATACAGGGTGTCCCTTTGTGTTCCATATTACTGTCACAGTGAATGGCAATTATTCCCATAAAAGCAAAAACTTATTCGTCTTTGTAATGGGGACGCATAGTTTTTTATATGAGATGGCAAATTTATTTCTTTATGCTAATTACGTGATTTTCGTAAAACTACAACGCTAAGAACGGTGGTCCGGGATAACTCAGTCGGTATAGCGACTCGCTACGGGCTGGGCGGTTCCGGGATCGAATCCCGGTGGGGGCGAAATTATCCGCACCCGTCAAGACCGGCTCTGGGTCCCCAGCCTCCTATACATTGGGTGCCGATTCTCTCCCAGGGGTAAAGCGGCCAGGGCGTGGCGTTAACCACCTATCCTCTTCTAGCAGCTAGGTTCAAGAAAGAGTAGAGCTATACCTCTGCTCCCCGTCTGGGCCTTCGTGGCTTGTTGTAGGTTAATCTTTACCTTTACATTTACCTTACAACGCTAAGAACACAAAAATTACGTAACGATACTAGACAGATTTGTGACATTCACAGAGTCGGTGGCAGGACGACTGGAGTCAGAAGTACGGACAGCGAAGTGCGGGTTTGCCTGTGTCTCAGGTACAGCGACTAGGACGCCAAATACTGGAGGCTCTTCTGTTCCTGAAAGACCGAGGCTTCCCTCCATGCAGTCACCTCCACTCTGGTAACATCATTCTGCAGAACGGAGTTGCAAGGTAATTACATCAGACGTAATGGACCTGACGTTAGACATGCAGACTTACGTGTGTTGTGTGAGAGAGGCTGTACCGCTGAAGTTGATGTAGCGGTGACGTTCTGGATTTGTTTTTGAGAGTGCTAGGTTTGAATCCCTACCCTGACAGTGGTTTTGTGTTCTTCCTCAGTCCGTCCAGGGAAATTCCGGAACAGTATTTTGATTAGGTCACGAAAAATTTCTTCCACGCTCTTTCCAATTGGACATTCGCCAACCATCTTATCCAATATTCGACACTATGTCTTTGACTTATTGGCAGGATTGTAAATAAACCACAAATAATATAGATCAGTGTTTCTCAACCGCCGGGCCGCGGCCCGGTACCAGGCCCTGGAAGCAATTATACCGGGCCACGAGAGATTCTCCTGGAATTTGTCATATTAGTTTTCTAAGCCATTTTCATGAATAAATGTTTTATAGTGGAAATATTCTGAGGAGAAAAATATTCGTGAATGTGCCGAAAAACTCAGACCCAGATGTTGGCCTGAGGAAACTACAATATGCTACAAGATTT
>Ga0123353_10013892_pt1 | contig 11571 bp, 6 predicted proteins | sample TergutLab28metaG_3_FD_92763 | JGI IMG/M metagenome (GOLD analysis project Ga0123353, IMG submission 92763) | Labiotermes labralis P3 segment gut microbial communities from Petit-Saut dam, French Guiana - Lab288 P3 | ecosystem: Host-associated > Arthropoda: Insects > Digestive system > Gut ... | reverse complement strand
CAATAGGCAATGTTATCCAATCTCCCAAAATTTTATTCCAAATAGGAGGGTCAAAATATCCATATCCGGATACATTAAAGAAAGTCAACTCTCCAAAATAAATATTTCCTCCAATTTCATATAAATCTACTCGAACATGAATTTTCCCAGCAGATAATTTTCTTACGATTTCCAACATTTTTTCAAAACATTTTGGTTTTTCAATGTTTGCATTGGGAGCAGCAGTAAAATTTCCATTTGTGAAAGGTTGGTATTTCCAATCTAAGGTATAAAAATTCTCTTTAGGCTCTTTTGTAAACCTGTCAAAAATAACCTCAATAATTTTTGGGACGCCATTAAAGCAGTAAAACTTGTAATCCTTTAAAATAGAGCCGGATTCATCAATCATCAACTTTTCTGCCATTATACGTGGTTTTATATTTTTATACACCCATTCTCTTTTTGGCCAAAAAAAATTCGCAGCAAGTCGTTTTCTGAAAAATTTGCGCATTTCAGGGATATTAAAATCTTTTTTATCTTTACAGATAACTACACTGCCGCTATCGTGCGTACATTTAAGAACAAACCGGTCGGGTAGGGTATTAAAATCAATATCTTCAAAATAATCCCATACTCCATAAACAGGGATAAGATACTCCTCACCGGCATTTTCTGCTACAAATTTGCGTACCTGATACTTATCTACTAAATTCGTATATTCAGGATTCCTGTCGTATAATTTAAGCCATTGCAATTTTTCATTGTAAGTTACAAGATTTTTCAAGTTTAGTTTTTCACCCGTTTTTCTGCGATATTGATTTTTTAAATAGAGATAATCAGGCAAGAAAACTAATGGACGGTTTATCCATAATCTTATAATCCAAACTAATTTATCAAAAAAACTTCTTATTTTTTTTATAAAAAAACTTCTGTTGATATTCATATTAATTGTTATTTATAAATATTCCTTCAAATACTTTCCAGTATAAGATTTTTTTTCTTCTATTAAATTTTCCGGTGTTCCGCAGAAAACTAAGTATCCGCCATTATTACCTCCTTCAGGACCAAGGTCTATAATATAATCTGCCATTTTTATAACATCTAAATTGTGTTCTATTACAATAACCGAATGTCCTTTTTCAATCAGTGCATCAAAAGCTTTAAGTAACTTGCGTATATCATTGAAATGCAGACCTGTTGTGGGTTCGTCAAAAATGAAAAGGGTAGGGGAGTTGTTTTCCAAAACCAAAAATGATGCTAATTTAACTCGCTGACTTTCACCACCACTTAAAGTATTTGATGTTTGACCAAGTTTTACATACCCTAAACCTACATCTGATAACGGTTTTAGCTTTTGAATAATACTTTTTTCATTATTTTGAGTAGATTTTTCAAAAAATTCAATCGCTTCATCAACAGACATTTCCAAAATATCATAAACATTTTTTCCTTGATATTTAATTTCAAGTACTTCAGGTTTAAAACGTTGACCGTTACAACTTTCACAGGTTAATAAAATATCAGCCATAAATTGCATTTCGACTTTAATTGTACCATCTCCCTGACATTCTTCGCAACGTCCGCCTTCGGTGTTGAATGAAAAGTGAGAAGGCGTCATTCCTGAAATTTCAGCCGCTTTTGTTTCAGAATAAAGTTTGCGTATTTCGTCCCATGCTTTAAGATATGTTGCCGGATTAGAGCGTGATGTCTTTCCAATAGAATTTTGGTCAATAAACTCAACTTGCGAGATAGCATTAATATCTCCTGTAATTTTGCCAAAATCGCCTGTTCTTTCAGGGGCATAGCCACCTTTAATTTTTGTCAACGCCGGAAGAAGGCATTTTTTTACAAGCGATGATTTCCCTGAACCGCTAACACCCGTAATTACAGTCATCACATTTAATGGGAATGCTACGTTGAAACCTTTTAGATTATTTTCAAAAACGCCTTTCAGTTCAATTTTTTTATTCCATTTTCGGCGGCTTGAAGGTACTTTTATCTTTTCAGCGCCTGTAAGATATTTAACTGTAAGACTTTCCTTTGCAGAAGACAGTTTATCTAAATTGCCCTGAAAAACAATATTACCGCCATTTTTTCCCGAACCTAAACCTACGTCAATTATTTCATCGCAAGAGTTAATAATCTCTCTGTCATGCTCTACAACAACAACTGTATTACCGAGATCGCGAAGATTTTTCAGCACTTTTATCAATAACTGAGTATCTTTTGAATGAAGTCCTATACTTGGTTCATCAAGAATATAAAGCGAACCTATCAAACTGCTGCCGAGAGAGGTAGCAAGGTTGATTCGCTGACTTTCACCTCCCGATAGAGTAGAAGAGAGACGATTTAAAGTCAAATAACCCAAACCAACATTACAAAGAAACTGAATGCGGGAATTTATTTCAATCAATAATCGTTTGGCAACAGTAGCCTCATGTTCAGAAAGTTTCAATTCTAAGAACCACTGGCGTAAATCCGATACAGGCATAAGTACAAGGTCATGAATACTTTTTCCGCTTACTTTAACATAAGAAGCCTCTTTTCGTAAGCGAGTGCCATCACAATCGGGACAAACTGTTTTTCCGCGATATCGGGAAAGAATTACCCTGTTTTGTATATAGCCATACCCGCGTTCGATTTGTTCAAAAAAAGAATTCAATCCCTTAAAATAGCGATTTCCTGTCCAAAGCAGTTTACGTTGAGATTCGTTAAGCTCATAATAAGGACTGAATATCGGGAAGTTAAATTTTTGAGCGTTTAATATCAATTCATCTCTGTATTTGTTCATTGTATTGTTATTCCAACAAGCAATAGCGCCTTCGTAAACCGAAAGACTTTTGTTTGGAAAAACTAAATCTTTGTCAATTCCCATTACAGTACCGAATCCGCCGCAAAGTTGACATGCGCCTACAGGATTGTTAAAAGCAAACAGATTTACAGTAGGTTCTTCAAAAGTGATACCATCTGATTCAAAGCGATTTGAAAACCTTTTACCTGAATCTGTTATTGAATTTTCATTGAATATTTTAATTATACATTCACCGTTTCCTTCGTAAAAAGCAGTCTGCACCGAATCTCCAAGCCGCGAATTGTTATCTTCATTATCTTTATTTACTACTATGCGATCAACAACAAGATTTAGTATGTCGTTTTTTTTAACAGTAACATTTTTAGATTTAAGAAATTCATCAATAAGCATAAATGTTTTATTTAATTCAAGGCGGGTAAATCCTTGTTTATGAAGAATATCTATATGTGTGTTAAGACTTCTTTCTGCGGGTGTATGAATAGGGGAGAGGATAGCAACTTTTGTACCGTGTTTCAGTGAGTTAATATAGTCCACCACATCGGTAACATGATGACGTTTAACTATATGCCCCGAAACAGGAGAAATTGTATGTCCAATCCGGGCAAACAGCAATTTGAGATAATCGTATATTTCAGTTGATGTTCCTACAGTTGAACGGGGATTTCTGGAATTTACCTTTTGTTCAATAGCAATAGCGGGCGGAATACCTTTTATATAATCAACTTCAGGTTTTTTAATACGTCCGAGAAACTGTCGGGCATAAGAACTGAGGCTTTCAACATAACGCCGTTGCCCTTCAGCATATAAAGTATCGAAAGCAAGCGAACTTTTTCCTGAACCTGAAACTCCGGTAATAACAGTAAATTTATTACGAAGAATATCAGTATTAACATTTTTAAGATTATGAACTCTTGCTCCCTTAATTAAAATATGCGTTTGTGTATTGTTAATCTCTTCCTTCACTTAATCGGTTATTATACGTTGGTATTATGTGATTTATGGATTTGAAATTAAAAATTATGGTATATTAATTTTGGCTGCAAATATAAGTAATCAATATAACATTCCAAAAGAAAATAGTTTTTACAAACAACATTTTTTCAAAAAAATGTTGTTTATAAAAAACATTTTGATGGTAAAAATATTGATAATTATATGAAATTAGTGGACCAAACACATTCGTTTAAAATTTTTTCTCATTTTTCATCTAAAATACATGCAAAAAACACTATCTTTGTAAACATCAATGCCATATACTTTATCCATAAATCACTGGTTTTAAGATTAATAATATTAATAAACAGAAAAAATGGTTGATATAAGTGAAAAAATAGAGCAAATATTCAATAGGGTGGAAGGAAAAAAGTTCTTCACCTATATATTAATAACCACCGTTCTTTTACTATCCGGCGCTACCTCTACCCGAGCGCAAACTACTGAAGGAACGGAGTTTTGGTTGACTTTTGGAAAAGGTTATGAAGAGAATTTTTCTAATATGGACATGCAAATAAAAATTGTAAGCAATGACCAACCGGTTTCAGGAAATATCTATTTTACAAACTTAGATACTTCAGTTCCATTTAACATTGGCGCATCCGACGTATATAAATATAATCTTGATGACACTCAAAAGCAAGCATCGCTTAACTTAGAGATGGGAACAAGTTATCGCAGTATTCGTATAACTACCAATGAACAAGTTACGGTATATGCCAGGAATAATGCTTTATACACAACTGATGCAACGAATGTATTACCGTTAACTGCGTTAGGTACAAATTATTATCATTTCTCTTATACTCCTTTCCTCTATGAATTAGATGCTTATGCAGTCATAGCAATCCAAAATAATACCGACTTGTATCATAATGGAAACTGGGTGGCAACTCTTAATGCCGGTCAAGTTTATTACCGTACGCAAGATACAGATATGACCGGAGCTCATATAACATCTAATCGTCCTGTTGCTTTTTTTGCTGTTAATCAGATGGCTGATATTCGCATAACTACTATTGAATATAATATTGGTAATTTAAAGCAACAATTACCTCCTGTTAATACATGGGGTAAAAACTTTTTTGTTCCGGCTTCGCACCTATCTCGCAATATTGTCCGTATTGTTGCCTCTGAAGATAATACCACCATAACGCAAACAGGAGGTACTATGCAATTTCCTCCGAGCGCTCAGGCTGGCTACACAATAAATGCAGGACAATTTATTGAACTCGAAATATCTTCAAACGATTGCTTTATCCAAGCAAATAGACCTATTGGGGTTTGCGCTTATCTTGTAAGTCCAGCACAAATATGGCTTCCTGCAATAGAACAAACAGTTACAAACGCGATTGTTTCGCCTTTTATAATTAATACTTCTTATATAAATGATTATTTTATAATAGTAATTACTTCCACCGATAAAAAAAACGAAACTATGGTTTCTATTGAAGGAGCCCCTCCCACTACTTTGAGCGGTGGAAATTGGATGGATAATGCAGATGCAGATATGTCTTTCTATATTATGCCGCTTGTTGATCCCTATGCTTTATTTCATTTTACGAATAATAAAGGTCTTATAGTTATGTGCTATGGAGTCGATGAGAGGGTAGCTTATTACTTTCTTGCCCATTCATCTGTGCGAACATTTTATGCAGGTTTTTTTGCAAATGATATTTACTGTAAAGATTTACCAACCCACTATTTTTGTACAAATAACATTGAATTTCGCGCCAATATAGAAGAAATGAGTTCCGAGCCAGGAAGTTTTTCATGGTATATCGACAGTTTTGAAGCGCCAGAGGCGCGAGACAAAATAGAATGGAGCAGATATTTCCCCGGCGGCAGTTATGAAATTAAAATGATTTTTCATCCTGAGAATGGCTCGCCGTTAACCGTAGAGGCTACTCTGAATATAGGAGTTCATATTTCAGCTACTGCATCGCCAATTGAAGCCGGCAACATAGATGGAATAGGATGTTATAAAATTGGAGAAGATGTTAATTTAAAAGTAACACCTAATGTCGGTTATGTATTTAAAAACTGGACAAAAGGCGATACAGAAATTTCAACCGAAACAAGTTTTACATTTACAGCAACAGAAGATGTTACATTGGTTGCAAATTTCATTAAAGAATATACGGTTTCGGTAATTGCAAATCCAACTGAAGGAGGCGAGGTTGAAGGTGGCGGAATATATTTGGATGGCGATAATGCAACCGTTTCAGCAACCCCAAACGAATACTACAAATTTGTAAACTGGATAAAAAATGGCAATACTGTATCAATAAATTCAACTTATCTTTTTGAAGTTACTGAAGACATTGTTTTAGTTGCAAACTTCGAAAGTATTGATTACATAGTTGATTTCGATACTTATGCCCATAATCTTTGGAACAACACTTTTATGCTTAATCTCAAGAAATTGGCTGAAGATGGATATGAGGTAACCGGCTGTTTATGGTTCAAAAACGGAATTGAAGAGACAGACACGCAAACAATTAACGAGTTCAGTTATTCGGCAGGTCCAAACAAAACAGATTTATTAGAGTTATCGCCAACTTATTATATGTTCATATTGATTACTGAAAATCATGGAAACTTATGTTCGTCAAAAAAAGTTCTTAACAGTAATGATTTGAAGAATGTAGAATACGATATGGACAGTGAGGATGATGACAATCTGATAATATATCCAAATCCTGTAAAATCGGGAGAATCATTTACTATTGAGGGCATTAATAAAGGCGTTTTGATAAGTATATTTAACCAAACCAGCATTAATATACACAACACAGTTGCTACAGGAAACTCAATGCCGTTTACTATAAATCTTCCTGCTGGCATATATTTTATACGCGCCGATGATAAAGTAATAAAATTAGTGGTAGTTATTTAATTACGGATTAGGAAAGTGGTAAATGCGTTATTCAAAGACATATAAAATTATAAACAGATGAAAATTTTTTTATCAACAAAGATTTTTATAATCACAATTTTGTTTGTGATAAACTGTCTGCATTTATCCGGTCAAAAAGCTTCAAATGAGTTTATAATCTTTGGCGGAGGAGGTTTTTCATTCTTTCATTTTCAACCGGCAATAAGCGATGCTTCTTCCGCAGGTTTCAGCGGCGACTTCGGAGCGGGATATACTTATTTTTTCAGCCAGCGATTGGGCGTTCATTTTGGAGCAGGGTTGGGGTTGTTCAATGTTAAGGCTAAAATCAGCAAATTTAATTTCATTTCTCACGGACTGTACGACAGCAATAATTATCTTTTTGATTTACACTCCAATATGACAGATTACAAAGAAAACCATACTGCGCCTTTCATGAGTATTCCTTTAATGCTTCAGTATCAGTCAAAAATGAGTCCATGGTACTGGAAAAAAGATCAGAGAACTTATTTTTATTTATTATGTGGAGTAAAGATGTTTATTCTGCCCAAAAGTAACTATGAAACGAATATCGCAACTCTTTACAATGCAGCTTATTATCCTGAATTTGACAATTGGGCTGCCACACAAGCATTTGCAGGATTAGGTCATTTTGAAGGCGTTAGTTCTGACGGCGCTGTTGATTTTGGCGTTATTCCTGTATTTGCAGTTGAAACAGGTATAAAACGCCGAATTTCAAGCAATATTCTTCTTTATACCGGCATATTTTTCGACTACGCATTGATCGACCATGCAAAATCTAACCGTACCTCTCCCTCAAACTATGCTGTAAACTACCTTACAGAAGCAAATAACCTGCCTCTGTTGGCGTTTAATGACAGAATTCATCTATCTACAGTAGGCATTAAATTACGATTGGGTTTCTTTCACCCTGCTAAAAAACAAAGAAGATATATATTTTAAGTGCGAAGGGTAAGGTAAAAAACAGATTATTTAACATAATATAAATTATAGGACAAATTACAAATCAAAAAAAACCACCCAATAAATATACTTGCTCCCTTTAATTTAAAATTATTTTCTCACCCTCTTAAACTTCACATGAATATGTCTGACTTCTGAAAACCTCAGAAATACTCTTACAATTAGCATTACCCATACCGGCGCCAAAATTGGTGGTATATACTGATTGAATGTGGCAAAAAAGCATAAACATACAACCAAGCATGTAAGGATAAGGATAAACATATAAGTGTAAAATTTATTGTATGACTTGAAAAAGAGAAATAAAATCAGTAACGGGTTAGCCCACAATATATTCCAGTTTGGTCCTGTTACTGTATGTGATGTGAAAAACCAGAGGAAAACTATTAATAAACCCAACAGTCCTACTGAAACAAACAATATAAAATCAACCCAAAATGAGCATTTCTTTTTACGAAAATCATATCTTGAAATCAATAATACGATTACGCAAATAATTATTAAAACTACAAGAGGATTCACTTTAATCGCTCTGTTAAAATGTTTTTCAACTGTAAGAAGATTATTTGTATTACTGACCATATAAAAACCTCCTTCTACCCTTTTTGCTTTTGAAAATTGTTCTTTAAGATACTCCGGCAGAAATTGAACTGTCTTTTCATCAACCAAATCGTCAGTTGGCTGACCTAATATCAGATCAAGACCAAATTTTGTCCACGGTTTTTCTACAAGATATTTTGCTATTGCTGTACGGAATGTCATTACTCCAATATATTCATGCTCAGGATAATGAAGCGTACAAGTAATATTTTCAGCAATCATATCTCTTACACGAGTTGCGCAATTATCAAAAAAGAAATGATATTTGTATTCGCGGTTTTCTGGTTTTGCATTTGTAAACAAGGCATTGAATATAGTGTTTTTTTCTGCTAAAGAAATGTTTAATTCCTGTTCTATTAATGAACGTTGATCCCTTTTATAATCAGCATAAAAACTCTCATAAGTTTCCATTGTCAATTTATAATTCAAACTGCCCCTTGCAAATTTCCAATAAAAGAACGGAGTATTGAAATCAAATGTTCCATAACTAAAAACTATATCAAAATCATTTTCAGGATCAAGAATTCTTATTGCAGTATGTCCAAACGTGGAATATAATTCATGACCCGGACTGCCTGTTATTATTGATATTTTGGCTTCTTCTGAAAGTTGAGCATTAATGCCGCAAATGCTATTTAACATAATTAATGCGGCAAGAATTGAATATTTTATTATCTTTTTATTCATTGTATAACTGTAATTTAAATGATTAGTTGTTTATAATTCCAAACGTAAAAAATTTTCGCAAAGATAAGCAAAAAAATTGAATTTGCAATCATCAAAAACTTTTCCTTGTAAAAAAATGATTTGTTATCATTATTATTCACATTTGTAAACACGGACTCTTTTGTTTTTACAGTAGTATTTACAAATGTAAACTGTGCCACTTTTTCATTTATCACTTCTGTTTTATTAATAATAAACTGCAGCAATAATATTAAAAGATCAAGTCTTTCTAATAATAAAAACAAACGTTTCATTTGTTGCGTATTGTCAATATTTTCCTGTTCATTGAAAAAATCCATAAACCAGTCGCTCATTTTTTTTTCTAATTGCAATACATTTAATCCGAAATCAATACTTGCTATTTTCATATTTATACTATTTTAATTATTATATTTTATATCAATATTGAAAAATTAATTATTTACTTAATTTGATATAATGATATTTTTTCGAGTACAAAAATAGAGTGTTGAACAATCATTGTTTTAATATATTAAGCAATAAAATTATTTGCTGAATAATTTTTTAATTAAAATTTTACTAAAAAATTTGCATAATAATATACTTAATTTTATTTTTGTGGCTTAAAATTTTGCTTATATGGTCTCTTCAAATTCACATATTTCTAACATAAGGAATGATTTTTTCAGGTCATTACCGGTCATTTTTCCTGATATTGACAGAGTGATTGTATTGTCAAAGTTACCGTCAGAAAAGATTTCCGGTTTAGAAATGAGGCGCGAAAACAATGGATATAGAGAAAAAGAATTGTTTGCCGAAAGTCTGAATGATATTTTTGTGCATGAAAAAGAACGAACTGTTTACACGTGGATTCATAAAGAAAACATTCCTTTTGAAGAAAAACCGATAACAGGAGGTCAATTAACCCTTTTTTCTGAACGGGAGTATGTGATTTTAAACGTTAAAACAACCATCAAAGTCATTGATGGAGAAGTAATTGATGTTTACTATATCTTTTTTAGAGAAGACCAAAGCAATTTCGGGATAAGTCGCATAAATGGAATTTTTGATCCTTCGCTCAAAGCAGTGGTGGGTTCAATGTTATCAAAATATATTGCTCATTTTTACAATTATGCTAATGTTGAAAGAGCAAAAATTAATGAGTTTATCAATGAAACCAAAGTATTGATGAATCAAAATGAACAGCAAAGCGACAGATTACCTGAAATGATGAGGCAATGGGCAGATGATTTTCTAATGAATTATCAAAAACCGGTCGGAAAAAGCCTTCATTTATCAGAACAAGCGCTGAAAATAATTGCACAACAAAATTTCCAAACAGCCCGTAAAATGTTGGATAAGGCTGCTTCTTATTCTTTGATGCTACACTCTGATAGTAATGAAATTGAAATTTTACATTCTTATTTAATTGATGTCGTTGAAAATGAAGTTGTTCAACCTAAAACTATAATTGAAACAACTGTTAGAAGTAAAAAATCTAAAGTATTAAAATTGCTCGACAATATGGAATCAGCAGCAGTTAAGTTGATTGAACGAGGTGAAGATTTAACCGGAACAACAGTTGGTCAAGCCATGGATAGACCTGTTTCGGCGCCTGCCATCACTGATTATTTACGCAAAAATTCCAGATATGTGGGAATGTTATTGGACGAACACTCAGACAGATGGGAAATTATCAGAACCCAATTCCGACCTCTTATCAACGTAAAGGAAAAAATCAGAAGTAAAAAAATTGTGGGATAATCATGTAATAATCAACCCATTTTTTATATCATCTATTGTATTAAAACCGTTGTTTTCCATATATTTACGAATACCTTCGACAATTTTTACACTTATTGTAGGGTCAATAAAGTTTGCTGTTCCTATTTGAATTGCTGTAGCGCCTGCCAACAAAAACTCAATCGCATCATCAGCATTTGAAATACCACCAAGACCTACAACAGGGATTTTCACTGCCTTTGCAACCTGCCAAACCATCCGCAAAGCAACCGGTTTGATACATGGACCTGACAGCCCTCCTGTAATGGTTGACAACATTGGGCGGCGTGTTTTTACATCTATGGACATTCCAAGTAAAGTGTTTATAAGTGAAATAGAATCGGCTCCTGCATTTTCAACGCATCGGGCAATTTCGGAAATATCTGTAACATTTGGAGACAATTTGACCATCAAATGTTTTTTGTAAACTTTACGAACTGCTTCTACAACTGAAAAAGCAGATACACAATTTGTTCCGAAAGCCATACCACCCTCTTTAACATTTGGACAGGAAATATTTAACTCAATACCCGGAATTGCCTCCAAATCATTGATCTTTTCAGCAGTAGCAATATAATCATCAATATATGAGCCCGAAACATTGACTAAAATAGCCGTTTTATATTTTTTTATACTTGGATAAATCTCATTAATAAAATAATCAACACCTTTATTTTGAAGTCCGACTGCATTCAACATGCCTGCCGGGGTTTCAGCCATACGGGGATATGGATTCCCTTCGCGTGGATTAAGTGTTGTACCTTTTACAATAATGCCACCTAAAGCCGAAATATCCATAAAATCAGCATATTCCTCTCCATAGCCAAAAGTTCCCGAT
>Ga0123353_10013891_pt1 | contig 11572 bp, 8 predicted proteins | sample TergutLab28metaG_3_FD_92763 | JGI IMG/M metagenome (GOLD analysis project Ga0123353, IMG submission 92763) | Labiotermes labralis P3 segment gut microbial communities from Petit-Saut dam, French Guiana - Lab288 P3 | ecosystem: Host-associated > Arthropoda: Insects > Digestive system > Gut ... | reverse complement strand
TTACGTAGCGCTGCTACGCTAATGCCTAAAAACGCCGTCTTATATCTCAAAAATACAACCGAATTATTGTGACATTTTATAAAGGAATTAGTATCAGTTTTAAATTGTAAATTTGCCAACGGCAGCCAAACTGTAAAAAACAAAAAACCTTTTAAGGAGAGTAACTATATGTCAAAGAAAAAAATAACCGAAGCGGTCAAAGCGGGCGAGGTACTCGTTTCAGACGGGGCGTGGGGAACGTTCCTGCACTTGAAAGGGCTTAAATCGGGCGAATGTCCCGAAGCGTGGTGCTTAAACCGCGCCGCCGACGTCGCCGACGTGGCGAAAAGCTACGCCGACGCGGGAGCGGACATGGTGGAAACCAACAGCTTCGGCGGGAGCTGCTTTAAATTGGAGCATTACGGGCTCGCCGATAAGGCCGCCGCTATCAACGAGGCCGCCGCGAAGGCATCGCGGACGGGCGCGGGCGCGGGACGCTGGGTCATCGCCTCGATCGGGCCAACCGGCAAGATGTTAGTCACCGAGGAAGTGACCGAGAAGGAAATGTACGACGCGTTCAAAACGCAGGCAGTCGCGCTGGAAAAGGGCGGCGCGGACGCGGTGTGCATTGAAACCATGAGCGACATAGACGAGGCCGCTCTTGCGGTCAAAGCGACGAAGGAAAATACAAAACTCGAAGTGATTTGCACATTCTCGTTTGAAAAGACCGTCAAAGGTGATTACCGTACTATGATGGGCGTAACGCCTGCGGATGCGGCGCGGGCGATGATCGGAGCGGGCGCGGACGTTATCGGCACCAACTGCGGCAACGGCATCGAGCGCATGATCGACATCGTGAAGGAAATGCGAACGGTTTCGAAGGATATTCCGATTCTGGTACACGCCAACGCGGGCCTGCCGCACAACGTAAATGGCAAGGACGTATTCCCCGAAAGCCCCGAGGATATGGCGAAACAGGTCCCCGATCTTATAAAGGCGGGCGCGAACATCGTCGGCGGCTGCTGCGGCACCACCCCGGCGCATATAGCGGCAATCAAAGCGGCGATAGCCGCTTTGAAATGACAATAACAACCTGTCAATTAAAAATATTGCAACAAAAGGAGCAACCCAACTATGGAAACAAAATTCTTATCCACCGCGATCGGCAGTATGCCTTTTACGGACGCGGAATACGCGGCCGGCGTATCTCTAAAAAAGTTAGACGCGCCGATCTGGCCGCAACTGCCCAAGTTCGGGCTGTACGAGCAGATGGAAATTCAGTACAGCGAAAACATCCCCTGCGCCGTGATCGAACGCGACAAGGGCAGGCTGTATTTCAAAACCGACGTTGATTACTCGGAGAATTTCGCCGCCTTTTATGAAACCTATATGGCGGTTGAGGAAGGCGGGGACCTGACCGATATGGCGATCTCCGCGAACTTTTCAAAGGGTATCTATGCCCTCGAAAAGGCCCTGAAAACGGGCGGCAAACGGCCGTGGTTAAAGGTGCAGACGACAGGGCCGTGCAGCTTTGCGCTGACGCTCGTGGACGAAAACAAGCGCGCGATTTATTATAACGAGGAATTCCGCGACGTGATTGTAAAGGCGCTCGCCCTTAAATCCCGCTGGCAGATACGCAAATTCAAGCCCTATGCCGAAAACATAATCTGTTTCATTGACGAGCCGATTTTGTCGGCGTTCGGCAGCTCGACCTACGTTTCGGTCAAGCGCGAGGACGTTGTGGCGGCAATCAACGAGGTCGTCGAGGCCGTCCACGCCGAGGGCGCGCTGGCGGGCGTCCACTGCTGCGGCAACACCGAATGGAGCATCCTGATCGACGCGGGCGTGGATATCGTCAATTTCGACGCTTTCGGGTACGGCGAAACCATAGCGATGTACGCCGATCACGTCAAAACACACCTTGCCCGCGGAGGCATGCTGGCTTGGGGCGTCGTCCCGACTTCCACCGCTATCCGCGCGCAGACCGCCGAATCCTTAGAAGCCCAGCTTGAAAAGGTCATGGATAATCTCGCCTCGAAGGGCGTTTCCAAGGACCTCATAACGAAGCAGGCGATTCTGACCCCGTCCTGTGGAACCGGTTCACTTGAAACCGCCGACGCGGAAAGGGTATTCGAGTTGCTGTCGCAGTTGGCGAAACGCATGAAGGCAAAATACAATTTTTGATAAAAATTGTGTTTTATTTACAATTTACACTTGACAAATTAAAGCAACAATGAAAAATAATTACACAGGTCTGAAACTCGCCTTAACCGGCAAGGGCGGCGTGGGGAAATCCACGCTTGCCGCCGCGCTGGCGTACATTTTAAAAAACAACGGGCAGAGGGTGCTCGCCCTTGACGCCGACCCCGACGCGAATCTGGCGTCGGCTTTGGGCGTTCCCGCCGCGGAAGCACCAAATGTCGTACCTATATCACGGCGATTGGAATTGATTGCCGAACGGACGGGAGTCGAGATAAACGAATACGGCAAGGTGTTCAAACTCAACCCCAACGTTTCCGACGTCGCCGAAAAGTTTGGTTTTAGGTGGAACGGCATAGACATTCTTGCGCTCGGGGCGGTCAAAAGCGGGGGCGGGGGCTGCGCCTGCCCCGAAAATACATTTATACGCGCCTTGGTGGCTGACCTAATACTTTACAAAGACGAAGCCTTGGTCATGGACATGGAGGCGGGTATCGAACACCTCGGGCGCGCCACCGCGCAGGGCGTGGACGTGATGATAATTGTCTTGGAACCGGGCAAACGCTCCGTAGACTGCGCGAACTCCGTACTCAAATTGGCGGGCGACATCGGCATAAAACGTTTTCTGCTTGTCGGCAATAAAATCACTAACCCGGCCGACGCCGAATATCTCAAATCCGCTTTCCCCGATATGTCTTTCGCCGCGATGATACCGTATTCGGAATCCCTGCGCCGCGCCGACAGGGACGGGGTTTCCGCTTTTGACGCCGCCGACAGCGTCGTCAAAGCGGAATTTTACAAAGCTTTCAACGCATTGAAAGCTTTGTAAATGGGCTTTAATGAAACGGACATTTTTCTTTGAGATTGCCCGTCAAGGTTAGCCCGTCAAAAGAAAATAGTCCGACCAAAAAAGAAAACATGGATAGAGAGCAAAGAAAAAAGTCCGTCAAGGGATTTAATTCCCCGACGTCTTGCGTCGGGGAGATTCATTAACGCACCGATAAAAAGGAAAACTAAACACTATGAGCTACCTCATCGCCGTAACCGGCAAAGGCGGCGTGGGCAAAACCACGCTGTCCGCCATGCTGATACAACGGCTTATCGCAAATAAAAAAGGCCCCGTACTCGCCGTCGACGCCGACCCGAACAGTTGCCTTGACGCGGCTCTCGGAGTGTCCGTAAACGGTACCGTGGGCAGGGCGCGCGAGGAAGTGCGCGAAGAAGCGACGGCTGCCGCCGCGGGCGGCATAGCCAAGCGTGAGCTTTTGGAAATAAAAATCGCCGAAGGTTTGACCGAGGCGGAAGGTTTCGACCTTATTGCTATGGGGCGGCCCGAAGGCAGCGGGTGTTATTGTTACGCAAATAACGTCCTAAAAGAAATCATCGGGCATATCGCCAACGAATACCCCTGCGTCGTTTTAGACAACGAGGCGGGGCTTGAAAACCTTTCGCGCCGTATCGTTCAAAACGTAGACCTGCTGATATTGGTTTCCGACCCGGGAAACGCGGGCTTGGAAACGCTGAAACGCCTGCACGTACTCGCGCGGGAGATGAATGTTAAATACAAGAAATTGTGGCTTGTAGTAAACAGGCTGCGTTCCGATAAGTTTCCCGAAAAAGCCTTGCAAATCAAAGAGGAAACGAGGGCGGACAAACTGATAGGGCTACCCGACGACGCGGAGATCGCCGCTTTCGCCGAGGACAATAAATCCTTGACGGGATTGTCAAAGAGGAACGCGGTAGTAGGGATTATAGATAGGCTGGTCAAAGAATTATAAAGTAAATTGGAGGAATAAATGGACGAACTCAACAACTTCACCGCAAGAGTCACCGACGGCGCGTCGGTGAAAATGTTGGAAAAGGCGCAGGCGGATTGCGTCGACACCTGCTTTACCCGATTTGAATTGCAGAAAAACCAATGCTCGATCGGCAAGGCGGGCGTGTGCTGCAAGATCTGCCACATGGGGCCGTGCCGTATCACGCCCAAAGCCTCGAAGGGCATCTGCGGCGCGGACGCGGACACTGTCGCCGCGAGGAACTTTTTGCGCGAAGTATCCGGCGGCACTTCGGCGCACTCCGACCACGGGCGGCATTTGGTTCTGAAGCTGAAAAAGGTCGCCAAAGGCGAGGCCGAGGGGTATTCGATTAAGGACAGGAACGCCTTGCTTTACAACGCCAGACTGTACGGGCTCGACTGCGAGGGCAAGAGCGATAACGCCGTCGCTTTGGAACTCGCCGAATTGTTTCTATCGGAGTTTTCTGCTCAGGAGGAGCATTTGCGGACTTTAAAACTCGCTCCGAAGAAAAGGCAGGCGGTTTGGGCGGCGAAAGGCGTCGCCCCGAACGGTATCGACCGCATGGTCGTCGAGGCGATGCACCGCACGACTATGGGCGTGGACCACGACTATAAAAACCTCTTAATGCACGCTTTTCGCACGGCTTTGGCGGACGGTTGGGGCGGGGCTCGGATCGCCTCAATCGTCAGCGATATTTTATTCGGGACTCCCGTTCCGGTAAAGAGTACGGCGAACCTCGGGGTGCTGAAAGCCGACACGGTCAACGTGGTCATACACGGCCACGAGCCCGCGCTGTCGGAGATTCTGACCGTCGCGGCGGGCGACTCCGAAATAAAAAAATACGCCGCTAAGGCGGGCGCAAAGGGCGTCACTCTGGCAGGTATCTGCTGTACCGCCAACGAGGTTTTAATGCGGCACGGGGTACCCGTCGCGGGCAATATGCTGCAACAGGAATTGGCGATTATCACGGGTGCGGTCGAAATGATGGTGATTGACGTGCAATGCTGTATGCCGGGCCTGCCGGACGTCGCAAAGCATTACCACACCGAGGTGGTATCTACCGCCGACATCGCTAAAACCGTGGGCGCGCACCACGTTTCGGTCGGGGAGGGCGACGCTCTGCCCATCGCTAAAAAAATATTGAAACGCGCCATAGACAACTATAAAAACCGCGACGCGGCAAAGGTCAATATACCGTCCGATAAGGAGCCGTTAATCGCGGGTTTCAGCGTGTCGGCGATAAAGCATATGCTGGGCGGCAAATACCGCGCGACGTTCAGGCCGCTCAACGACGCGATAATCCAGAACCGCATTTTAGGCCTGGCGGGCATCGTGGGCTGCAACAACACCAAACAAAAATCCGACGAATACGCCAACCGTTTGACCGAAGAACTGATAAAACGCAACGTACTCGTGATAAAGACGGGCTGCGCGGCGATAGGCTCGGCGAAGGCGGGCGTGTTAAAGCCCGAAGCCGCGCTGAAGTTGGCGGGCGTGGGACTCAAAGAGGTGTGCGAGGCGGTTGGAATCCCGCCCGTGCTGCACATGGGGAGTTGCGTGGACAACGCGCGCATATTAGAAGCGGCGACAGAAATCGTTGCGGAGGGGGGCTTGGGCGACGATTTGGCATCCGTACCCGCCGTGGGCGTCGCGCCCGAATGGATGAGCGAAAAAGCCATAGCGATCGGCTGTTATTTCGTCGCTTCGGGCGTGGACGTAATCTTGGGCAACCCGTTCTACGTTTCGGGCTCCCAGAACGTTTTTAACTACCTGCACGGCGGCGTCAAAGACGATTTCGGCGCGAGCTTCCACCTTATCGAGGACCCTATGGCGGCGGCGGATAAAATCGTGGAATTACTGCTTGAAGCGCGGGAAAAATTAGGTATCAACAAAAAATCCGAAAGAAAATTGCTCGACATGAAAGACAGGAGGGAAATGTAATGTCAAAATTAATTTGCACAAGCGCCATAGACGGCGCGGTCGAATGGGTCTTAAAGGCCGAAAAGAAATTGGCGAAGGCGATAAAGGAAAAGGGCGGGGACTGCCCCGTGGCGTTTCCCGACACTACATATTACCTGCCCGTCATATATTCCTTTACGGGCAGAAAGGTGCAGTGTTTGAACGACATGAAGGATGTTTTGGCCGAGGCCAAAGCGCTTCTGCCCGCGCGCCCGTCCGATGAAATCTGGCTGCCTTACTTGGGGAACACGCTCGACGCGGGCGTTGCCGCGCTGTTCGCCTGCGAGATAATCGAGGCGTGCAAATACGTTATTGGCCCCGACCCCGTCAACGGGATATGGCTCGGCGCGGCGAGCGACGTTATAATGCGCGAGCGCGGCATCGAGTTCGTGGACGGCACGGCGCCCGGATTCGCGGCTATAACCGGCGCGGCGCCCGACAACAAAACGGCGGTCAAGATTGCCAAAGAATTACAGCAGAAAAACCTGTACGTTTTCATGGGCGGCTCTTTGGGCAAAAAACAGTTTGCGCAGCAACTTGCCGAGGAAGGCGTACAGCTCGGCTGGGAGACTCGCCTGGTGCCATTCGGCTCCGACGTGTCCGCGCTGATATACGCCTTGGGCTTTGCCAACAGGGCGGCGATGTCGTTCGGCGGCGTCAAGCCCGGCGATTACGCCGCGAACCTTAAATACAACAAAAACCGCGTGTTCGCGTTCGTTCTGGCGTTCGGCGAAGTCACGCCCGAAAAATACGCGGCGGCGGCGGGGGCGATAAACTACGGTTTTCCCGTCATCGCGGACACCGACATCCCGCAAATCCTTCCCACGGGAATATGCACATACGAGCACGTCGTCTCCAACGTCCCGCACGGCCAAATGGTGGAAAAGGCGCTGGAAGTGCGCGGCTGTAAAATAAAGGTCGTGAACGTCCCCGTCCCCGTGCCGTACGGCCCCGCCTTCGAGGGCGAGCGTATCCGCAAAGAAAACATGCACGTCGAGTTCGGCGGCAACAAAACGACCGCTTTTGAATTCGTCACGAGCGTGGATAACGACAGTATTACCGACGGCGAAATAAATATTATCGGACAGGACATCGACGCCGCGAATCCCGGATCCGCGCTACCGTTAGGGATTTGGGTCGAGGTGTCGGGCAGGAAAATGCAGACTGATTTCGAGCCGATTTTAGAACGTCAGATACACCATATGCTCAACGGTGCGGAGGGGATCTGGCATATGGGGCAGCGCGACATAGTATGGACGCGGGTATCGAAGGACGGCTTTAAAAAGGGCTTGCGCCTCAAGCATTACGGCGAAATTATACACGCTAAATTTTTGGCGGATTATCCCGCTATCGTAGACAAGGTCAAGGTGACTTTAATCACCGACAAAGCCGAAACCGAAAAGCGTTTACTCACGGCGCGCAGGGTCTACGACGAGCGCAACCGCCGCCTTGAAGCCATGACCGACGAATCGGTGGACACCTTTTATTCCTGTTTATTATGCCAATCCTTCGCCCCCAATCACGTTTGCGTCATAACGCCCGAACGTTTGGGCTTGTGCGGCGCGTATAATTGGCTTGACGGCAAGGCGGCTTATGAAATTGACGCCACGGGCGCGAACCAGCCCGTCAAAAAGGGCGAAATTTTGGACGCCAAAAAGGGCGTATGGGCGGGCATCAACGATTACGTCTACGCCAACAGCCACAAAGCGATCAGGGAATTCAGCGCGTATTCCATAATGGACCGCCCGATGACGAGCTGCGGCTGCTTCGAGGCTATCGTCGCCTACGTCCCCGAATGCAACGGCGTAATGGTCGTAAACCGCGAATTTTCGGGCGATACGCCCGTCGGCATGACGTTCTCGACTTTGGCGGGCAACGTGGGCGGCGGGCAGCAGACCCCCGGTTTCATAGGCTGCGGCAAGGTGTTCCTGTCCTCGCGCAAATTTCTCTCGGCGGAGGGCGGTTTCGCCCGCCTTGTCTGGATGCCAAAGGAATTAAAGGAACTGCTGAAAGCCGACCTGCTTAAACGCTTCGGAGAGCAAAGCCTTGACGGCTTTATGGATAAAATCGCCGACGAAAGCGTCGCGACCGCCGCCGCCGACGTGCGCAAGTTTATGGAGAAAGTCAAGCACCCCGCGCTGGCGATGGACGATATGGCGGAGTATGTCCTTGACTCGTCGGAGACGGGCCAAGAACAAATGACAAATGATAAGGGACAAGGGACAAATAAAGAGGTCATTTCGAAAGACGGCATCCCGAGCGCGGCCGAGGGAGCTAAACCGATTGCCGGCCGCCAAATCGACGCAGCCGATTTATCCGCGCTAACCGAAAAACTATCCGCCGAAATACGCGCCTCGGTGACGAAGGAAGTCGTGGAAAGCATTATCGGCGTTTTGTCCGAGAAATTCTTGGGCAGGGCACAAATTCAAATGGCAAGTGACAAATTACAAATGACAAACGAGGATAATAAACAACAACCTTCAACCCTCAACCTTCAACCTTCAACTCCGCACTCCGCACTCCGCACTCCGCACTCTGTCGAGCCCGCTTCCGTAAAAATCAACGCCATTAATTCCTTCCCCGTCCCCCGCGAAACATACGAGAACAAAGTCTGGACGGTCAAACTCGGCAACACGAAGGCCGATGGGGGGTCGAGGGGCAAAACTTACGCGGTGGGGGGCGCGTCCTGTATGCCGTTCCATCTGTGGGAGGGCGAAATGCCCAACCGCCCGTTGGTCGCGATGGAGGTGTTCGACACCGTTTCCGAAAAATACCCGAAGGTTTTGCGCGACATATACGGAAACGCGCTCTTTAATCCCGCGGCGATGGCGAAACTGTGCGTGGAAAAACACGGCGCGGACCTGATAAGCGTGCGGCTTGACGGCTCTCACCCCGAGCGCGGCAATAAGACCGCGGAACAGGCTGTCGCTTTGGTCGGAGAGGTGCTGCGGGCGGTGGACGTGCCGCTGATTATCACCGGTCACAACAACTTCGATAAAAACAACGAAATAATGAAAGCGGTCGCCAAAGCGTTCGAAGGCGAAAACCTGCTGCTTAATTGGGTCGAGCAGGACAATTACAAGGTTATCGCGGGCGCGGCGATGGCTTACGGCCACAGTCTCGTGTCGCAGTCCCCGATCGACGTCAATATCGGCAAGCAGATGAACATTCTCTTGACCAACATGGGCTTGCAGGCCGAAAAAATCATCATGGACCCGATGACGGGCGCGGTCGGTTACGGCGTGGAATACACCTATTCGGTCATGGAGCGCATACGCCTGACGGGGCTCGGCGGCGACAAACTCCTGTGCGCGCCCATGATCGTGTCAACGGGGCAGGAATGTATCAAAGCCAAAGAACTCAAAGCCCTTGAAAAGGACTTCCCGCTCTGGGGCGACTTGGGGAAGCGCGCCGAATTTTGGGAGCTCGCTACCGCCGCGGCGTTATTGTACGCCGGCGCGGACGTCCTCATCATGTACCACCCGGAGGCGGCAATGGAAGTGAAGCGGACGATTGAGAGACTGATGGACAAATAGTTTAATTAGCAACTTTTTAACTCATATTAACGGAGGATATTACAATGGCTTTAAGCGGATTACAAATACAAAAACTGCTGCCTAAAACGAACTGCAAGGAATGCGGCTCCAACACCTGCCTTGCGTTCGCGATGAAGCTCGCGGCGAAACAGGCGAGCCTGTCGGCTTGCCCATACGCTTCCGAGGAAGCGAAACAGATACTCGGCGCGGCGAGCGAGCCCCCCGTCAAGGAAGTGTCCTTGGGGAATGCAGTTACGGGCGGCGAAACCGTCCTGTACCGGCATGAAAAAACCTTCGTGCGTCAGACCCTTCTCGCGGTGAATATCAATGACACGGCGGGGGACGCGGAAGCGGCGCTGAATAACGTCAAAAACTATCGTTTGGAGCGCGTCGGCGAGGTGCTGACGGTCGCCGCCGTCGCGGTGACGCAGACAAGCGCGGACGGCAAAGCGGTTATAGCTTTGGCGGCGAAGGCGCTGCAAATTACCGGCCTGCCGCTTATCATACGCGCGAAGGATACCGGAACCGTAAAAGCTGTCGCCGCGCTCGCAAAAGGCACCAAGAGCGTAATTGCGGGCGTTACGATTGAAAACGCGGACGAATTGAAAGCAGCCGCGCAGGAAAACGGGTGCGCTTTAGCCGTTACCGCGCCCGATGTCGACGGCATTACGGCTTTGACCGGAAAGCTGAAAGCCGAGGGCTTTAACGATTTGCTTATCGATTTCAACGCCAAATCTTTGGCGGAGGCGTTCCAATTTAACGCGATAGCGCGAACCGCCGCGATTAAGCATAACGTCAAGGCCGCGGGCTACCCGACGCTGAAATTTATCGACGCGATCGACGGCGGCGGCGCGGTCCTCGCGATGACCGAGATATTGAAATACGGCGGCGTATGCGTGCTGCCCTCGTTCGATCCCGCGCAGTTAGTCGCGCTGATGACCTTGCGGCTCAATATCTATACCGACCCGCAAAAGCCCATTCAGGTCGAACCCAAGGTTTATCCGATAGGCGAGCCCAACAAGAAATCCCCCGTATTCGTCACCACCAACTTCTCATTGACATATTTCCTTGTTTCGGGCGAAATCGAAAACAGCGGTATCAGCGCGTGGCTTGTGATTCCCGAGTGCGAGGGCATGAGCGTCCTTACGGCGTGGGCGGCGGGCAAATTCTCCGGCTCACATATCGCTAAATTTATCAAGGAATCCGGCTTCGAAGCCTCAATCGACACCCGCGAAATCGTCATCCCCGGCTACGTCTCCCAAATCAGCGGCGAACTCGAAGAAGGCCTGCCCGGCTGGAAGGTCCTTGTCGGCCCGCAGGAGTCGGCGGATATTGAGGCTTATATAAAGCAGGTGCTTGTTAAGGGTTCCGCATAAGCAGAAAGGCTGCGTTTTAAGCAAAACCGCACGAAAAAGAAAGGTGTTCTTTCTTAGGCGTAAGAAAGAACCAAAGAACGGCGGGGGGAGGTTGCGATTCCTCCCCCCTGCGACCCCCCTCATAAACGCGTAAGGATTATAGTACAGTATAATCCTGTCATTGTGAGCCGAACGGAGTGAGGCGGGGCAATCCCATCCGACAAACCTAAAATAAAAACCCTAAACCCTAAAATCTAAAATGTACAGATCAATGTTTCAAATATACGTCAAAAACAGCGCGAACGCCCTTGAATTTTATCAAAAGGCGTTCGGCGCAAAAACGGTCTGCGTTCACAAAAATTCCGACGGGACGATAGCTCACGCCGAGCTTGACGTTCACGGACAAACTCTCGCGCTGACCGAATTAACGCAGGACAAACCGTTCGCGGGAAACACCATGCAATTTTGCCTGCATTTCGGCGGGGAAAATGAGGAAATCGTTCGTAAAATTTTCGACGCGCTCAAAGACGGCGCGGAAATACATTATCCGTTAAACCCGTGCGAATGGAGCCCGCTAATGTTCGGGCTGATAGATAGGTTCGGCGTGAATTGGTGCATCTTCGTATAAACGGTATAGATACGGCGTGATACGGGCCGCGTTTGGTAACCCTTCTCGGTCATGTACGCTTGTACACTCCCTTCGGCGGTTTACCAACTGCTACCCGTCTGACGCCCTATCTCTGCCGTT
>Ga0123353_10013890_pt1 | contig 11573 bp, 7 predicted proteins | sample TergutLab28metaG_3_FD_92763 | JGI IMG/M metagenome (GOLD analysis project Ga0123353, IMG submission 92763) | Labiotermes labralis P3 segment gut microbial communities from Petit-Saut dam, French Guiana - Lab288 P3 | ecosystem: Host-associated > Arthropoda: Insects > Digestive system > Gut ... | reverse complement strand
TGTCTTACCACTACCGCTCTCGCCTACAATGACGACGTTAGCGTTAGAATACTTATTTGTATTGAATATATCTAACATGACAGGCGACTGGTTAAAACTATTTATACCAAAGAAAACACCCTCGGGATCAGATAACTCATAAGCCACAAATGGGTAAGTGCTCGCCAAATCTGTAGCAAGTACGTTACGCGGTCGCGTTTTGAAATAATCATTAAAGTGTCCTAATGGCAAGGAGCTGATAAAAGCCTCCGTATGCAGAAAATGTGTAGGTCTTGCGGCTATACTCTGTCCCGAAAGAGTAGTCTCAACAGATATACAGCGGCGTCGCAGTTCTTCCCTATCATTGGCATATACCCTTATCAACATGTGCATGTTCCAAAGTTCGTCGCCCTCTGTAAGCCCTCTCCGGATATACTTAGCGCTCTCCATAGCAAACATCTGAACATCGCTGTCTGCCTGAGTGTCACCCTGACTTAACTTATACTTTGTCTGTCCCATGATATTCGGCAACTCACGCATAACTTTCGCCTTATTTACAGGTTCAAAATATATAGATAACTCTATACCCTCACCCGCGCTTATAAGTTCAGAGAGCCACGCAGCATTGACGCGCTGAGAATAGTTTACAGCCAAATAGCATGAAACGAAACTCTCTCCAACGATGACGCAGTCATGTTTTGTGGCATCTATACCCGTGGGATATATAAACTCCAGCCACGGCGAGATACCGCGTTTCTTACCGCCAAAGCTGATAAAGTCACCCTTGACATACGCATCTTTTTCCCCTTTACGCTTTACACCAAATGGAGTATTAGCCTTTTCGGGAAATTGCTGACGTTCTGCTGTTGAGCGATTGAGCAGTTGATATAATACCTCTGCTGAAAACCTATCAGCATCGTTAAATGTTTTCACATCGTTACCGCAGCGTCCTAAAATATCCGAAATAAGCGACTGCTTTTCATACAACCACGATTTAGCCGCTTCAGCAGACATAGCAACACCCTTTTGAACAGGGAACGGAATAGCAACAATAAAACGCCGTGAAACGGCGTCTTTGGTAGCTATCTCCTTTACAAACGAGCAATATTCGTCGATTTGAGACATAAGTCCCATATTCTTGCGACCTATATCACGCATATATTCGGCGTGTGCCGACGTATCGGCTTTCATGGCAAGCGATGTTATCTGAAAAGGGCATTTTAGCACATTGAAGACACCCTTGTACATTTCTATAATATAATCTTGTTCCTCAGTGGACTTGAGCCTAAAGTTAGATGGCGTTACGTCCAGCAAAATGACATATGTGCCGTGCACCTTTATTATACCGTCGGCAATATTCTTAACGCCTATTAGAGCTTCCAGCGTTTGCGGCCTTGGTGTTGATGTAGTTGTTAGAAAAGGCAGTTTCAAGATTTTCCCCTCCGTAAATATAGATTTTCTTATTACGCGAATAATGTATTATCCAGCCCAGCCATTCGGCGTATCCGAACAAGATAGCGAACGTAGGCGGTCCGGCGAACAGGATTACCAAAAAGAGTTTCATGTTTAATGAAAACGGTAGGTTCATGATGATATATGACAGCGGGAAAAAGACAAAGATTGCCTGCATAAACGCTTTAGGTTGAAACATATTGAAAATGCGTCCGTTATCTTTATAATTATGCGGTATGATGTATTGCTTCATAAAAAGCTCCTCCAAAATATAAAAACACGGCGTAAACCGTGTTTTAGAGTATGAATTACGAATTACCTTGGAATATTCGACGGTGGCTTTTGAATCTGAACAGACTTGCGGATTTGTTCAAGCTCTTCTTTCGACACTTTAGCTGCTTTAGCAGCCATGTCAATAACATGCTGCGGCAATTTCTCGCGGTACATATTACGAAATATATCAAGACGACCGTCTTGGCGTGCCTGTTTAAGAAGTCTTTGCTGATCCCGTTGTCCCGTTATATAGTTGCCATAGGAATATCGCAACTCATGATCAGCGCCAACAAGATTATAACGCTCAACAAATTGTTCAAAACCGACATCCACCTTGGACACCCCTTTCAAAAAATCAGGATTTATATACCCTTTGTCAAATGTATACAACCACAACGCCAGCTTACTCTCTTTCAACATAGGTTCACCTAAGCGGTTGAATATCTCACGAAACCTAGGTAGCTCAAGATTGTGAATCCTAAACTTTGTCGCCGCCTGTTCGAATGGCTCGTTTGTATACCGGATCTCCGCCTGTTGGTGATAATCTTCGCGGCTTTCACGCAAATTATAGTCAAGAATGTTCACCATGGATATATAGGGCAGATCAGCATGGGTTGAACCTTTCGGTATATAGTTTTGCGCTATCTGTGCATAGTTAAATAAGGCTCGGTCGTTCATGGTTCTATCGGGATTAACCTGAATTTCAACACTAGTAAAGCTACCGTTTATATCCTTGGCTAAAACATCTATACGGCATCCGCGCGAACCGATTTCTGCAAGCTGCACATCTTCGCTTTTAACATATTCAAGTTCACTGATAGGTGTTAATCTGGCATCATCCCTCACGGCATTTATTAAATGCTGTAAAGCAATTCCGGCACTTTCCTTATTTTCAAAGATTTTAGCGAAAACCATGCTCACCAGAGGGCTCATCGGCTCCTGAGAATATTTCCCAAGAATTTTGTTTTTCTCATCCATGTTCTTATCTCCTGTTAAATATATATTATCATGTGAAAACAAAAAAATCAAGAGGTAAAGAACGCATAATAGGGGCGGCTACATGAGCCGCCCCATACTGCGTATTCTTCGCTTAGCTTGCTGAGACAGCGACGGTAACAATAAGATATAGATAATTCCCGTCGTTACCCTTTATAATGAGTATATTATCCGCGTCAGTTACATCAAGTATGAACCGCTGGCGATTCGCCGCCAACGCATTTACAGCTGTGTTGGTATCGGTACCCAACTCAACAGATTCGCCAACACCGTTTATATAGTTCCATGCTTCCATACCCTCACCCAATGTGGCTCTTGTAAGGATAAGATACAGGAAAATCTCGATGTCGGTATCGGTCGTAGCAGTAAGATTTATATTACCGGTTCGTGTTGCGTTAAGGTTCCCTGCTCTGGTCGAATCGTCAGTTCCCGCCTCAGTACCATTAGCCGCAAAATAGGTAACTACGGCATACGGTGAGTTTTCGACATCCGCTACTAACCCTCTGACCTCACCGATATAAGGCGACATATCAATTACCTTATATGTAACATAATCATTCAGGGCGGGCATATTAGCGACCATAGTTCTGGTTGACGTCAGCGGTTTCATTTCCGTAAATGTTTCGCTCAACGCACCGTTCGCTTTCAAGTACCTCGCGTCTTCTGTAGTGAGTGTAGACGCATTAGCATCAACCAGCATGTACATCTTGCTGGCAGAAAACGTACCGCTTACAGGCATGTTGCAATACGCGAATATACGGCTATCCTCGAACATCGACCACACATAACCGCTCTCATCCTTATAGTACAGTTCCGCTAAAGCTGTCCTGTAATCTCTCAGCTTCAGCCCATGCGCGGTATACTCGCCCTCGGTTTTGATATAAGTACCGATAAGCGAATCAATAAGATTCTTTGCCGTGCCTGCTCTGAGGTTAGAGTAGCCTCCAAACGCCGTACCAAACGCATTTTCTATACTAGTAACTGTTCCTTTCCCAAGATTAAGCTGTACAGCGGCGTCAGACATACCGTATAGTTTAGTTGTGCCTGTAATAATCACATCGTTTGCCGACAGTGTACCGCCTTGGGAGATTAGCAATGCACGGTCATTGCTTTTGATAATCGAATTATGAATAGTGACTGTAGCCGCATGGACACCAAGCGTATCATAAGGCAGTGATTGTCCCGTAACGTCTATAGTGCTGCCAGTAACCAAGTTCTTGCTCGTTGTATTGCCGTCAAAATAAACAGTGGCAATATTAGCGCCGGCACCGTAGTTTTCAAAAACAATATTACAGTTCCTGATTGTTATGTTAGAGATATTAATATCAGTGTTATTCGCTCCGGCGTTACTACCGTCAACGGCTATTACACAGAACAAATTACCCAATTGCGTTATATTTCTTGTATCTGTCACAGAGAAAGACAGCCCATCCAGTGTAACATTGTTACGACTGATTATAACGCCCCTATCAAGAGAAGCTCCAAAGCCTGTATCCGCCTTTACCGTCACATGGTTATTACCGGGGAAGTTAATACGATCAATGACCAACGACGCATTCGGCACTATATTAATTTCAATAATAATGTGATTAGTAGCCGCCAGCTTTTTCGTCTCTGCATAGAGTGCGTCAAGGCTAGAGAAACCGCGTGCACCGCTTCCCAAGGTTAATGTTAATGTAGGTCTATTCGCGGTCGAGGTCACCGTACCGCTTACATTCACTCCGGCAATATTAGCGGTAAGGTTCTCCGCGATAACCGCATTGGCAGGTGAAGATTCGATAATCGCACCGGCGGCATTTATATATGCATTTTCTATCGATACAAAACCCTTGACGGCAGCGTTCCTTCCGTTAATCCATAAGTTTTCTATCTCTGAATTGAGAGAGGTATTAACAGTTATATTATCACTGGCAACAATAAGAGTACCGATTTTTGCACTGGCATTAAGATTAAGCCTAACGGTACTATTTGCAACAATAATGCTCTTTATATCGCCGCTCACAGAGATATTGCCGCCACGAGCAATCAGATTGCCCTCAACGGTCACTCCATCAAGCGTAACGCCGCTACCGCTTGATGCTCCCTCACCGATAATTAGGTCGCCACGGACAGTAAGGTTTCTAAGTGTAACGTCTCCTGTTTTAATTACCGTATTTCCCGTCGGCACATCAGTGAAAGTACCTGAAACAGATATAAAGTTATCAAATACGCGTCCGAACAGCGTAGCGAAGTCGCCGCGTGTAACCTTCTCTTTGGGATCGATGTAAGCGGCGCCGCCGCGTGCCGAACCTCTAACATAGCCGCCTTTTACAAGAGAAGCTATACTATAGAAATATTTAGAGTCTATCTGATTTGAGTCAGGGAACCCTTCAAGGTCAGCGTCAGTGCCGCCGGTCGCCTTAAAAGCTCTCGCCATCATTTCAAAGGCTTCCTCACGGGTAATATCCCTATCAGGATATACCATGCCATTCTCTACGTCAAGTAGTCCCATCTGTACAGCAATAGCAAGCGAACCTTCATTGTCGTACCATTTACCGTGCTCAAAGTCTCTGACATGCGAGATATCAGCCTTGACGGTCGCGCCCATGACGCGCACAAGATACGTCGCCGCTTCCACTCGGGTAATGATCTGGCTGGGCATAATCCTACCCGTACCGTCACCGATCATTATACCGTTATTGATGGCGGCGACAAGACCGTCATAGGTATAATGTGATCTGTCAGGCAAATCGGTGAAGTCATTTACGCTCATCGCGGTTACCGCGAATGCCGCCGATGCCAGTGTGAATATCATTGCATACGCAATGACGATTGCTAAAAGTTTTTGCAGTCTTCTTAGTTTCATTTTGAAACCTCCTAAAAATTTTTATATCATCAGCCTAAGCTGTTGATAACATTAAAAAAGACACGGTAAAAACCGTGCTTCTAACAATATTGATCATAAGGCAAACTCTTTAGCCTAACACCCAAAACGCGCCGCCGGCACTCGCGCCTTTACGTGCTTCAGATGTTATTATTGAAGCGTTCCAAAGCTGCTCTGAACGCTTTGTACTTGCGGGATCCGCAACTAAGATTTTACCGTCGCTAGTTACACCGCGTAACACAATAAAATGACCGCTGCTGGTAAAGTGACCCTTACCCATAATGGCGATAACCAGCTTACCATCAGCCAGTGCGTCAACTACAGCCTGCCAGTCATAACCGACACCCTTAACGGGTATTCCCCAATGTCTTGCGCCGTCAGGTATAAGCGAATGTCGACTACCTGCACCTTCAACATAATAACCATTAGCGGCCGCCCAACTTGCCACTTCGGTGGGCAAAACTGTCCTGCCGCCCAACGATGATATTGCTATAGCCAACGATGTAGGGCCGCAACCTGAGCGCCCAATAGTACCAGTCCTTCCGTAGGCAGTATCTTTCCAACGCGTATCGTATTGACTGAAGTATACTACATTGACCGCGCCGTCTGAATACGTAATGTTGCCTAAGTTATAACCACCAAAATCATTGCCAACAGTACCTGATTGGTCTTGGTCGTTTAGGTATCTGTACATGACCATGGCGCGTTCCTGTTGGATCTCGTCAAGCCCGAGTACGGTTAGCATCTCCGTGAACGGTATAAGCCGTGCGGTATATGTAAATAAGTAGTGCGTTATGGTGTGCTCATTGCCCTCGTCATCAATTACCGTTGAGTATGTAACAACAATCTCCGATGTTCGAACAATGACATCTTCTTCGAGGATGCCCAGCTTTTCAAAATCGATTGACTTTCCATCATACTCTTCAAACATGACGTTATAGAGAATAAGCAAGTCTTCGGGTGGAAAGTCAATGTCAACTTCAAATACCGAATCCCATGTAGAATACTGGTCAAGTGTAACGTTATTCTTTGCCTCTTGTTCGGATTTCTTAAAACGCGATTCCTCTTTACGCGTAAAATCGGCGGCAAAGATATTGGCGTTAGTTATCTCGGAATCGTAAAACGCCCCCCTTTCTGTCGTTGTATCTGGAAACAGGAGGGCACCCAGCATCTGCAGCGGCATACTGATTAGCAGTACAATTATAAGTATGAAACAGCCGACAAACGCAAGTATAGGCTTTATCCATTTGACAGCTTGTCTGGCAAGCCCTGAAAAGTCGCCAGCTCCTGCACGAACCACGGTAAGAGCCAGCTGAGCAATATCGGCAGCAGTAAGCTTCTTTTTGTTATCCGTATCACTCACCCCTTACTTTGCCGATTTAATTGTATTAACAACCATAGTCCCGCCATGGACAACACTTTGTACTTGTTGTATTGCACTACCCATATCGCGTCCTACGCCAACTCCGATAGACATGTCACGAACGATATCCTCCAGCTTAGCAATTACCTTAACTATCGCTAGAGCAATAAAAGCGTTTAATAGTGAGCTTCCTTCCACCGGTGAAAATTGAGACATAAAGGTCATTAGTATAACAATTCCGAGATTTTGCAAGACGATTAGAATTTGATTGCCAATATAGACTTTAATAAATCCTTGAAAAAAGCCTTTTGTGGGTTGAGATACACCTGCTGCGAATGCGAGAGGAGCACCAATTATTAAGAAACCGTTCAGCACTATGCGTTCAATCATACGTATGTAAATACCGACAACCTTGAAGATTATTATTAAGTTTATTATAAAGCCGAGCAGCATCTCAAGAATAGTGTCATTTCTAATTGACAGACCTAAAAAACTATCAGACATGCCCCCTCCGCTAAAACTAAATGCGCCACTCCCTTCATAGACATCTCCAAGTAATAAGCTGACAATACCATTTGATAAGTTTATGCCGAACATCATAATATCTTTAGACCAACCCAAAGCCACTCCCATAATAATTGACTTAAAAATGAGCTTCGCGGGATCCTCTACTTCTAAACCGGCAAACCCAAACATGGACTTCAATGCTTGCCACGATATGATTAATGCGAATAGAGCCAACCCGATGGAGCGCATAGCCTCAAAAAACATGTCTACATTGAGTGCATTAAAAATGGTATCATTTGATACCATGTCGTTAAGATTTTCAAATAACGGCATAAGTATCATATCATATACCAAGGTTTTAAGAAGCCAGCTTAGCAGTTCATTAAGAATACCGCCCATTAGAAGTAACCGCTAATAGTATCCAAAATAAGCATAAGTCCGTTTATTGCCGCCCAAGCGACTATACTGGATTTAACCGCTTTTTTACCCAAAGCTCTTTGTTGGTTAGACTCATCGCCGCCACCGGCAAACTTCATTACAAGTGCGCCGATACCCACGCCAACTAAAGCCGCCGGTGTAGAGACTGTCAAAATCATAGATTGCGCATCGCCAATCAGTTTCTCCGTTGCTGAGAATACCGTACCGCCTCCGCCGGTGGATGTCGCAAGCGCCGTTACAGACAATGACAGTGCCATAGGCACTGCCACCATCATAATCGCATTCTTTGTTTTACTGTTCATTTCAATACTCCTCCAAATTCTGCATTTTTAATTCTACATTAGGCGCAAAGTGCCGCCTACCCCGTATGGTCATCCTCGTACATATTACCCTTGATGTCCACATACTGCTTGTTTGCCACTGTACCACTTCGCAAGTAGCACCATATCTTACCCGCGACGCCTCCGCCTTGGAACCGCATATCAAAGAAGTGCCGACCATCCGCCCAGTTAGGGTCAGTATAGATCAGCTTGTTTTTTCGTTCTGATATGCTATTCGCAGGTGTCGTGAACTTCGTGTTAGGATTCCCCTTATCAGATGTCAGGTCGATTGTAGTACCCTGCGTTCCAAGCCTATTGGTTACTTTCTGAGGTCTAGCCGTACTCGGCGCGTAATAACGGGCGACCGTCGGCACCTCTACCTTCTCTGTATGTTTCCGGGTGAGACTCTTGCCACATAAGCCGTTGTTACCTACTTGCTTTACCTCTATTTTTATAGTAGCTTCGATATAGAAGCCATAGCCGGATTTCATCGTATGTTCAGGTTTATCCCGGTAGAGGAATTTGATTGGGTCAACTTCCAGTTTAGCTTGATAGTTATAGATGTGATTACAGGTTTCTGTGACCGTCTGATTCTGAACGACTACCCCAAAAGGTGTAAGCACGTATTGCGGGACAGTATAGGAATAAGTGTGTTCTTCCTCTTCGCTCCAGTTAATAGTCGCCAAGTCGCAGTTATTAGTTGGCTCAGGAGCTTCACACTGCACCCTGAGAATCGCCGTGGATTTATTATTCGAGCGATTGACGTCTTTCAGTTTGTTCTGCGGATCTATATTAGATGTAAGCCCAACGCTGCCACAGGGCGATGTGGGCGCTGTAATAGGGAACTGAAGCTCTTTAATCTCACCGCCGTTAAGGGTAACCTCTTTAGACTGTGTCTTTCCTTGAACAGTAAACGCTACTGTGGAACTCTGTGTAGTCTTACCGAGGTTTATAGCCTGTACCTTAATATTGACCTTTTCACCGGGGTCTGCCGTGAGCGGACCGATGATATTACTGGCGAGATCAATTTCATCGTCACCGACCGGCACTATTGTCGGTGGCGCGGGGTCGGGGTCAGGGTCTTCTTCAGGCTCACCGTCAGTCTCGTAGAAAGTGATAGTAATCGGGTATATGAAATGCAACCCAACGGCGCCGGCATTTGCAAAAGTGTTAAGACCGACGGTAACATCCTCGGACTTGTACTCGTTGCCGTATGTTTCGTTGACGGTGAATCCGGGCTTCAGCTTTCCGGAAACGCCGATAATCTGTGTCGGGTGTATCGTGCCGGGCGGACCGAGCTCGGTCGGATTATTTGGATTAAAATAACCTTTAACCGCGCCGATGTTAGTAGAACCCCTAAAGACGGAATAGACGTTGTTGCCGTAATCAGGATCTACGAATGGGATAATTACTCTTAAGCTGGGAATAAAATCAGTATATTTGATATCCCAAATAAAGTGGAACTTTGGTTCTCCCTTAAAAAATAGTTTGCTGCCTTCTATCTTAAATTGCGGTGTACCTTCGAATAAATCATCTTTCTCAGATGTAACGGCAATGTCAATATTCTTTCCCGCAGTCATAGCCGTTCGCACTTCGCTTGGCAAATCGAACTCCATCTCTATACCTTTACCGACAAGAACTCCAAGGTTGGCTAATCCATCTTGTACTTGTGAGTCGCTGAATTGCACGGTTGAATTATCTACCGTAGCTCTCCAGTAACCACCGGAATAGTGCCATAGCTGAATAAACTTCTCTTGCTCTGAGGTAGCTATCACCTTAGCATCGGCAGGAACCTCAGTTGTAACGTCGGCATATCCGGCAGCCGCAAAAGAGAAGATACCCCAAAGCGGCAGGGAGAGAATAAAAATCCCCAAAAGAATTAGGACGGCGAACCGTCCTAATTTTGTACGTATATTCAGTTTCATACCCTCACCTCATGTAGTCGCTGCTAAAATAGTCGGAAAATCTCAGCTGCATATCAGTGGAAGATTTCGCACTAGCTGCACCATTGGTGACAACAAGCGCGGTCGAGAATCTCTCTAGTTTGTTATTCTCATAAATAGCCAATAAGTTAGCGTGCCCATCTTGATGTGTTACCAAGGCTTGCTTAGGAGTAGCAGTAACACCGATAAGCACCTGAATAGTGCCTTTCTGAAAGACCTGCGGCATGTATCTATTAGATTCAACCAATTCCTTTGTTATAGTTCCTTTACTCGGTATCATGCGTTCAGGTAATAAAGCATTGGTTGTGTATCCATTGCCCGGATTTGTTTCAACCCTAAACGACATGTCAAACCCGTCAGGAGTCTCCGGCAGCGTTACGGTGAAATAATATTTGCCATCCTCTTTATAGAATTTAAGCGTATCGAGAGCCTTCATGATAAACCGCTCAGCCGCGGTGAGTTTCATCAGCCCATCGGCGGTGACATCGGTCTTCGGGTTGAATGCTACACCGTCGATGAAGATGTAGCGGTAATCTTTATCAATCATGCGCACTATGATAGTACAGGCTTCTTCCAGTGTCATATGCCTGGCTCCTAAGAAATAGCCATCAACGCCGGTGATTATTCCTTTGGCATATGCCTGCGCTACATAAGGCTTACAAGGTTCGCAAGTCTCAGCCCAATCCTTGATTTTACTAGTAAAACGTTCGGTATTCTGCTCTTCCGGCTCTTTAAGCGCGCGCATCATCATCCGAGCCATACTCTGACGGCTGATAGGGTTATCATACGCATCCGCCGTTAGTTCACCGTCAAGCACGATACCGGCGCTGAATGCGGCGTTGATGTATCTCTCTGCCCAATGTTTAGGATTCGGCGTCTCAGGCAGCTCGCCGATAGTAGACCTGACAACAAGTGTGATAAATTCGGCGTTACTGACATTCCGAGTCGGCCCGAATGTACCGTCGGGCATACCCTCGACTATGCCCTTTTCCGCTAGTAGTTCTATATAAGGATAAGACCAACGATTTTCCGCTACGTCAGGGAATCTGGTGACCGCGGCGGCGGCCGCCGCCATGGGGACAATGAGCGAGATAGCAAGAGTTAATATTAAAGCGTAAGATAATAGTTTTTTCATAGTGAAAACCTCCTTTAGTTAATTACATAAATGCAGTGTTTTATAAGTATTTTACGAGTTAGTATTGCTCAAGTTTTACAAGGGCTGCTTCTGCTTTAACTCTTGACAGAAACCATTTCTCTTCGAATTCTTCTGACATACATCCCCCAAATATCACGCCACAATCAATCACATAGGAATTTCTATAGAATGACACTCCCTTTACAATGTTTTCTGTTATATAATTTTCAATGCTTCCGGATGTGTGTGCATGTTGTCTAATAATATAGACATTATCTCCTATCGCAACAGGTGAATGAAACAC
>Ga0123353_10013888_pt1 | contig 11573 bp, 8 predicted proteins | sample TergutLab28metaG_3_FD_92763 | JGI IMG/M metagenome (GOLD analysis project Ga0123353, IMG submission 92763) | Labiotermes labralis P3 segment gut microbial communities from Petit-Saut dam, French Guiana - Lab288 P3 | ecosystem: Host-associated > Arthropoda: Insects > Digestive system > Gut ... | reverse complement strand
TGTCGTGGGGTGGTTTGTTGTTTTTCCCCTCCCTTTGTGTTTTTTTTTTTTTTTTTTTTGTGGGGGGTTTTTGGAGAGGGGGGGGGGGGGGGGGGGGGGGGGGGGGGGGGGGGGGGGGGGGGGGGGGGATGGACATTTGCTGTGGGGAACGCTACAGCTGTGCTGTGCAGAAGAGGGAGTAAACCCACCCGGTACGGAAGAAATGTTTTTTCAGTACTGTCATATAGTACGTCCCTGGATCGCAAATGTATTTAAAATCGCGTAAATGTGTAGGGTTCTGTTGCTTGATCAAATCGGTGTCAGCTGTAAAAATGTGTTGCAGTATTTTTCGGCCCTTTGAGTGAGCTTCCTCGAGCGGTACGTTTCTCATTTATTTCGGCCGGGCCTGGTTACGGAACGCCGACTGTTCGAAGGGGTTTCGTGGATTTTCTGTCAGTTCCTACAGCAAAGTTCCGGGATATTAACCAAAATTTTGGGCCACAACACCCCCCCCCCCATCCTTTTTTACAACTTACAATTTTATGTTTACTCTATCTTATACAACGTCGTTACGTAGCTACAGATAAGTAAATAAATTCACTTATTTTCGGTTATAGAAAAAAGGTTTTTAAATACTTTTGTTGATAATTTGGTCAGATGGCCTGCCATCAGCCGCTTTGAAGCCAGATTGGAATTGAATACGGATAAAAGGCGAAACCCGTCTAAAGCGTAAATTAAGCATAAACTGAGACCGACATTAATCGTTTAGAGAGATAGCAGAGTGACGACTGAGGTGTGGGTATAAAAATAGTATGCTTGTAGCTAGACTGCGGCCTTGTGGTTGCTAAGTGGATGGTATACATTCAGGCCTTTTATAAACATGGAACAGCTAACGCCACATCACCACAATGTATCGTGCAGTGTGTGCCTATCCAAATATGCCTGTGTTGTGGTGTCTGAGGTTGTGTTCTGTTTTGTTAACATAGACTGTGAACACTTGAGTGCTAACGTAAAGGTTTACGCATCGTAATGGCGTTTTTTTTTATCCCCTGTGTGTGTCGCTGTTTTGCTTCAGTGTGCCTCTAGTATTCGTTTCCACAGTGTGCGTCGTGTTTGCTTTAATATTTATTCATTTATTATGTTTTCTGTAGAGGAGTACGTAATCTGTAGCACCAGATAAGATACTCTTCGGATGTTCAAATCAGGAAGAATTGGTTGGGCGGGTCTGGACAGACGTTCACAGACTGACACAATCAGAGGCATAACTTGAAAATGGTAATAGTAGTATTAGCTGCACTCAGCGGGTGGGGAGCGTTTGGTGACCAGTGTAACACAGGAATGCTAAATTTTATCCGGCATTAGAACATCTGACGGTATAGTTACAAGTATATTGTTGGACGATCGGGCAGCGGAGGCAAGGTGACAGCTGTAAAGCAGGGGAGCGCAGATTTTTCGAAAATATAGTAGCCACATCAAAGTCCGTGGAGTCAGAAGGGCGACATGAAGCTGGTTCCATACTGACGATCCACAACATTAGTCGTCACTGTACAAAATATAGTCGCCACGGCCGGGGATATGTGTATCCCCGGCCGTGGCGACTAATTTTGGCTCACAAAATTCATAACGTTGGTCCCTTCAACGTCATAATATATAATATAATATAATATAATTAATATAATGTATAATATGACATGACATGATATAATATAATATATAATATAATATATTTGACTGCAAATGGGCTGTCACCCGGTGGCAGTGGTTATTATGCATGTACATAAATATGAAATAAAGGTAACGTAAATATGAAGTAAGGATATAACATAAATATGAAGTATGCTCATCGCATGCCACTATATGAATGTCTTTTTCTGGTAAAGCAAAAACTTTTTTTTTCTGCCTACGTGAATGTGGTAGTAATACTAATCAGGCAGTGGTTATAAAACGCTTTGCTCCAGAACTGGCTACACGTGCATTCTTCTACGTAAGCATTTTGTATTGTTCAGCGTTTTGCGTACACGTCATTGGCTGGTAATAGCTAAGGGATAATTTTAAACAGCTTAGTAGCACCAAGACAGCGATGTCGCATTTGATATTTGGTATTAAGAGACTTGTTGAAATCTGTGGAGAAAATCCGGATTCGTTTAAACTCCGGCAGAAATATCGGGCAATTTACGCGAAGGCCTTAGTACGTGTTATTGTTGCCGGCGATATAAATCGCTGTCGTAGCGAAGTGGGATTGAGCGGTGAGGATAGACGAGGAGGTACGAGGAGATACGAAATGTTTGTAGCTCAACTGGAGTACAATAGAGAACGCCTTGTTGAGTTGCCATGTTAATTTTTTCAATATTTTTAGCTACGAAGGGAACGCGTTGAGTTTTCTTGGGAACAGTGGTTACGCGAACGGGCCGCAGTGTTGGCGTGATAAGTGCGTTGCGTGTCTTTTTTTATGTTAATATCCTTGCAGTTTTAAATTTACTGAGCAAGTATTACGTCTCTTTGGTCATCGTGTTGGGGTATCAGGTTGATAGGCTTGTTTACGGTATGCTGTGTGGGGCTCTCCAGAACGCACCCCACGTCTTCGGTATACGAACTTTCCGTCTTCCCCTACAATTATGCAGCTGGTTGTCTGAAAATGAACAAGGTTCTTCATTGAGCAGATTCTTGTTCCGGTGACGTGTATTTCGGCAGGCGGAGTGGTCTTCTGGCATTCTTTTTGCTGCGTTGTTACAAAACATGACCCGCGTTATCGGAATGAAGATATCCTCTTACTGGCACATGACTGGTTCTGCTGTCAGAGCTGCTGTCTCGTTATCCGAACTGTTTACGAAATATGATCGGTGACGTAAGAGAGGTCCAAAGCTTGTATGTTCAAATTACTCGATGAGCAATGTTGAGCCATTTGTATAATTTGAAGAGGTTGCAGTAGGCTGGACATAACCTCATACCGAGGAGGATGTCTTACAGAACATTCGGCGTCAAAAGAACTGTAGGCAAACTTAATGGAAGGTGGTTTGAGGCATTATAGGATCCAAAGAAGACACGGGGCATAAACTGGAAAAGAGAAGCATTGAGCACAGTTGAAGGGAATCTGTGCAGGAGGCCGAGGCCTGATATAGGGCTGTCGCGCAGCAGAGGAAGGAAAAGAAGACAGTGACGTATGTTGCTCTAGGATGGTCGTAGGATAGTTCCAAGAAAATTGATAACGATATAATTACTGTAGTGCTGGGTAGATAGTTCTCGAGTCGTCGTTTCGTTACAGTTGGGATTCGTTTTAAGGAGGGGGTGCACTAGACTTGGGCGACTGAATTTTGTGCGGTGGCTCATAATGTTAGTGGGTGCTCGGGGTGGAACTGATTAATGTCACCATTCGGGCGCTCATAATCTTGAGTTAGCTGCTCGATTTTTCGAAAATTTGTACACAGAACGATCTGTGCAGGCAGTGTAACTTATTAGGTTAACATGACACAAGTTCGTATTGCATTGAATCATTTTCATGGCGTCATCTTCTTATGTCACATGTTCTTCATTGCTATATATTGTCAATCCGCTTCACCGTCTTACCGTAAGCTGAGACACCCCGATGTGAGTCACTATATCCCAGAAGTGCCAGCGTGTATAAACATGACAGTACATCATGAAACAGCTGTAAATTATGGTTAACGACTTTCCAATTAAACCTTAACGGAGGAACTGATTAAACGTTATACACGCACTTTATGTGAAGTGCTTTCATTCAGGACAGATTTATTGCAGTGTGTGCATGAGATTTGAAGTAGAATACCAGGATCGTGTTTTAAATGACCCTGTTTCGAATCCCGAGCGAGCTTTCTACTCTTAACATCTTGTAATTTCGAGTTTGAATGATGCACCATTGTTTTGTTTGATTTTTGTGACTTCAGTGGGGGACAAGCGGTAAATCACTATACCGGCCGGTAAAACTCATTACCGGCGGCTTGGTCGCGAGCATTTGTGCTCCACGGTTGTACCAAATTCACAGTCTGAGGCGTTCTTTACAAAGCAAAATAACGGATCATCTGATGTGGAGGTTATGTTTATGTGCTTGCCAGAGACCAAGTATCAGCACATAAACTGTTGGGTAGATTTAAAAAGAAATTACGTTGGAAAATTGACTGGAAAATAGCCACTGTCATGTACAGTTACGTAGCAAACTAACAAACGCACACTGATAAAATATGCTTTTTTATGTATTAACCCTTTATAGGCGAAACGCAAACTAATTTATTTAAAGACCCGGTTCGTACCGCGCAGTAACACTTTTAATCTAGGTTATTTAAAAAACCAATCATTTTATGCTATATGAGGCAGAAGCCCATAAACCTATCACAGATGTGTTGAAGCTCGATGTGGGAAGTTAATTAATTTACCTGTAAGTTTCTACTGTTTTAAGTAAGCATAATGGAATCAAAAAAGTACTCAAGTAGAATCTCGATTGTGCGACCTTCGGTTATCCGACATTCCGCTTTATCCGACGTAGCCATATGACATGCTGTTTACAATTTCGTGCTGTGAGTGTGTGTTTGCACAAATATTTATTGAAAATGCAAAAAAAAGAATAAATAAATAAAAAATAAAGAGGTTTCGAAAACCTACGTCCTGCTGCTGTACCAGTGTCACATAAGAACCAGAGGACTGCGTGGATGGATTCAGAAATTGTCCGAGTCCAGTTTTTTTAAAACGAATTTCCGCATTGTCCAACACTTTCCGTAATCCGACCATCTATTTGTCCTGTTTAGGTCGGGTAATCGGGACTCCACCCTACGTTATAAGTATGTGTAGACCACATTTGATCTAAAATTGTTGTCTTGGCATTCTGTCCTGGAAGGATTTATCGCGACCTTCCATGAACGGGCTGATGGTTTTTGTTCATTGTGCAGATAGTCACAGTTTGGTTCGTCATTCTTGAACTTGCAAGATCGCTTTGAAAGCACAATATACCGAACGCGTAACTAAAATAATGCGTCGTTGAAAGTTCAAAGCGAAAATTTGTCACTTTCCAAATGTGACTACAGTTTCCACAGATGACCTTTCCATGGTCCACTCTGATACATTACAGCCTTTAAGCTGCATTTGAAATTACGATTTTATGCAATAGGAACACTGCGTAACTTTACCGGCAAGCGTCCACACATTTCCCAAAAATGTAGGAGCCGTCTCCAGATTCTAGGCGCCAAGAGGGTGATGTGAACCAAGGGCCACTCTTGAAGACCAGCACTCCCGGAATGACCCGTAAACCTCATGGGTATCTGGTGCTTGCTGCCCTGTGCCTGCAAACTGATATCACATTTTTATGTAATTGGGGGAAAGTTACAGTAATGCTATTGGAGATATTAGGCGCCACAGTACAAATTCTAATTCGCCCGGGAGACCAGGTACCCGGGATTCGAGTACCCCTAGTCCAGACTGTTTGCCAGCTGAAGTCTTCGTACCATTCAGTTCAGTTTGCTGCTGTTACCTTTCGCCTTGTTTAGAGTCTTTGTTCTTGAACACAGGTGTAGCATTACATTTTTAGTTTCTTTAAAATGTTTACTTGTAAACCAGGAACCCCAACCGCGTGTTTGGGTCATCCTTCATGTCGAAACCGTGACCCTGGAGGGTGTCTGGTCTCTCAGAATACAGTAGTGACGCAAGAGTCCTGTTATGAATTCTTCGTTTCTCTCTTGTACGTCAAAACCCGCTGGGGGATCCACAGTCCTGCCTCATTGTGTACGCTTTTGAGGCCTACAAAGTTTCATATTAGGTGCACTTATACAACTCCTTCTCAGGTTTGCAAGGGCTCTGAAGCAGAATATTGGAATCATTTTCGAGTATTGATGAAACAGAGTAGCTGAGTTTAGTAACTGTGCTACAGTCTGGACGAATGGAATAACGATTCCAGACATACTATACGCCACTGCCGGTTCTGCAAACTGAGCCTCCGGTACAGGGTGGGTTCCGTTGGTCGTGTCTTCGTAATGGGTGGGAAGCTGGATCATACGTCTTCAGGGAGGGGTGCTTAATTTAGTACAGGGACAACTTCGCCCCTGCCTTACATGCGTTAAATTGAACGAAATGAAAGTCGTACTTCCACTGGTCGGGTACATTCCTCACACCAACAAAATAAGCAGAGGTAAAAAGTGAAGTGTGACATGGGCCACTCACGCCCCTACCGCTAAACCCCCGGTATGAGACCCGGTACCCACAGTACAGGAGACTGGGTGGGCCCCAGGGCCGGTCTGGACTGGTGCGGAAAATCTCGCCTGTACCGAGTTTCGATCCCCGGACGGTTCAGCCAGTAGCGAGTCGCTATACCGACTACGCTTTGTAAAATATCAGTAATAATGGTAATAGATCTGTAGGACGAAAAGCCTGTCCAGTAGGAATGGTTTGAGTTCATCTCGGAACTGCTTATTCAAACAAGATGTTACGAAATGCTTGATATATTACTTACACGCCTCTGATTTTGTGAGCCTTGGGTCAAACCGTTGGGCAGCTGCTCCACAGGTTTAAAACTACTGCTGCTATGCATTATTCCTAGTTGTCTTGCGCAACGCCCACTCTGTCTTCGGTCCAGCTTGTAACGGGATGAAATCAATGAAGTGATGACGTCACAAGTTGCGGTGGTGGGGGGGGGGGGGCATGAGCCAGTTTTTGAGTGCATTACACCAGCAGTAAAAATAGATCTTCTTACCTTCAAGTAAACAGTCATGTTCGAGGTTTCACCTGAACGCGCTGAACCTGACCGCATTGACCTCATGATTGCATTTCAGGAGGAAACAGGTACAGTCTGATCAACATCGTCTCTGACAGTCCGTGATAGGCGGCATCTGTGTTAGTACAGTTTTGTCTCATCATTTTGGGACTTCGGTCAGCTGTCCGTACGTATTCCTCAGAATAACTTTGAATCAATTGGCCCTGCAGCCTGACCTTGCTGACCTGTTGATGGAATTTTAGGGGGTCAAGCACAGTCTGATTAGAATCGTTGACACTCCGTGATGGGTAGCATCTGATTCTGGTACGATTTTTCTTATTATTTTTGGACTTCGGTGTGCTGTCCGTATTTTGTAAGATGTTTACGTCGGTAAGTGCTCTCCTGACTAATTTTTGAATCATCCTGCGTTTGTGAGAATTAATATGAATATAATGCCAGGGTATGTCTCTCCGTCTTCTGCCATTAATAATGTGAGCCTGGCAGCCATGTGAACTGAGCTGGGAGCAGCTTTAGTTTCAGTTAATAATGTGGTGTTCTGGTGTTAGCTTTCAAAAGAGCAATAAGCCACTCTGTTACAGGTGCGCGCGCTTGCGTGTCCATGCTTTGTTTCAAATGCAAACTACGTGGCGGCCACACGATGTATGTGTGTCATTCTGTTTAATGACGATAACGAATGGCGCAGTCGAGCCATGCACGTGAAATTTCATGTTGTTTAAAAATTACAAATTCTGCATGAATAATTATTTACTTGATAAGTCCAAATACGTCGATATTGCGAGGCTGTTAACATACTATCCGGTAAATTTAGCATATTCATCTACCAGTCACATCGGAACATTTCGTCCTGTCCAGGGGTGCACAGATGCAGGACGTTTTGTCCCCCGGGCGACTGTATGTTCTACGATAGCGCCGTATGTTTGTGGGTCCTGAGTATGGAACTTGCTTTATGACATTATTCTGGTTCTAGAATTTCGAGGTGGCTTCTAGATTTTTTTTTTTGAAAAGTGTGTGGATACCGTGTTTTCTTATGTATAGTTTACATCAGTGATGGGTAACCTGCGGACCTCCGGACCTAACACCGGCGGCACCTAAATGCTTTCGAAGACATTTATGATCCCCCAGCAGAATGAAGGTCAATTTTGTTAGCGAGCTTCGCTTACATAGTTAATATTGGTAAACAATATGTTAGTTGTTGCAGGCTGCATGCGTATTGCTTGGGACCATCTTGTGTTAGATACTTGAATGTATGAGAGTGGTAATCTTCACCTTCCCACTCCCCCATTCTTTCATTTTGAAGTAGGCGTATGTTCTGGGGTTAGAGTATAAAAGGATCTGAATTCTTTTATGAAATGGAAGGCTGTGTATTTCGTGAACAAAACTGCCGAGCGTCTCACTGACGATCCATCAGTCTTCAACAGGAACGGAGGTCGTAACAATTAGGTATAAATAATTACTGTGTTGAATTTTTATTTCAGTAACACTGTAAATTAAAGAGTATTTTGAATCCCGTAGGTGCTTAATGTAAGATAAATTTATGTCGAAAGAATGAGACTTTGGTGGTAATTCCCCCCACCCCCACCCGGCTGGCGCGAGGATGAGAGATTTCCAAATGGACCTTGTGCGATGAACGTTTCATGTGCAGTGGATTACATAAGTATGGAAAGTAGTCCAAAGAAATTGTTTCTAATTTAGGTGTTTCGTGAACATGATCCAGATTTTAGAACTTTGATATAAGTAGTTCAATTTGCATAGTTTGTGTGTGTGTTTACAGTTTATTCAGAACGATCCATGCCTTTCATTTCTATGTACCATGCAACATGCGAGATTTTAATTTTCGACGTGGACTTGTGTTTACTTCACCTTTCTTTAGCTCCTGCACTTGGAATTTGTAGAAAGACGTAAAAGTCGTTGGACCGTTGAAAATGAAACTTGGAAGCATTGGATTCAACGCGCTTTTCAAGCCGGTAACGCAGATTTGCCAGACGAATGACAAAAATCCGTTAACTCAGTTGGGGAAGTAGGGGAACTGGAATTTACACAGCATCCTTGTGATTTGGGGATGACTGCTGTTACAGGCGGTATCAAGCGGTAGTGAAGAATGTGGCTGCGAGGACGTAGAGATGCAAGCAGTTACCTTTGGCAGTGTTTCAGAAAACTGAATCAGCGTGGAATATTTTCGGGTCTTCTGCGAATTGTGGCGACTAGGCTACAGGCTGGGTGGTCGGCGACTTGAATCTCGGCAAGGACAAGAGGTTTTTCTCTTTTCTGAAAGGCGGAGAACGACCCAGGGGGCACACCGAGCCTCCTGTTCAGTGGGTACAACAGTTCTTTCCCAGAAGTAAGGCGGGCAGGGAGTGAAGGTAACCACTCACGTCCATATAGCGTCGATGTTAAGAATGAGTGGAGCTATACCTACACTCCTCCTGCATGCCCTCATGGTGTGGACAGGGAGACCTTTACACGGCTTATACGTCGCTTTGGGTGTGAAGAAGGTTTTTGAGGATTAGACCTCGAAATTCTAATAAAAAAATAATTGCATTCATTTAGGCTGCATGTTGTGATGGACTAAGTAATGTGTTGTGTGACAGTAAAATGCTACATTTGAAGCATAACTTTATATGGTGCTGAAACTTGGACGCTTCGGACAGTAGATCAGAGACACCTGGAAAGTTTTGAAATGTGGTGCTACAGAAGGATGGAGAAGATCAGTTGGACCGATCATGTGAGAAATGAAGAAGTATTGCTTAGAGTCAAGAAACATGAAATAAGTAAATGGAAGGCTAACTGGGTTGGTCACACTTCTTCTGCCTTCTGCAACAGGTTATTGAAGGAAAGATAAAAGGGGGGATATAAGTGACAGGAAGACGAGGAAGAAGACGTAGGAAGCTACTGGATGACCTTGAGGAAAGGAGAGGATACTGTCATTTGAAGGAGGTAGCTCTAGATCGCACTGTGTGGAGAGCTCGCTTTGGAAGAGTCTTTGGACCTGTCGTAAGACAGACTACCGAATGAATGAATGAGTGAGTGACAGGCTGTGGAGTGTTTAGTATTGAATTATTTTTGAAGTACATTAAAATCATATTTATAAATAGGCATATATATATGTATATATATATATATGTATATATATATATATATATATGCCAGTTACTTTGCACAGTATATATGTCAGAAAATTCTGTACTGTTTTGTGGAATTAGGGAAATATGATGCAGAGTGCCCTCTCTTTTGGCCTTATGTTTATTGAAAATTAAAGAATTTCTCGGAATTAGTGATTTCATTTGTGTAGGACTTTTTAAGCATTATCTTAAAATTAGCACCGCCTCCGTCCGGTAGTTACCTGTTTTGTGGCAAGGGTGGTTCGGGTGTGATGGAGAGGTCACTGCGTGTGTCACAGGACTGCTTTCTGTGCTGTCTGTTCTGTTGAACGTACTGTGTTTGCCGTCAAATTTCCAAGCCCTAAAGTGACAACTGAATGGTACTGATACCAGAGTTTATGTCCGCGGATGCGTTCATGATGGTATGCAGACCTGTTTACCGCCCCGACCTGACGCATGTGGCGGCTTTAATTAGTTTTTTGAAAGGGTTTTGTTCTTGTTATCGTGTTTGTTACAAGTAAACCCGCGTGTTCATATTCTGTCGCAAAGCGAGAACTTTCTGAACGAATTTGGCACTTTACTGCCCCAATTTGTGACGAAAGAAACAGTTTGATTTGACGTCTAAAAAACTGAGATTTTGTAGGCGATGACACCTTATTGCTGATCTCATTCACTTCCTCTTTTCCCGTTTTTATTTATTAGTTTTTTGTTGGCCAGTTCTCTGTTATTATTATTATTTCATAATCATCATTGTTCTACGGAAATAATTTGCATTTTTCTTATTTTCCTTATTTCGCAAGTGTTTATTTTCTGCCAGTTTGTGAAGGTATGGTATCCTTGTTGTGCTTGTAGAATACGCAGTGAAAGAAATACACCCCGTTAATGCACAAATTTTCATTGTGATTATTAATAATTTTTACAATGTTTTTTGTATATTGCAAAAAATTATTGTATGTAACATTACTATGTACCTTATGTAAGGCCGAGATCTCGTCCATTGTTTACGTACTCCATGCAGCAGAGTCCTTCTTGGGAAGCTAACCGGTTCTCAGCTAGACAAGAAATTCCCCGCATTTTATGGAACCCAAAAGTTCATTACCGCATTTACAAGTGCCCGCCACCTGTCCCTATCAGCCAGACCAATCAATACTACTCCATGCGCTCACATCCCACTTCTTGAAGATCCATCTTAATATTATCCTCCCATCTACTCCGGGGTCCTCCAAGTTGTCTCTTTCCCTCAGTTTTCCCCACCTAAACCCTGTATGTACCTCCGCTTTCCCCATACCTGCTACATGCCCCGCCAACCTCATTCTTCTCTGTTTGATGACCAGAACAATATTGGGTAAGGAGTACAGATTATTAAGCTCCTCATTATGTACTTTTATCCATTTTCCTGTTACCTCGTCCCTCTTAGGTCCGTCCGTTAAATTTTCATAATTGTAAGTAAGGCTACAGGTGTATAATTCTCCTTTTTATGTTTCTGATATTGATAGCCTGATGCTGTCTACTTCACATAGCCGAAACGTTTATCGCTACCATAAAAGTGCATTGACGGGTTGTATGTCTTACATTATGTTGGTATTTGTCTTTAAATTGCAGGTTTTAATCTAGGGTATTCTGCAGTTAAATACGTACGTACAGTTGGAAATTGATCTCGTTTAAACATACAACTTAATTTACTTATCTCAGTATTTAACCAACTTGATGCACAAAATTTGTTTCACAATAAGTTTTATTTCATGCCTCTACATGTTTCGAGCACATGTACTCATCATCAGGAG
>Ga0123353_10013887_pt1 | contig 11573 bp, 8 predicted proteins | sample TergutLab28metaG_3_FD_92763 | JGI IMG/M metagenome (GOLD analysis project Ga0123353, IMG submission 92763) | Labiotermes labralis P3 segment gut microbial communities from Petit-Saut dam, French Guiana - Lab288 P3 | ecosystem: Host-associated > Arthropoda: Insects > Digestive system > Gut ... | reverse complement strand
TTGTAATCGGAAATACGACCTCGATTGACCTCTTTGATCTCTTTCACCGCTGCGACATCAATCCCTTTGGCATCGTAGATGTAACCATTGGAATCAGACAACGCCACCACTTTACCCCCTAACTGTTGTACTTTTTGGGTTGCATAAATGGCAACATTACCAGAGCCGGAGACGACAACGGTTCTATCATCGAATGACTTCCCATGTTGGCGGAGCATTTCGTCCATCAAATAGATGAGTCCATATCCGGTATTCGATTTGGGTTATCGAAGTCAAGGAAACAGCAAACCACCATCATTGACAAAATGGGCAAATTGCGGCGACTGGGCAACGGGTGTATTGACAGTAACGAAAAAGCGGGTTATAATGGTTGTTCTTGTGAGGGAGCGGCACAGGTGCGACGGACTGCCTTGTTTTTTGATTTAGGCAGTTATGAAAGCATACAGAACGGGTCAAGGCAATAGCCACTCCTTTAGCAGAAAATTTTGAGAAATTTTGGAAAAAATGGCATTATTTCCCCCCGTAGGGATGCGTTCCACCCACAATGCCACGTTTTTTGCAGACGTTCCCTGCACGAAACAGAAGCAATACCTATTGCGAAACAGTGTACTACTACCGCCATTTTAGCCCGACAACGGAGACCCGATGCGGGTCTATCTTTTGACGTTCTTGTCCAGTTTCTCTTTCCATCGTTCGGCACTTTCTTTGGGGTTGTCTGCATTTAAGAGAGCCGAACTGACAGCAATTCGGTGAATGTCCGTCTGCAACACTTCGTCCAGTCGCTCCTCGGTCATGCCGCCGATGGCAAATGCCGGGAGCGTCATCTCCGCCGCCACTTCTCGCAGATACGCCAAGCCCGGAAACTGCGAAAACTCTTTTGTCGCCGAGGCAAAGACCGGTCCCGCTCCGATGTAGTCTGCTCCGTCTTGTACCGCTTGCCGTGCCTGCTCGATGGAGTGCGTCGAAACACCCACCAACATCGCCCCACCAACAATCTGCCGCACCGACGCCACCGGCAACTCTTCCTGCCCGACATGAACGCCATCCGCACCGGCAAGTACCGCCAAGTCAGGACGGTCATTCATGATAAAGAGTACCTGCCGCCCCGATGCCGCTATGCAATTTTTGAGGATGCGGCTTCGGGCAAGGAGCGTCCGGTCATTCGCCCGTTTGTCCCGCAGCTGGATCATGTCCACGCCACCAGCGATGATCGCGGTGATGAATTGCTCGAAGGACTCTTCATCAGGGCGGATATCGACAAGGGCGTAGAAGACGGCAGACGACAGACGGCAGACGGCAACAGACTCATTTTCCTTTTCTGCTTTTCTGCTCTGAAACATCTCTGACACGGTACAATGAACACTACTCGAATTGGAATTGACGGACAGTACATACCACACGTTATAGGCTTTCGCCAGAAATAAACTATCTTTTTTTCTGTTGAAATCACCATTCCGTAGAGTAGGAGTTAGAGTTAGAATGGTACTATCGCACCGTCTTGTCGGAAATGTTGCTGCACCGCATGCGACTTCTAACTTCTAACTTCTAACTTCTAACTTCTTTTCTCCAGAATGGGAAAGGGAAAAATCGACCAATTATCTCCTGGCGAAAGCCTTAGTATTATACCACCCCGCCGATCATTGTACCAGGCGATACAATCATGGTAAAATGAATGGCACCATGTACGACATTCTTGTCATCGGAGCGGGACATGCCGGAGTTGAAGCGGCACTTGCGGCGGCGCGGTTGGGGGTGCGCACGGCGTTGATCACCGGCAACCTTGATACGATCGCGAAGATGAGTTGCAATCCCGCCATCGGCGGAATTGGCAAGGGGCATTTCGTGCGCGAAATCGACGCGTTCGGTGGAGCGATGGGACGTGCCATTGATGCCACCAGTATCCAGTTTCGGATGCTCAATCGCCGAAAAGGTCCCGCCATGCAGGGACCGCGAGCCCAAGCCGATAAAAAAGCCTATCAAGTTGCCATCAAAAAAATTCTCGAAGAACAGTCGCATCTTGAACTGCGACAGGAAAATGTTGTGGGGCTTATTAACCACAGAGAACGCGGAGAGTTCATGGGGGACACGGAGTTCGATCATGGATCTCCGTGTCCTCCGTGCAACCTCCGTGACCTCCGTGGTAAAAAAATAAGCGGTGTTTTACTTGATGACGGCACAACAATCCATGCCAAATCCATCGTCCTTTGCTGCGGAACATTTTTGGATGGTCTCCTGCACTTTGGCACGTACACCTCTCCGGGTGGACGTATGGCAGAGGCTCCCGCTCGTGGAATCGCCGCCTCGCTCCGGCAACTCGGCATCGAAACGAAACGTTTCCGCACCGACACACCCGCGCGCATTCACGCACGAAGCATCGACTATTCCAAACTTGCGGAACATCCCGGCGACGAGACACCAGTACCTTTTTCGTTTCTCAACGAGGCGGACTACGAACGCTGGGTCAAGACGGTCGAGCAAATTCCTTGCTGGATGACCTACACCAACCCGGCGTTGCACCAATTCATTCAGGACAATCTTTCGCAAGCACCAGCGTTCAGCGGACAGTCTCCGTCTGCCGGTCCGAGGTACTGCCCCTCCATTGAGACGAAAATCAAACGGTTCGGCGACAAGGAGCGGCATCAACTCTTCCTGGAGCCGGAAGGTCGGCATACCCACGAAGTCTATATCAACGGTTTTTCGACCAGTTTTGGTCGGGCGATTCAAGACACCATGCTCCGCATGATTGACGGATTGGAGCATGCCGAAATTTTGCGATACGCTTACGGCATTGAATACGATTATGTTCCGCCGGAGCAACTCTACGCGACGCTGGAGACCAAGGCGGTCGCGGGGTTGTATCTTGCCGGACAACTCAATGGCACGACGGGCTACGAAGAAGCGGCGGCACTCGGCTTGATGGCGGGAACGAATGCCGCCCTGAAAGTGCTGGGGCGTGAACCGCTCATCCTCCACCGGAATGAAGCGTATATTGGCGTGATGATTGACGATCTCGTGACGCGGGGAGTCGATGAACCATACCGGATGTTCACGAGTCGGGCGGAGTACCGACTGCTACTCCGGCACGACAATGCGGATCGCCGCCTCACGCCGATTGCAGAGAAAATCGGTCTCGTCGATTCGCAACGTGTGAACTTGTTGCAAGCGAAACTGTCGGAAATCGAATGGGCAAAGCAAGTCTTGTCCACAACTCACGATGCCAGTGGTTCTCTCGAAAAATATCTTTCGCGTCCAGAAACTTCGTGGCGTGAGATCGTCGAACGAATACCGGCATTGGAAAAAATTTCACCGCAAGCGGCAGAGCAGGTCTGTATCGATATAAAATATGACGGATACATCAAGCGTCAAGAAATCGACATTGACCGCTCTCGGCGTTTGGAGTCTCGAACGATCCCGCCGGAGACGGACTATGGCGCGATGAAACATTTGCGCGGCGAAGCGAGGGAGAAGTTGGAGAAAATCCGCCCGATTGATCTTGCTCAGGCGAGTCGGATCAGCGGCATCACGCCTGCCGACATTGCGGTGTTGACAGTCTATTTGAAGTAATGTTAGCCACTGAAAACACGGCAGTAGCCAGTAGCCAGTAGTCAGAAGTCAGTAGTCAGTAGTCAGAAGTCAGAAGAGTGCTACCGCACTCTTTGCCGAGGATGCAGTAGCACCGCCTGCGTCTCCTGACTCCTGACTACTTTTTTCCCAGTGGGTGTTTTACTTCTGGACGAAAGCCTCATTCTTGTTTCTTGACGAACATTGTGTTACAATTCGACGAAAGAGAGAAAGTTCTTGGTTTCAACGGGATGAGCAGCGACAATAGTGGCATTTTTAGTTATATCGAACAGGAAAAAACGGGGAACCGTCCCTCGATGGTGCCGCGTGCCCTTGCGATCGGTGCGTCGACGGTTATTATTTTGGCGGGAATCCAAGCTGCCAGTGGTTTGCTGGGACCGATGCTCCTCGCTCTGTTTCTCGCGATTATTCTGCTCGTGCCGCTTCGCTGGCTGCAAGACCGCGGTTGCCCGCAGTTTTTGGCGTTCTTGTTCGTGTTGGTTTGTACGATCGTTCTGTTTGTCGTGGTGACTTACTTCGTGGGCAGATCACTGACTGGCTTCATCGGTAAAATTCCCGCCTACAAAGACAGAGTCGTTGAAAAATACGAACAGATCGAAGCACAAATCCAAATCGAAGCATACATCAAAAAGCTCGGTTTTATGATCGGCGAAAAAATCTTGCCGGTGCAGGAACCGACTGAGCCAGCCACAAACGGATCGAATGTACCGGAACACGTTCCCAATGGACTGCCTCCTGTCGTCGCTCATCCAGAAAGAACCGATGGAGCGATTGACTACGGAACAGAATTATCGGAATTCGAAACAGGTGGAGACCCCTTCCTGCACGATGACGTTCCTTCGGTTCCACCCGAAGAAGTGGCACGATTGCTTCAAGAGTGGGAAAGAGACCCGGTAAAACCACTCACTGCCCTCGATCCGCAGAGTTTGGCGTATTGGCTTGCCAGGGTGATGCTCTATCTTCAGAGCATGCTTGCTGGGGGCTTTCTCGTCCTCATTTTTACGATTTTCATGCTCTTTGAAGCCTCCTATTTTCCGTCAAAAGTGAAACGTGCGTTCAGCAAGGACAGTCCCATCAACATTGAACATTTTCATCGGATTGCCGACGATGTCAGGCGTTATCTGATTTTGAAAACGATTGCGAATCTGATGTCCGGCAGTGCGGCAATGTTTGTGTACTGGATGTTCGGTGTTCAGGATTGGTTTTTGTGGGGGGTGATTGCCTTCGTGATGTACTATATCCCGAACATTGGAGGAACATTGGCAGCAATCATTCCGGGAATACTGATCCTCATCAGCAAAGACATTTCCTGGGTGTTTCTTTACGCTTTCTGTTTACTCACTATCGAATGTACAATTGCCTACGGTATCGAGCCGAAAATACTGGGGCATGGTTTGCGTCTGTCAACGATGGTGATTATTCTCTCGCTGTTTTTCTGGGGCTTTTTGCTGGGACCGATTGGCTTGTTCCTTGCCGCTCCACTGACGGTGGTCATTAAAATAATTTTGCAGGCGTTTCCCGAAACGAGATGGATTGCCATCTTCCTGGATGCCGGACGAGAGACAAAACACTGACGAAAATGTTATACTGAAGCCGCTTTGAAATTCCTGATCGGTGAATTTGATTTCCAACAGCTTTTTTTAATGCAGAAGTTGCGGAAGGGCGGAAAGGACGGAATTGGCGGCATTCAACTGAGCGAGTTCTGCGTTTTCTGCCTTTCCGCACTTTCCGCGTTGAAAGGTATAATATTGCCAACGAAAGCCTCATCCGAACACTACAGCGCAATCACTTGCGGGACAAAACCTTATTTTCACCTTATTTTTCTGACAAAACAACCTTAGTAGCCACCGTGTCCAAAAATACTAAACCTTATTTTATTACCTTGTTGCTCATTTTTCCTATTTCACGCAAGGGCGTATTGGCAAAAACGCAAAATTAGGTAATAAGGTCAGACATCTGGGGCGACCTGATGTTACTAAGAGGGTGCGTCGCAATTTTGGCAAACTGGGTAAGACTTTGCGGAGTGTTTTTGTTAAAATGGGTAATGGTGTTCCGCTATTCTCGTTGAAGTGAGTGGCTTAGTAGCCATTTCGACTGCGTCAACGGGAAATTGTGCCTATTTTTACAAAAACCATCCAGAAACACTTGCCTAAACTACCTAAATTGCGACACACCCTCTAAGACACCCAAACAATTTAACCCAAAACGAAACCATGAAACGCTTATCATTATTGCCGATGCTTCTTAGTCTCCTCATGTTGGGACAAAGTGCTATTGCAGAGATTACAGACTTTGAAATTGTCAAAGTCTCTGATGCCGCTCCTCATTCGGCGTTCACCGATCTTATCCGGTTTAACGACACGTTCTATATCACCTTCCGCACGGGCACCGGACATGTTCCCGGGAAAAAAACCGGCGAAGGGGATGGCGAAATCCCGGTGCTTTCCTCTCCAGATGGGAAAAATTGGCAGTCGGTTGCTCACTTGAAGAAAGAGGGGTTTGACTTGCGCGACCCGAAATTGTCCGTGATGCCCGATGGCAGAATCATGCTCTTGATGGGGGGCAGCGTTTATGTCGATGGCAAATTGACGGATATGATCCCGCATGTTTCCTTCTCCGATAAAGAGGGCAACAATTTTTCCGCTCCCCAACCACTGGTCGTTGGCTCGGCACTCAAGGACGTACGTGTATGGATATGGCGTGTGACTTGGCATGGCGACACCGGATATGGGACGAGTTATCACGTTCCCGCAGATGGGAAAGGATCGGTTTTTTCGCTCGTCAAAACGATGGATGGGATACACTATGATCTCGTTCAAACATTTGACCGCCCCAACCAACCGAATGAAGCTGCGGCACGTTTCTTGAGTAACGGTGAGATGCGTATCTTCCTTCGGCGTGAAGCGGGCAACGCCGAACTTGGTTCCGCTGCGGCTCCTTACACGGAGTGGAAATGGGAGGACCTCGGTGTGTGGGCAGGTGGACCGGAAATGCTCGTGTTGCCGAATGGAAAACTCCTCTTTGGGCATCGCCTCCACGAAAACAGCGGACCAAGAACGGTGTTAAGTGTCCAAGGAAAGGATGGCAAATTGCATGTCATCGCCCGATTCCCCAGCAAGGGGGACACGAGTTATCCCGGTTTTGTTCTCCACGACGGCAACGTTTGGATGTCGTATTATTCTTCTCACGAAGGTAAAACGGCGATCTATTTAGCCATCGTGCCGCTCCGTCACATTGTGGAAGAGTCGGAAAATTGAAGTGGATTCTTTTTGGGCTTCGGTTTTTCCCTTTCCCATTCTGGAGAAAAAGGAGTTAGAAGTGAGGAGTTAGAAGCCACATGCGGTAGGGGCGTACCCTTGTGGTCGCCCGTGGGTGCAACCGCCAAGCGGGCAGGGGCAAGCCCAGCCCCTACGACAAAACGGTGCGGTAGCACTATTCTAACTCCTAACTTCTAACTCTACGGAATGGTGATTTCAACAGAAAAAAGGATCGTTGATTTCCGGCGCAAGCCTTACTCTGCATATCTTCCCGAATAAAGCGTAGCCGGCTCCGTTAAGGTCGCGGCGGGCTGCGAATCATCGGTGATCGTCGTCACCACATGAGAAGTTCCCACGATCAGCGATTCGGGGGCTCCCAATGTTGTTGCCGGTGATGACGAGGTGACCCTTGAGTCCATCGCTTGAAATGCCGTCTGGCTCGTCGGAGTGACATCGGCGGGAGCCCAACCCGTTTCCTGCGCCGGTGCCGTTGCGGCTGTAAACAACGTTGCCTTTTCTCCACTCACGTTGGTACTCGTGGTTGTATCAGACAGCGGTGTCACCGATTGGGTAGGCGATGTTGGAAAAGTGGTCGCCGGAGTTTGCGGAACATAACTCCCCCCCGGCGTTTGCCCAAGATACGATTCCTGACTGGAAAACGTCGCTGGCGGCGGAACCGTCTGCAAGTTGTGCGCAAAGGGATTCGAAGGTTGGGAACCTTTGTTCTGGCAACCCACCAAAAAAACAACGAGCGAGAACAAGAACAGCAGGAAGGATAATTGATGGATGTTCATGGGAGCAAGGGAGATGTCAAAAGACGAAGGAGACGAACAATAACAATTTTCACCGGTTTCGTCCAGAGTGTTTTGGACCCCACGCAGAGAAAATCGGCTACTGGTAGTGTACCCCGTAAAACGTAACCGGCATGTCCGAAACGTCATTTGGCAAAAAATTACGGTCATTCTGGATTTAGGCTTTCGCGGGAAAATAATTGGTCGGTTTTTCCCTCGTTCATTCCGGCGAAAACCCTATGCCTGTCACCGTTGCGCTGTTTGTTCTGCAAACTGAACGAAACGTTCGGCACGTGCCAACCACGAATTTTTCCTGGCAACCTCCTTTGCCAGCAGGCGAAGTGCCGACAAGTCGCTACGCAAAATTTCTTTCAAGCGGTTGCCGAATTCTTCGTGAGTATCAGCAAAGTAGAGTGGCCCCGGCACATCGACAATATCCGGCAATCGTGTCGAAATCACCGGTATTCCAATGGCGTAATATTCCATCAATTTGAGCGGATTGACCGCCTTCGTCAAGTCGTTCATCACAAACGGGATCAACCCGACATCGAAATAACGAGCATAGTGCGGCAGTGCCGAATAAGGGAGTTGCCCCAAATAGTGAACATTTTCGAGTCCTTCCAAAATGGTCAGCGGCACCACGGAACGACCAATCACCACAAAAGAACATTGTGGGAACCGTTTTGCCAAATAGGCAATCGCCGAAATGTCCACCCAAGTGTCAATGGTGCCAAAGAAACCGACGATGGGTTTCGCAATTTTTTCCAACATTTCTACCGGTATCTTGTCGGTTTTTGGGCAAGCAAAGTGATCGTCATCGACTCCATGCGGCAGATACAAACTCGGCAGCGATTCGGGTCGTTTTTTGTGTTCCAGCAAGTCCCGGCTGGTGAAAATCACACCATCAACGGTGGCGAACAATTCTTGCTCCATTGTTTGCCAGTGACGAGGATTGAAACCGGGATACTCCATGAAATCGTCGAAACAGTAATAAATCTGGATCGCTTGGGGGGCGAGCCTGCGAATGGATCGGAACGCATCGACCACGCAGGGGAAATTGGTGATCATGATCGGACGCTGAATGTCGTACTGCTTGACGAGTTTCTGAAAAAAGCGGCTGGCAAAATAGCCATTGAATGTTCGGGCAGCGGGACCGAACCATGGAAACTGAATCGGTGTCGAAGAGATGATGGTCGAACCGGCGACCTGCTGATTGACAGCGGGTTTTGCCCCACGCCGCATCAGAATATGAAACGCTTTGTTGAACTCCGTCAATTTGGGCAAGCGCGTATAAATGTTCGCCCAAAAAACACGATTTGCGATTCTCCCCGCAGCAATCTGGTCGGCAAGGTGCATCGTCGATGTAGGAATACTCGAACGATCATCGGCAAAGAAAATGTAGTCGTGGGGTGGAGTGGGCATGGTTCGTTGGGGGGTTAACGATTTTTCTTTCTGAAGGCAAGAGCGATTTCGCTGGCAACTAACAATCCCCTTTTCAGTTGGGCTTTCGCCAGAAAATAATGGGTCGATTTTTCCCTTTCCCATTCTGGCGAAAAAGGAGTTAGAAGTCGCATGCGGTGCGGTAGCACCATTCTAACTCCTAACTTCTACTCTACGGAATGGTGATTTCAACAGAAAAACGACATGTTAACTTCTGGCGAAAGCCTTATTTCTTCCGACGAGCACGAAGCAGTCCGAGTCCCGCCAAGCCGAGACCAAGAACCACCAGTGTGGCAGGTTCCGGCACAACACTCGGATCGCCACTTGTCGGGGAATAAGACACATAGCCGTACAAACTGGAGCCGAGGTCACTGTTGATGCTCCAGCCGTCAGCCAATACACCGTAACTGTTGAGAATCCAAAACTCGTCCATACCCCAAGTCATCCCCAAGGAGGAAAGCCCTGCGACACCGCTGGCTGTCTGGGCACCATAGAGATCCTTGAGATAAAAACCATCGGTCAACCCGAAGGCATCGAAGAAAGAGTAAGCCCAGTAGGCATCGCCAACGCCACCAAAGCCATTAAAGCCCAACACGTTTGTCAGACCAAGTACGACGTTGCCATAAGCAAAATCGACATTGTTATCCACTTGAAGCCCCGTGAAACCCGCTCCACTGGTGTTGGCATAGCCTTCAGTGGTCACGCGCCCCACCCCGTGGTCAGCGAATTGTGCATTTTCGACGAACCCCCATCTGTCGCCCGTCGCATGTCCGGCAACGGTCAGCATGCCGATCGTGCCGAGGCCTGCGGTCGGTGTCGCATCGACAGTCGTCCCAGCGACGGCACTCGCATGATATGCATGCAAGCCATCGTAAGTCCCTCCTGCATAAGTCATCGCGTCGATCCTGGCGGTGTTATAAACTTCGCCACTGTTGAGAAACAACTCCCCGATGGTCGGTGTGCTTCCCGCCTGTGTGACGTTGTTCAACTGCCCCCCATTCACATTGGCGGTGCCGATGTGAGTGGTCTTTTGGACAGCGAAATCGTGAGAAACCGAATTGCCGCGACCCAGGTTGAACACCGACGCATTGTCTTGGAGATTGACCACGTCAATGACGGCAATTCCTGTGTTCAATACAATTCCACTGTCCCGGACATTGACTGTTCCAATGTGAGCGAAATCAGGAGTAAGCCCAAATTCGTCGAACGCCAAGTGTGTACCCACTCCATTGTTTCTGAGACGTCCATTGCCTGCAACATTCGCTGTGCCGATGGTGCCAAGCTGAGGCAAAACACCGGCGTGAGGCTGGTAGTCGTAAGAAAAGAGGTTTTCCACATATCCATCATCACGGATATTCAAGGTACCGATAGTTCCCACATTTCTCGAAAGACTTCCATACTTAACGATATCTGCCGTACCGATAGAACTATGATTATGCAGGACAAGCCACTGAAATGGTGCATCCGCAGAAACTTTTGCGGTGTCCACTACCGTTTTGTTGGTGTGAATGGTGGAACCCGTAATATCAGGACCGGCAATGATCCCGTCCAGCTCGATGCCTGACGGTCTTTCTGCGGCAATAACATCTGGCAAAAAAGTTGCCAAGAGAATGACGAGAACGGGACTCGCGAATTGTTTGCTTAACTTGCCCCAATGGACACGGGCAAAACTCTGCTGTGAATTGTAAAAAGTGAACATGGTTGGTTTTCCTTCCTGCCGCAACAAGCGGCAAACATGGGAAGAGACAGGTGTAATGTCCAATCCTCTACTCGATTAAAGGGCAATTACCGTGCCAGTCCTTACCGTGCCAGTTCCAGGCATTCAAAACATGGCAGGAATCACTCATCAAACAGCGAATCACCGGGGTTGTACCAGAACAGCCCTCAATGTCAACACTGTGGAAAGGTGCAGCAAAATAAAACAAATGTATCATTTTGCAAAAAAGGTGGGCAACACCCGACCCGCGCCTCCACATCCGGCGAAACATGTATTTCGCCCCCGTTGGGGCAACGATTCTTCCGAAGAGTCGTTTGGAGGCAGGTGTGCGAGTATGCGTTGTCCAATGAGGCGGCGTTGCGGCGATATTGCTCGGACGGTTGCTTGGCAATCGACAATAATGTTTCGGAGAGAACGTTGCGGGAGTTCGCGGTGGGTGAATGAATGGTGAGTTGTGAGTGGCGTGTCGCGTGTAACGAGAAAAAACTCGCCACTTATTCTCCTCTACTTTAACCGCTCGACTTCTTCTGGCGAAAGACCGGTGATTTTGGCGATGATCGCCTCGTCGAAACCTTCTTTTTTCATACTCCGGACGATTTCAAGGTCGCGCTCGGCTTTACCTTCGATTTTACCTTCGATTTTACCTTCGGCTTTACCTTCGATTCTGGCTTCCATACATGCCGTGTTCATGACAGCATCGTTGTCCCACTGAGCCATGCGGCTCCGTTCATACGCATACAATTCATCCTTGTTCAATGCCGCAACCTCCGCCGTCTCGAACGCTTG
>Ga0123353_10013885_pt1 | contig 11574 bp, 9 predicted proteins | sample TergutLab28metaG_3_FD_92763 | JGI IMG/M metagenome (GOLD analysis project Ga0123353, IMG submission 92763) | Labiotermes labralis P3 segment gut microbial communities from Petit-Saut dam, French Guiana - Lab288 P3 | ecosystem: Host-associated > Arthropoda: Insects > Digestive system > Gut ... | reverse complement strand
TTGAGCAGCTAACTGGTTTGCAGCTAGTCAAGAAATTCCCCGCATTTCACGGAACCCGAAGGTTCATTACCGTACTCACAAGCGTCTGCCACCTGTCTCTATCCTGGGCCTGCCCAATCCAGTCCATATACCCACATCCCACCTCCTGGAGATCCATCATAATATTATCCACCCATCTACGCCTAGGTCTACCCAGTGGTCTCTTTCCCTCTTGTTTCCCCACCAAGACCCTATGCACCTCCCTCTCCTTAGACATACGCGCCACATGCCCAGCCCATCTCATTCTTCTCGATTTTATCACCCGCACAATATTGGGTGAGGAGTACAAATCTCTTATTACATAACTTTCCTAAACTGCTCCCAGTTTTATACACGAGTAGTGCAACGGCGAGCAATTCCTTCCATAATTACAGCTATTTAAACGCTTCTTTAAACGTATTTTGCCATGTCTAAATTTATCCAAGTATCTGTACCAATTTATTACCAGTATTCTATTCGCACAATTAATTATTTTTCTATACGCTAAGTCCTCAGGCTTATCCAACCCTTTTTTACACAAGACTTCCATTCTCCACTTACTTCTGGGCAGATAACAATACACAAGACAGAATGTAAAGATATGGGTGGGAGGTGAATGGAACTTGTTCAGTTCGTGTCCGATGGTGGGTTAAATTAACCTGAAATGAAGTCAAGTTTTGCTACCAGACTCTTACTAACGAGCAGCAACTTCAGTTCTGCCTACGTCTTTCGTTTCTTTGAGCTACTAACAAATCGAACGTCTCTTGTACCCTTCATGCGTACAAACACAGCAAGCTAACTGTTGACGTGTTGACAGGACTCAAACCTGAGAAGCCTCTCAGACTTGTGGTTGGTGTAGCAACTCTCACACTAAACTTGTTACTTGAGATAGGGGCAAGAAACTCCCGTGCCATCAAGTGCTGTACTGACATAGTACGAACAGGTCACATGACATGTTACAATAATTAATCAGATTATAATACGTGGCAATGTCTACACGCATTACTTTACATTACTGTGACAAAAATTAAAACCCTCTATATTTTGCCATTAAAATTATTAGACATTTATCGTTAATCGCTAAGACAATCAGAACAAAAATCGATCAACTGTGACCTGACCTATGTTCTCGCGAAATAGGTAATATCTGGGGCCAGGATAGGTCAAGTTCAGCAGCAGCGTACAGTTTTGAAGCTACAGGATGCACGGCCGGGGAATCGTGGATCGAATCCCGGCAGAAGCAAAGATTACTCTCTTTTCCGAAGCGTCCAGTCCGACGCTGGGGCCATCCGGCCCCCTACTTCATGGGAAACTGCGGCTCTTACACCGGAGATAAACCGGCCGAGTCGCGGATCCCACCACTCACTTACATCCAGTACCGAGTCTGAAAATACCCGGAGCTCTATCTCCACTCCCCCCTACGTCTTCATGGCATACACACACGGACAACTCTCTTGTACATACTCAATTTAATCTCTTGGCAAAGACTCAGTTTCTTAATAAAAACATTTAGGTCTACCGCTTCTGGTCAGCACGAAGGTCCTAATGCCTTTCTTCCCTTCCTCCCCCTTAATTACAGTATAATCAGTTCCTCAGCTAATCAAAACCTGCATAGCACGACCGCTGCAGTTCTATTTGCATAATCTAGAACTACACACAGATGTGTGACACGAGATTGAATGACAACAAGACATCAGAGTTTTTTTTTTAAATTTATTTTCGTTGTTACACCGTGCATGTTGTTGAGTTACTCAATTATTTTACCAAATACTGCACATATATAAAATTTATAAAATTTACACATTAAAACATTAAAAACGCCCCGACATGTTTTGGTCCTAGGACCGAAACATGTCGGGGCGTTTTTAATGTTTTAATGTGTAAATTTTATATATGTGCAGTGGTTGGTGTAATAATTGAATAAGACACTAGAGATTAAATAAATAGGGCAATTTACAACTCAGAGGCACAATGAGACAGGAATGACTCTGATTGTCTTCATGAATAGAAAATTCACCTGAACTGTAACAATAAGCAAAGAAGAAACTGAATACTATAACGTTCAGCTGACCGGGCATCGTGATATTTTCTTACAATAAAACAAACCAGAAGCACTAATTTCTCAAATTTATTTTTGGAATAGAACTCTACATGTTTCGGACAGTTCCTCTGTCCATCATCAGGCGTTCTACCCTCTACACACTGCAATGGTATATGTCATACAGGTTTGCTGACAGCTTGCTAGCAGGATCAGGATGTTCCAGCAAAACCTGTATGACATACACCATTGCTGTGTGTACAGTGTAGAACGCCTGATGATGGACAGAGGAACTGTCCGAAACATGTAGAGTTTTATTCCAAAATAAATTTGAGAAATGAGTGCATCTAGTTGGTTTTATTACAAGAATGAATACATAAACTTTATACTTAGTATTATAATGAGGTCACACAGCAAAAAGAGGAGAATGTACCAAGAATACGTTGGTTTGTTGAAGGTTACATCCCAATTCTACATAATTATTGAAATAAATAAGAAAAATAAGTTTAACTGCTCAATATGAGAGGCAGCAACGGTCTTAGGCTTCATGTCAAGAACCAATTTCACGGAGGAAGCCCGAGGAAGGGGTGAGGACTCTTTCAGCAGGAGATCCAGGCCCACTTCATCACCTTATTATCATCAACGTGCATCAAGGCCGTACAACGGCCGGTCTAACTCGCACGTGTAGTGTTCTACATGTATCTCAAAGTATTAAATAGTACTGGAGAACCAGCATCCCCATGTTCCACAACGCTAAATGGAAGCCTACCACTGGACACGATTCCGAATCTCCTACATGCTCCTGCCATCCTCAAAGGCTACTCCCGTAAGGTCCATGTTTATCATCCCATTATCGTTCTCCGTCTTCTAAGTTGTTTTATAGTAGGTTTCCCACAAAAGCTACTATGCATTCTTTGACCTTCCCATCCTGTATATGCATTGCAACCTCTCGGATTTCACTACCCTCACAATACTACGTAGTCATGTAAAGCATGTAGTTCCTTGTCATGCCGTAGGCTCACCTTACAAGTCATGATACTTACATCCAAGTAATTCCGTGAAAACGTAGCTTTCAGACACTTGTACTTCAGATTTGTCCCCCATATTAACAGATCACGTTTCATAACTGAAGAAAATAAACTTAAAAACAAAAAAGGAATGTCGTTCCTGTTCAACACATGAAGACTTAGAGGGGGAGCAGAAGTATAGTTCCACTATTGATACACAGGGGATGGACAAAATAATGGAAACAGTTGTGGAAGATAGACATTTCTTTACTAATACATAGTTGGGCCACCATTTGCCTGTGACACAGGTTGTATACTTCTTGGAATAGACTCATACAAGCTCTCAATAGTCTCTAGTGGTATATTGTACCAGACTTCATGAAAAACATCTTCCAGTTGCTATGGAAGAGGGAATCAGCTTCTCACCCTACACTAAAACTGACCACAATCGTTCTATAACATTTAAGGCTGGTCATTGTGCTGGCCAGGGAAGATGTTGAAGTGCCAATTCATGCTCCTCAAACCAAGACTGAACACTTCTGGCTGTGGTGTGTGTGTGGGCGAATTGTCATCTTGAAAAACTGCATCATTGTTGGGTAACATTCGGACAGTAGGATGCACCTGGTTACCTAAAATGTCCACGTATCACTGGAAGTAGTTCGACCATTCAGAGTAATTATAAGACCTGCAGAATACCAATATATTGCTGCCCAAATCATCACAGATCCGCCTCCGTGTTTCACAGATGGAACCGGCCATTCAGGATTATACGCTTCTTTGGGCGCGTTCTCCAAACATAAACCCAGCCTGATGTTGGGAACAACGTGAAAGACGACGCACCTGACCGTATTACGTGTTTCAAATCACCAGACGTCCAGCTGTCATAATCATCATACTGTCTTTTTCGCCGTTCAGTGTTGTTTTCAGCAATCAAAGATTTAGCAATTGCGGGTGTACCGTGGATGTCGGATTTATGAAGCTCTCGTCGGACTGTCTTTGTGGAAACGGGGTCTTGAAGATGAATCCTGAGTTCTGCTGTCACCTTTGCCGCAGTATTTATACGATTTTTGGACACAGTTCTCTTCAATGTATGGCGATCCCTTTCACTTGGTTTTGGTTTTCGATCACTATTCCTGACAACTATCCCACTTTGCAGTACTTTCATACGAACTGTTACTAAACACAATCTGTAATGCTTTGACACTGCCAATACACAGCACAAACAGTCAAAAGAATAACGAAAGATACAATTAATGTTCCTTCAGTGCAGCCAACAAAAAGAATTTTATTTTTTATATTGTCTATTGTTTCCACTATTTTGTCCACCCCCTCTCTATTTTACCGTCAAACACAACAATTTATTATATTCAACAATGCCTCGTGTTTCGGTCTATACGACAATTTTCAGGCATGAGTGTACGTAATTTAGAGCCAAATGAAATGCATTAGAAATATATTGTAATTTGCGATATCTCGTACACTTTACAATTACTGCAACACTGCAGTATTAGGCCTACCTATTCTATCATGTATGACTTTTATTGGTAAAATCATAGGTAATACCTAAATGTTCAGGTAACAGAAAATTTTAGAGATCTCGCCAATTAGAGTATATTTTCAATGCATTCCACTTAGTTTTGAAATAACGCATACAAGCCTGAAGATGGTAGCACAGACCGAAACATATGGCACTATTGAATGTAATAAACAGCTGCCTTTGAAGGTAAAATATATATGAACACCGATTTATCACAGCACAACCGGATGAATACCATCAAAATAGTATAGCTCCACTCGTTCTAAACCTCGGCACTACATTAAGGCTGGTGGCTGACTTCACGCCCTGGTCGAACTACTCCCGGGAAATAACCCCTGGTGTCCATTCAGTAGGAAGCCTGCTGAACCCCGACAGTCGTTCGGGACGTTTTGGAGAAGAGAAAAATCAACTACACGTACCTGGCTTCGAGTCCCCGAACGTCCAGTCCGTAACCTAGTCACTATACCGAATGCCCCACTCCGGGTCCGAAGAAAATGAATGGCAAAATTCTTGTTTTGTACATCCTAATTTTCAGCTCTCTAGAATATAGACGGCATAACAAAAACACGTAGAGCCAGCGAAATTTCGTGCTGGTGTGCCAAGTTCCCTGCTCGATAAACAAGGGGCTCGGGTGAAGATCCCAGACGTCACAGTGCGCCCTTGCACCGTTCATAGTTTGAAAATTCTTGTGAGTTCATGGGAGTGACCACCAAGATAACTTTACTGTATAGGCAAATAGCAATAAAGAACACAACGGTCTTAAAATGAGAATACAAAATCCAATCCCATAACCAGACAAGACACCTATTCTGGTCGGGATGTTTGTAGGTATCTAGTGGTTGGTCTCTCCCTCGTACCGCTGATGAGGTTAAGAGGTTACATGACCCTACAGGTCATAACCTAACCGCAGGCCACCACCGCTTCGCAGCGGTCACCAGATAAAGAAGTGGGCGTAACATTTATATGTGAATGCTGTTGGCTGTCACAAGTTGTGACGGCTTACGCCTTGCCATGGGATGATGTCCCCTCCGCTCGGAGGCCCCTGGTTTACATAGTGCGCGTACACGAATTGTGAAGCAGGCTTGGTTCTTCTTTCTCTCACAGTTTCTACAATGTTCCATAAATTACTCTCCTGCGTCAATGAAGTAAGATGGGGCGTAAAAGGAAACACACAAAAACAAGAATGTTGAAACTTTGTAAACACAGAGTTAAGAAGTTAAGGAAGAAGTATGAAGAACTAGAAAACGTAATTACTTCCTTTAAATTACGTTAAGCTGGGCTATGATTAATGACGTATTCTGTAAATTCACATAATTTATTACCCTAAGTATAAGGAACAAGTAGTTTTTTCCTACAAGTTATATTGTGGTTACCAGTGACCTTGTATGACCTCACTTATTAATATTTATGACCGACGTTTCGGTTGTTCTGTACATCGATGCTCACAAGTCATATAAAATATATAAACAGTGCGCACAAATTAGAAGCTGATGTTGAAATAATGACAAAACAAATACTGAGATTATGACAAGAGCCATCCGTGTTTTTAGTTGGGTTAAATGCCTTGTAACGGCAATCATCAAAATTTTGGGAATGTCGGAATTACGAATCCAAGTCATCAGATTTGTTCCTGTTGCAAATCGACGTGTTCATCTTCTTCGAGATCATTCTATCTCTCTCTCTCTCTCTCTCTCCATCATCCTACAGGTCACCCAACGATGGTTAGGTTATTTAACGACACTTTTCAAACAACAATTATAATAGTTCTTCTTAGAAATTAACCAACTTAATGCACAAAATCTTGTTTTATAATAAACTTACTATGAAACAAGAATTTGTGCATTAAGTTGGTTAGTTACTAAGATTATACTGAGATATACGGTCAGCAAAACATAAAAAAAAAATTTAATCGTTGTTTGTTGTATAATTTTACACCAGCAAACGACAGAAGTCTGTGAACAATAAATTCAGACGCCTGTGGCGGAAGCAACAGTGACCTATTGCATGGTCCTAGAGGAAATTACAAGAATCACAATAAACCTCAATTGAATAATTTACACTTTCTTAAGCCCCCTGTTAATAAGTCTTCAAGAAAGCCTACTCTATGACTCCGCTAGGAAGGAAGTTTGTATCATACTATTATTGATTCTTGTATGCCCACGAAAACAGGTTAAGTTCACGGAAAAGTAAAGCAAACTAATCAAGTCCGGATAGGCAAACATTTTTCTCACACAGTTCCTACTCAGAATGCTGTAAAAAAAAAAAGAATGCCTTTTCGCCATGCTTTCCCAACTTCGATTTCGAATATGTCGTTAAGAATGTCAAAGAAAGCCAGAAGGGACAGAAATTTAAGAGGACACATCAGCTTGTGGTTTATGCCGATGGTGACGTTTTATTGGATGAAACCATAAATAATGTACAGAAATGTATGGAAACATTATGAGTCACTAGCTGGGAAGACTGTCAAGAAGTAAATGCTGACACAACCACAGTATAAAATTAGATCATAAATCGTTTGAAAATGTGTCAACGTTCAAATATATGTGAACCATACTAACGAATGGAAATTGGATTCACGAAGAACCAGCTTAGCAGTAGACTAAATTCAAGGAATATCTGCCAGAAAATTATTTCGAATTTTTGTCTTCTCATTTGCTAATTAAAAAGTGTACAGATATTTGTATACCATACTACACTAGTGACCGTTGTTTTGTATGGATGTGAAACTTTGTCTCTCACACTGAAGGAAGACGTAGACCGAAGAGGGAGACTGGGATGCTGAGATAATTATCTGCACCTAAAAGAGAAGAAATAACATAAGGCTGAAGAAAAATACATAACGAATAGCTTCATAGTTTGTACTTGTACTACTTAGGTCTATTAGGCAGAATAAGTCGAGGAAAATGAAATCGGCGGGGCATGTAAAACGCCTATACGACAAAATAAATGCATAGAGTATTTTGGTGGGGAAACCAAGAGGAAAGAACGGCTTGGAAGACCTGGGCAAAGCAGGGTGAGTAATATTAAAATATATCTCATATAATTGGAATGAGGGTGTGGAATGGATTCGTCCGGTTCAGTATAAGGACTAATGACTGGGTCTCGTGAATATGGTCCCATAAAATACTGGGAATTTATTGGGCAGGTGATAGATCACAAGCTTCTCAAAAATTACTCGCCCGATAGAGTTCGTTAGGCTTTCTGCAACAGACTGCTCGTGATGTATGTTACCATTCGCTTCATAGCTTTTCGGCCTCAAACTTCATTCTCGGTGTCATTCGTTTCCTTTTACTAGAGCCAAACACGTACGCATAAAACAGTCATTTCCTTTCAGACTTCCCAAACGAAATTTTATGCTCATTTCTCATGTCCCATATGTATTATATTTGGCAGCATTTCGTTCTTGCTTTGGTAACCTGTCGACTTGATGAAATGCTGGTAAAACCTGTCCATATCAAGGTTTAGAGAGCTCGTTCCTTTCGTACTCAGGCCATGTTATCTTTGCAGTTACCGCGAATTTTCTGTTACATCAGGCAAAAACTTTGAATTTATCAAGCGAAACCGTCCGTAGCTATGTCGAGCAAAACAGCATGAACTCGTAATGGTGACAGCGACGTTCCAATGTTTCCATCGCGAATCCGCACGTCCTTCGCGCGGTCTGCTTGATACGAAGCTGAGGACTGTCCCGAAACGTCGGCATATTGTCTAACCATAAGGCGTATCAACACCGAAATGTATAAAATTCTTATAGCGGTGCTGCTAAGATTCAAGTCCTTTGGCCGGCCTTGTTTGACCCCAAGAATCAAGGTACTACGATCCTTCGGAATCTCCGGAGCTACTTGACAATCAACAAGGCGCAATGTCCCAGAAAACTTGAATATTTTTGTCTGATTATCTTTACTTTTCACCCGATTTACATCAAAGTTTCTTTCTGTCTCGGTAGGCTGTATACAGTCGATTTGTATCCAGCTAGGTTGAAGAAATACAACAAGATGCGACAGTATGCATATATTTATTTACTGCTAAATTACTCTGTATGTTTCGGGCGTCCATCGCGCCCATCATCAGGTGACCACGTGGTCACGTTTGAGGAAACTTGCTCCCCACATAGTATGATCTGTACCAGAGGCTGCAACTACAGTTTTATGTACCCCTGATGATGGGCGCGATGGACGCCCGAAACATGTAGAGTAATTTAGCAGTAAATAAATATCTGCATACTGCTGCATCTTGTTGGATTTCTTCAACCTAGAATTACGATGCACGGAACTACAAATATAAAATTCTGTCCAGCTGTTGCTGTAAAGAGATGACGTTCGCGTTTGGGACCGAACCGACATGATTCTGATTTTGAAACACACACTTAAAAAACTACCATCAGTTTTTATCCTTGAAGTGGATGCAGTTCAACACGTGATGGTATTTCTAAGACAGAGTATGGCCCAATCAGAACACACAAAACCATGAAATCTGTTTTGGATACAAACTGCTGACAAAACTTTGCTGAAAGAAGATAGGTTAATACGCTCAAACTATGTGAGTGGCGCCGGGCTGGCGAGCAGTGTGTGGGAGGAATGACAGGCCTGGGGCTCCACCCACAGACCTCCAAACTGTGTCACCGCTGCAGCAAGTTCTGTCCAGACCAGCCGGCTCTCCGGGCGAATTTAAAACTGACGGCAGAGATCACGCATATCAAAGTAAACTGAAAAACTATTCCACCATGCCACGAACCACTGCTTAGCCATTTATTGTACGATCGTACATATTAAGTAGTGCCGAATCGTTGCTATCAGGGGTAAACGTAGGTCGTGTGTACCGTAAAGTGACTTAGGTATTCTAATGGCACCCCGCACGTTGGCCCTGGGGTCGACTCCGCTTCTAACAAAACTGGATACCAGGAGTATCTCCTGAAGGGTAAATGCGGCCGGTGCGTAGGGCTGACAATCTTGCCACCTTCATGTGCCGAATGTCTAGCAATTCTGGGACCCTCAACCTACTACAGTCCTCAGGGCCTGTACAGACCTGTATAGGGATCGCTATAACGTTTCTATTCTAATGGAACACCTGAGGATAACTGTACATCTCAGTATGTACAGCTGATCTGCACGCGGATATTCGAATCCGAGCCCTGCAGTCCATCAGACACAACCTCGAAATTTCGTTCCATCGCCATGCACCTAACTTTCAACATACAAAACAATGCGTAATATAAAATATGTAGGAATGTTTATCATCTCTATATTTAATCCTAGCTCAAACGTCTAACTAAGGTCAGTTATTGTAATAGAAAATTAACAGATATATAGATTGTTGCTTTTTTATCTTGCACAAAAATGAAACTCCCTGATATTCGCACGGCTGACATACTAGTATTATTAGGGAATTAGTACAAACAGAAGGTGACCTCCCGCCGGTCAGGTCAGACGGAGCGTGCAACTAGGAGCACAAGACACGGTAGAGCTAGTTACGAACGAGGGGAAGATTAGGCATAAAACATACCAATATAGCGGCAACATCTCGACGGGCATGAGGTCATAACTGACAATTTTCAGGAATCCACAGACCGACGACTGTCGAACTTCTGTCCACGGCCCAAAATCACAATTGGCATTGACCTCGAGACCCAAATTGCAGCAGCAATTACTCCAATTCCCAGCAGATCGCCCCAGACGTATAGCACAATATTAAAGAGAGAGAGAGCATTTAAGATTATTCTTGGTCCAGCCCTTGGTGTGAGAAACCCTGCCTTAATTCCTGCTATGCGAAACCCAGGAAAAAAAATGGGACGGTTGGGAGCTCGAGGCGTCCCTCTCAGCCGACTATTTTAGCCCCCTGCAACACCCTCTACTGTTTCAGCCATCCACTTTCCTTTACTAAGATTCATGTCATCGGAATGAATAGCTTGCTGGAGAGGGAAGTGACAGGTCGAGAAGGACATAAGGGGGTCTCTGAACTCAGAATAGTGGGAAATTTGCACCACATACAGATCAGTTGATTTGTAAAATAATGAAAAATTTGAAACGTGAATTGTTGTAGTACGTACCATCTGCCGTGCAATAATCAGGTCCATAATATACAAATAGCCAACCAAATGCACTTCAATGTTTATAATGCATTTCTGTCACCATGTTTCGGCCGCTAACAAGGCCATCTTCAGGGTGATGTTATTAATACAAAAATACAAAGGTACAAATTTTTTTTAGCTGTGTCACCATCACTCCATAACAAATTTATAATTTCAGTTACAATTATGTATGTAATATAAATATAGGTTAGAAACGGGTAATTATTAAACTCTTGGTAATTACCACACCATCTACACATCACCTATACGCTGGATTAAAACTCACTACATTACTGCATCAAGCATCATTCCGTACGCACTAAAAAAATTATAATTCCCAAGATTTTAATAATTACCCGTTTTTAACCTATATTTATATTATTTATATAATTTTAACAGAAATTATAATTTTGATTATTATGGAGTGATGGTGACACAGCTAAGCACATTCGTATTTTTTATTTCTTGTAATATCACCCTGAAGATGATCGTAATAGCGGCGAAACATGTTGGTAAGAGCACTGTGAATAAAATCCATCATGAGCATTGAAGTGCATTTGTTGGTTATTTATATCTTATGGATTGCAACGTGAAGTTTAATAGATGTAATTTAATGTTTGCCATCCCCGAAGTGTTTAACACATATATAAATACACAATGATGTGTCAGTCAAACACAACAAAACTTTATTATCTTATGCGTATTGGACCGTGCATCATCTTGATATTTGAATAAAGGTTGACCAACTAGATGACACTTGATTTGTTTCAGACGTTAATACGTCCAACTTCAGGAGCTTGCGACTATTTGTTGCTTTGTGTAGGCTGACTTGAGGCGTGCTGGTGTTATGTAGCGGGATTGTCTGTTGGTGATGTGGTATCCGAGTGTAGGCTGAACCCCTAGTGGCTAC
>Ga0123353_10013883_pt1 | contig 11574 bp, 9 predicted proteins | sample TergutLab28metaG_3_FD_92763 | JGI IMG/M metagenome (GOLD analysis project Ga0123353, IMG submission 92763) | Labiotermes labralis P3 segment gut microbial communities from Petit-Saut dam, French Guiana - Lab288 P3 | ecosystem: Host-associated > Arthropoda: Insects > Digestive system > Gut ... | reverse complement strand
GGGGTGGGCTGGGTGGTGTGGCGCGACCGGGCGTCGCTGAGCGACGACCTGGTGTTCACCGTGGACTACCTCGGCGGCCAGATGCCGACGCTGGGGCTGAACTTCTCCCGGCCCGGTGCGCAGGTGCTGCTGCAGTACTACATGTTCTTGCGGCTGGGCTTCGACGGGTTCTGCGCCGTGCAGCAGACCAGCCAGGACGTCGCGGTGCACCTGGCCGGCCAGATCGGTGCGATGGGCCCGTTCGAGCTGTGGAACGACGGCCGCGACATCCCCGTGTTCGCCTGGTCGTTGCGGCCTGACCCCTCCCGCACCTGGGACCTGCACGACCTGTCCGACCGGCTGCGCACCCGCGGCTGGCTCGTCCCGGCCTACCCGATGCCCGCAGACCTCACCGACCTCACGGTGCAACGTGTCGTCGTGCGCAACGGCCTGAGCCTGGACCTGGCCGAAGCCTTCCTCAACGACCTGCGTGCCCAGGTCGACCACCTGGACACCAGCCAGGACCACCGTCGCCAGCCCAAGGCCGGGTTCCGGCACTGACCGATGATGCAGAGTCGGGGTGGCGGGATTTGAACCCACGACCTCTTCGTCCCGAACGAAGCGCGCTACCAAACTGCGCCACACCCCGTGAAGCTGGACCAGCATAACCGATCTGGGGGCGGTGGTGTCACCTTGTTTGTTCAGGAGGCTGGGACGAGGTGCACGAGGGTGGCTTCGGGGCGGCAGGCGAAGCGCACAGGGGTGTAGGGGGAGGTTCCCAGGCCTGCGCTCACGTGCAGCCACATCGAACCGGCGCCGCCGCGGGCGTCGGGGCGGGGGCCAGGCCAGCCGTGCAGGCCTTTGGCGCGGCCGGTGTCCAGGTCGCAGTTGGTCGTCACAGCGCCGAGCACGGGCACGGCGAGCTGGCCGCCGTGGGTGTGGCCAGCGAAGGTCAGGTCGACCCCGTCGGCGGCAAAGGCGTCGAGCACCCTGCGGTATGGGGCGTGGGTGAGGCCAAGGGCGATGTCGACCTCTTCGCGGGCGCTCGGGGGGTCAGGCATTGCGTCACGGTCGTGGTGGGCGTCGTCGGTGCCGACGAACGAGACGCGGCGGCCGTCGACGTCCAAGGTCGCACGGGTGTTGGTGAGGTCGGTCCAGCCTGCGGCGAGCCAGCGGGTGCGCAGCTCGTGCCACGGCAGGGGCGGGCCAGGTCCTGCCGAGTCGCGTGGGTCAGCACGCAGGTACGCGGCGGGGTTCTTGCGGCGCGGTGCGTGGTAGTCGTTGGAGCCGAAGACGAACACCCCTGGACGGGCCAGGTGCGGCTCCAAGGCACGCGTGACCATGCCCAGCGCCTCGCCCGCCGACCAGTTGTCGCCAGTGTTCACCACAAGGTGCGGGTCGGCCGAGTCCAGGTCACGTACCCAGGCGGCGAGCCGGGTGCTGTGGGCGGTCAGGTGCAGGTCTGACAGGTGCAGCACCCGCAGCTCTGGTTCGCCCGGGGCGAGCACAGGCACCTGGACCTGCCGCAGCACGTACCACCCGGCTTCGAGCAGGGACCAGACCACCCCGGCAGCGCCCAGGCCGGCAACGGCCCAGGCGCCGGGCGCCGTCAGCCGGCTCACCCTGGATCGTCGCGACCAGGGGGCCGGCGACGGTCGCGGTCGTCCGGTGGCAGGCCGTTGGACAGGTACAACGTGATGATCGACCCGGGTGTCGCCGTCCCCGCCGGTGACTGCTGTGCGACGAGCCCGGCGCGCATCCATGCGGGGACCTCGGCTCCGATGGACACAGAGAAGCCAGCGGCGGCGAGCACCTCGGTGGCCTGTTCGGTCGTCATACCCTGGACGTTGGGGACCGGGACCTGCTTGCCGTGGATGAGCTCAGCGGACCCTTGGCCGAACCCAGGGTGAGGGCCTTGGGCCAGCGCACGGTCGGCGAACCGTTTCCACGTCGGGCCAGCGATCGTCGACCCGTAGACCACGCCGTAGCGTTTGCCGGCGATGACCTTGCGGTTGGCTGACTTGAACCCGGTGAGGCTGCCGCTGACGGCGACCGCCGCCGACAACCGCGGGGTGTAGCCGACGAACCACGTGTACTCGTTGTTGTTCGACGTCCCCGTCTTGCCCGCTGCGGGGAACCGGGGGGCGCCGACGCTGCGCATCGTCCCAGACCACACCCCAGACATCGCCAGCGCGATGGTGTTCGCCACCGCCGGCTCGATCTCTTGGTGGCAGTTCGCGTCGGGGATCGCGCGGTCGACACCTGCGGTGTCGACGACCCGCATGATCGCCACAGGCGTGCAGAAGATCCCGCCGGAGGCGAACGCGGCGAACGCTGAGGCCATCGCCAGCGTCGTGGTGTTGTCGGTGCCGATGACGTTCACCGGGACTCTGTCGTTGAACGGCACGGGGATGTACCCGCCGTTCTCGTCGCGGATGGGGTTGCCTTTCGGGTCTTTCGGGTTGGCCTTGACCACGCCGAGGTCGGCGGCCCTCTGCATGATGTCGCACAGGCTGAGCCGGGTCGCCATGTTCATGAACGCGACGTTCACCGAGTTCCGCGTCGCGTCGCGCACAGTCATCGGACCGCCTGCGCTGGGCGGGGAGTTGCGCATGGTGAACGGCGGTCCGCCAACCTTGCCGCTGCACGAGGTGAACTGGCCCATCTGGAACGTCTGGGAGCTGCCGTTGACGACGTCGCTGAGCGAGTGGCCCGCCTCGAGCCAGGCCAGCAGCGTGAACGCCTTGAACGTCGACCCAGGCTGGAACCCCTGGTTGTTGTAGTACGGCTGGGCGATGTTGAGGTTGATCGCCGACTCCGAGGCGATCCCGCGGTTCGTCGCGGTCCAGTTCGTCGACTGTGCCAGGGCCCTGACCCAGCCGCCTTCCATCGTGCCGTCAGCTGTGGTGTGACCTGGTTCGACCACTGCCATCGCCTGGACCACCCCAGACGGGTCGCCGGCAGGCACCGACCGCTGGACCTCTTCGGTCGCGATGGCCTGGACCCGCGGGTCCAGGCTCGTGGTGATGATCAGCCCACCTTTGGCCCAGACCTTCGCGCGGTCCTCTGCGGTCTCACCGAACGCGGGGTCCTTGACGATGATCTTCGAGACCCAGTCGCAGAAGTAGCCAGCGCCACGGACCTTGTTCTCCGCGGCGGTGCAGCCGACGGGGACGTCGTGGATGCTCAAGGTGTCCATCACAGGTTTGGCCACACCGAGGGTGTACTCGTCGTCGGTGATCTTGCCCTGTTCACGCATGAGCTTCAGGACGGTGTTACGCCGGGCCTCCCCGGCGGCAGGGTCGCGCGTCGGGTCATGCTTCATCGGGTTCTGTGTGATACCGGCGATCGTCGCCGCCTGGAGGTAGTCAAGCTCGGACGCCGAGATCCCGAAGTAGAACTGGGCGGCGGCCTCAGCCCCGTAGATCGAGGCCGCTCCGAACTGGGCGATGTTGAGGTAGTGCTCAAGGATCTTGTCCTTGGTCATCCCCTCTTGCTGCTCGAACGCGACCGCGAGGCGGGCCTCACGCAGCTTGCGGGCGTAGCCTTCGGCCCCGTGGGCGACGGTGGCCTGGTTGTAGGCGGCCTGGCGGTCAGCGTCGGTCTTCGCCTTGTCCATCGCAGCGAGGATGAGGACGTTCTTCACGTACTGCTGGGTGAGCGTCGAGGCGCCTTGCTGGTTGTCGGTGGCCCCGAGCGCGCCCAAGACCAGCGCACGGGTCATCCCTTGGGGGTCCACGCCGTTGTGGTCGGCGAAGCGTTTGTCCTCAGTGGCGATGACAGCGTCCTGCAGGTGGATGCTGATCTGCGACAACGGCACGACCACACGGTTCTGGGTGTAGAACGTCGCGAGCAAGGTGCCCTCGTTGGCGACCGTCCCGTCGTCGTTGTAGGCCCGGTCGTTGGCGTACAGCTCGGTGCGCTGGGGCAGCACGACGTCGTCGAGCTCGTTGTCCAGCGCGTTGAAGGTGGTTCTGGCCACCGAGGTCCCGACGTTGGCGGCTGCCAGCGCGGGGACGGTCAGTCCGGCGGTGACAAGGCCCCCCAGGACAGCGACGATGACGAAGGCGACGAGCAGAGAGCTGGGAGTCAGCGGGCGCTCGTCGTCACCGGTCAGCACACGGATCGTTCGCGACACGGAACATAGAGTAGTCAACGACGGCGTCGATGACGCCCGGTTCGGCCAGACTGCACCAGACCTCCACACCTGTGCGCGGGGGCCGCAGAGGCACAGATCGGTCGATTTGTCCCTCGTCCGGGTGAGCCAGGGGCCGACGACCCCAGATCTGGGGTCCAAATTGACCGGATCGACCCACGATCGGGTTCTTCTCCTGCGGGCAGATTGCTACTAAGGTCCTCTTGTTCGGCCGGTGACGGTCGGCGCCCAAGTGGGGGAGGTTGAGATAGGTGGCTCTGTTCTCGGGGGACGGGCACTGGTCAGCCGGAGCCAACTGTGGCTTCGGGAAGGCATCACCCGATGCTCTCTTCGTGGAGGGCTCGGCGCAGCGTGCTGCGCGAGCCATATGCCACGACTGCCCAGTCCGTCTTGAGTGCCTGGCAGATGCCCTCGACAGCCGGATGGACTTCGGCGTCTGGGGCGGTATGACCGAACGTGAGCGGCGCGCGCTCTTGCGACGCCGCCCTGAAGTGCGGTCATGGCGCAACGAGCTTGTTGGCGCCGCGGCACAGGTGTAGACCTCCGGCGCTGTGTGGCGCCTTGGGGGATGTCGTGTGGTCCAGCCGGTAGGCTGCGGGACGTGACTCGTTGGGAGTATGCGACCTTGCCGCTCATCGTCCACAAGACCAAAGAGATCCTCGACCAGTGGGGTGCTGACGGGTGGGAGCTCGTCACCGTCCTCGACGGGTCGACGGGTCTGGTGGCGTACCTCAAACGTCCAGCGCAGCCCGCCCAATGAGTGCGTGGCGGCGCAAGGACGAGGCTGAGCCAGCCACCGTCGCGAGCCGGCTGCGTGCTTTGGGCCTGGTGCTGCCAGCCGTCGCCGAGCCGGTGGGGGCCTACACCCCAGCCAAGCTCGTCGGCGGCGAAGACTCGACGACGGTGTGGACCTCGGGCCAGCTGCCTCTGGTCGACGGGCGTCTGACCGCAGTGGGTGCCGTCGGTGCCGGTGTCAGCGTCGTCGAGGCTGCTGGGGCCGCCCGCGTTGCGGTGCTCAACGCGCTGGCGGCAGCCGCCACAGCGGTGGCCAGGCGTGAGGCGCTGCACGACGCGCTGCACGCGGTCCCCGCCCGGTCGCAGCGACGCGGGTTCGTCCTGCCCGACATCGTCGTGGACGCTTCGGCGGTGCTCGCGGCGCTGGACCGGCTGCGGGTGGTGAAGATGACCGGCTACGTGGCCAGCGCACCAGGTTTCGTCGAGCAGCATCTGGTGCTCAACGGCGCCAGCGAGCTGCTGCACGAGCTGTATGGCGACGTCCACGCGCGGTCGGCGGTCGGCGTCGCGGCGCTGCCGTTGGGTGCGCCGGTCGAGGTCGAGCTGTTCGCTCACGTCAATGCGGTGTACGTCACCTCACGGTGGTAGACGGCGCTCGTCTGGCCGCGGACCTCACCGCAGCGCGCGGTGCTCGAGACGTTCGACGTCGAGCAGCAGCACCGCTCGCGGTTCGCGGACGAGCCAGCCGCGCTGGGCGAACTCGCCCAACGACTTGTTCACAGTCTCGCGCGAGGCCCCGACAAGCTGGGCGAGCTCGACCTGGGTGAGGTCGTGGGCGACGTGCACCCCGTTGTCCACTGGTTCGCCGAACTGGTACGACAGCTCCAGCAACGCCCTGGCGACCCGGCCAGGCACGTCGGAGAACACCAGGTCTGCGTGCGCCTCGGTCGTGCGGCGCAGCCGCCGGGCCAAGGCTTGCAGCAGGTGCGTGGCGACCGACGGGTGCTGGGCGAGCCAGGCGGTGAACTGGTCGCGGTCGAGCTCGAGGACGACCGTGTCGGTGACGGCGACCGCCGAGGACGTGCGCGGCCCAGGGTCGAACAACGACAGCTCGCCGAGCATCTCACCTGGTCCGACGACGTTGAGCAGGTTCTCGCGGCCGTCCGACGAGCGCCGGACGAGCTTGACCTTGCCCTCGGCGACGACGTACAGCCGGTCACCTGGTTCGGACTCGGCGAAAACCTGTTCTCCACGGTCGAGCCGGACTGGTGCCATCTGGTCGACCAGAGCCATCGCCGCAGGTTGGCTCAGTCCTGTGAACAGCGGCGCGGCGAGCACCACGTCGTCGCACACCGTGCTCTCCCTCCGTCGCGAGCTGCCAGGCCACCGTCGGTGACACTCTACGACGTGATCTGGGTCACGTGCCGATCTTCTGGCAGACCTCACCCACGCCAGGGTCGTCACCGGTGCGCGCACCGGCCATGAGCAGCGACGACCCCGTAAGGTGCGACCATGGCAGCACATGCCCACGAGACGCCGCTGGCCCGCACACGCCGGGCCCGGCGGGTCAACCGGACCTTGGCCGAGCGGTACCCCGACGCGCACTGCGAGCTGGACCACACCGGGCCGTTCGAGCTGCTCGTGGCCACGGTGCTGTCAGCGCAGACGACCGACGTGCGCGTCAACCAGACAACCCCTGAGCTGTTCGCCCGGTACCCCGGCCCGGCCCAGATGGCCGGCGCTGACCCCGCCGACCTCGAGCAGCTGTTGTACTCGTTGGGGTTCTTCAGGGCCAAGACCCGGCACGTCCAGCGTCTGTCGGCAGACCTGCTCGCCCGGTTCGGCGGCGAGGTGCCCGGGCGGATGGTCGACCTGGTCACACTGCCTGGGGTGGGCCGCAAGACGGCGAACGTCGTGCTCGGCAACGCGTTCGGGGTGCCTGGGATCACCGTCGACACCCATGTGGAGCGGTTGTCGCACCGTCTGGGGTTCACCACGTGCCAGACGCCCGACGATATCGAAGCCGACCTCAACGCCCTGGTCGAACGTCGTGAGTGGACGATGTTCAGCCACCGCATGGTGTTCCACGGACGGCGCACCTGTTTTGCCAGCAACCCGGCGTGCGGGGCGTGCCCGGTCGCCGCGTGGTGCCCGTCAGTGGGGACCGGCGAGATGGACACGACCCGGGCCGCAGCGATGCTCAAAGGCTGAGCCTGGCCCGTCGAGCAGCGACAACGTGGTGCGCAGGTGAGAACCGGTGGGTCCAGGCCGTTCACGGTTCCGGGTCGGTCGTGGGCCTGCCCACAGGAGCGACCGCCGCCAACCACTGCACGAGCAGCGTGCTGACGAGGTCCGGGGCCTGTTCGGCGGGAAAGTGCCCAGCGCCGGTGACGGTCTCGAACCGGTACCCGGTCGTGCACGTGGCTGCCTCGTCGGTGCTGAGCCTGGCGCGGCCCGCCGAACGCAGCCCGTCGTGGGCACCGTGGACCTGCAGCACCGGCACCGCAGGAGCGGCGGCGAGGGCCGCACGCAACCGGGCGCCGTCGCTGCGTGAGGCCGAGCGGACCAACCAGCGCAGCTGTTCGAGCTGGCTGTGAGCCGCGAACGGCACACGCAGGGCGTCACGGTAGACCTCCAGCGTGCCGGTGTCGGGCCACCCAGGGACCCCACCCCAGGAGTCCAGCAGGCGCACGAGCAGGTCGCCGCGGGTCAGCGAGCGTTCGGCGAGCCCGGGGACCTGGGCGAAGACCAGCGTGTGCAACGAGCGGACCGTCGTGGTGCCACGTGCGGACCCGTCGGCGGCGACCGGGCGCGGGGCGGCGAGCACCGCGATGCCCCGGGCGATCTCAGGGCTGAGCGCCGGCACGGCCCAGGCGACGTCCCCGCCGGTGCCGGTGCCGACGATCACCGCGTCGTGGGCGCCCAAGGACCGCACCACCCCGGACACGTCGGCGACGAGAGTGGGCACGTCGTACCCGCTGGGCGGTTTGTCTGAGGCGCCGGTGCCGCGCAGGTCCATCGCCGCGACCCGGTACCCGGCGTCGGCGAGCGCGACGAGCTGGTGGCGCCAGCTCCACCAAAACCCCAGCACCGAGTGCAGGAGCACGACGAGCGGGGCTTCGCGCTCGTCGGGGCCGGCGACTGCGACGTGGAACCGCGCACCGTTCGCGGTGACGAAACGGTGACGCCACGGTCCGTCCACCAGGAGCACCGAGGCGTCAACAGCGCTTGTGTCGATCGTCGTCATCGCGTGGAAACCTACCGGGCGCGCGATCGTAACGGAAACCGTCCTCGTGGGTTGTCGGCCGAACGGGTGGTTGTCACAGCAGAAAACAATCCCAGGCGTCACCCGCGGGTGAGTCCACGACCAGTGCGCGGGTCTGCGAGAATCAGGCACGTGCGAGCAGACCTCACACCGGTGGACGACCGGTGACCCTTGCCACCCGGGCGGTGATCACCGCCGCTCTTGCCGCCGGCGTCGCGGCCGCTGCGTACGTCGGCGGATCGCTGCCCCTGGCTGGTGCCGCAGCGTTCCTGGCTGTGCTTGTCGCCCTTGGGTGGCCGGCCCTGGCGGACCTGCCCGACCGCGTCGGGTCGGCGATGGTCATCGCGCTCACCGGTATCGGCGGGGTCGCTGCGGTGCAGGTCGTGGGCGTCCGCGCTGACCTGCGGTCGTTGGCGGTGGTGTTCGCCGCGTCGATGCTGCTCACCTTCGTCAACGAGCTGCTGCGCCGCGGCGGGCGTCCGCGTCTGGTCGAGTCGGTCGCCGGGACGGTCACCGGGTCGATGCTCGCGGTGACGACCGCTGGCTGGGTGGCCTGCGGACGGATGGTCGGCGGCACAGAGCTTGTCGCGACTGCCGCTGTCGCGCTCGCGGTCGCCGCGGCGATCAGCGCGCTGCGGTTCCCGGTGTCGTTCACCGCGTTGCTCGTCTCAGTTGCCGGCGGCGGCGTGGGGGCAGTGCTGGGCCGGGTTTTCCACGACATCGTCGGGATGAAGGTCGGTGGGCTCGCGGGGCTGTCTGTCGGGCTGCTCGTCGCGGCGATCCACGCCCTGTTCCACCCGATCGCCGCCCTGGACCGCAAGCTGCCAGCGTTTTCTGCCTCCGTCATCCCGGTGGCCACCGGCGGGATGCTCGTGTACATCGCCAGCCGGGTGCTGTACGCCTGAGCCCGGTTTTGCGCCGGATCCGCGTCACCTGGCGGGGACGGCGGCGTTGTCGCTGCGTGACGGCCGGGCCCCCGGCGAGCCCGCCTTCGCTGCTCCGCCTTGCCGTCGCACCGGCCAGGTGAGGCTCGCTACGACGAAAACCGGTGGGTCCAGGCTGCGCGGCGAACCGGTGACGGCCGATCGGGTGGGGCCGCGCAGGTCGTCAGCGCTTCGCACGATCTGATGTGCACAGACCTGCTGACGACAAGGACATGTGATGTATGCCACAGGCCGGCTCCAGGCGGCGGCGCTCACCGCGCTCACCGTCGTCGTGTGCGCGGTGCTGGTTGCGGTGACGCTGCTGGCAGTCCCGGCCCGGGCCGAGTCGCGCCTGCCGGCACCAGGGCCGGCGGCCGCTGAGCCGACCACCACAGAACCGGTCGTCGACGAACCGCCGGTCCAGGTCGTCCACGACATTGCTGACACGCTCATGCGCGTCACCTCCAACGTCGACACCTACACCGGCCCTGGCACCGGGTACGAGCGGGCCGGGACACTGCTGGCTGGGACCGATGTGCTGGTCGACGCGATGACCGACGACGGTTGGTACCGCATCGTCGATGGGCGTTTCGTCAAGGGCACGTTCTTGCAGGTGCCGCCGCAACCGCAGGTGGACCCCGCCGACGCTGTGCCGATGTGGACGACGACCGCCGTGACGACCCGCAGCGGCCCTGGTGAGCACTACCCCGACGCAGGTGTCTTGGCTGCTGGGACGCAGGTGCACGTCGACGGGCGCACCGCCGACGGGTGGTACCGCACAGCCGATGGACGGTTCGTCCTCGGCACGCAGCTGTCAGCCTGGGCCCCTGCGACCATCCCGCCGGGGTTTGACGCCCAGCGCCGCGAGGCTGAGGCTGAGGGCACCCGGCTCGGGGTGGTCGTGCGGTGGACGAACCTGCCTGAAGGCACGGTGGGGCAGTGGACGAGCCTGGCACCTGGCACTGTCGGGATCGACGTCATCACGTTGAGCGAGGGGACCGCGGTGCTGGCGGTGCGCCACGAGGCCGCGCACCAGGCGATCACCAACAGCTGTGGGACTGCGTCGCCCCCGGTCGCCGGGGACCGGACCGAAAACGTCACCGACGCGTACGCCGACGTGTTCCACGGCGGGATGAACGGGTTCGTCGGCCCGGTGCGTGACGGCCGCCAGGCGCAGGTCGGGTACGGCCAGCCCACCGCCGAGGACTACGACGCGGCCCGTGCGATCGCCGCAGGCCGCTGCTCGTGAGCCTGGATCCGCCGAGTTTCGCCAATACCGGCTGAGCGAATCCCTCACGGGCGTTGCACGACGGTCGATGCGACAGGCGCGCCGGTCTGGTGGCGACCTGGCGGCCCATGGCACGGGTGCACCAGGAAGCAGGCACGATGGCACAGCGCAGGTACCCCGTTGGGGTGGGTCTGGTCTTGGCGCTGGGTCTGGTCTGTGCCCCGGCACCGGCTGGTGCGGCCGGCACCACAGGTTCGGTGGGGATCACGACCAGCCCCGACGGCAGCCAGGTGTTCGTCGCCGACCCTGATGGTGGGGGTGTCTCGGCGATCGACACCACCACCCGCCGTGTGATGACCCTTGCAGGGGTCGTCGCCCCCCACGGGGTTGCTGTGAACCCTGACGGCACCCGCGTGTACGTCAGCTCCAGCACCGACGACGGGTCGGTCGTCGTGGTCGACCCTGCCAGCGGCACGGTGGTCGCCCAGGTCCGCGCAGGGGCGTTCCCCCAGGCCCTTGCGTTGACACCATCTGGCGACCAGCTGTGGGTCGTGAACTTCGGCGCCGGCCGCGGGCCGAGCACCATCACGGTGGTGAGCACCACGACGAACAAGGTCGCCAAGACCATCTCCGTGGGTACCCACCCCACAGCCGTGGCGTTCGCCCCCGACGGGACGACCGCCTACGTCACCAACGCGAACATCGTCGGCACGGCCCCCGGTACCGTCGCGGTGGTCAACACCCGGTCGGGCCGCACGACCGCCACAGCACAGCTGGGCACATGGCTGACCGCCGTGGCCGCCAGCCCCGACGGCACCAGCGTGTACATCACCGACGCGACCTCGGGCACAGTCTTACGCCTGGACACCGCCACCTTGGACGTCACCGCCACCGTCGAGGTCGGCCTGTGGCCCACCGCGCTCGCGCTGAGCGACGACGGCACCCGCGCCTATGTCACGAACACCGAGTCCAGCACAGTGTCGGTCATCGACACCGCAGCTTTTGCCGTGACCGCGACCCTGGACGCCCCACACCCCCACGCGATCACCGTGTCGCCCGACGCCACCTGCGCCTGGGTGACCACCCGCACGTCGAGCCAGGTCACCGTCGTCGACCTCACCACCGCCCCAGAACCGTCCGTCCTGCGCCCCGCACAGGTCTCCCAGCCCTACACCACCCACGCCGCCGCGGGCGCCTACCCCGTCCACCTCACTGACGGAACCCTCCCCGACGGCCTCGCGCTCGACCCTGACACCGGTGCGATCACCGGCACCCCCACAACCCCCGG
>Ga0123353_10013882_pt1 | contig 11574 bp, 8 predicted proteins | sample TergutLab28metaG_3_FD_92763 | JGI IMG/M metagenome (GOLD analysis project Ga0123353, IMG submission 92763) | Labiotermes labralis P3 segment gut microbial communities from Petit-Saut dam, French Guiana - Lab288 P3 | ecosystem: Host-associated > Arthropoda: Insects > Digestive system > Gut ... | reverse complement strand
GTGTGAGTGTGTGTGTGGAAGTGGCCACTGCACAGTGGTAATGGCTGTTATGAAAGCAGCACTGGCATCTTGCCAAGAAGAAAGTACAAAAAGGAAGACGTAGAAGAATTTGGAGGCAGAAGTAGGGTGGTGGAAGAACATAAAAGATGTTTGACTCTTGGGTTATGGCTGAGAAAGTTGGCTACCACACAGACTCCATCTCGATTCGCACCATTCAGCTAAAGAGGCAATGATCCGTGAAGAGAACAAGACAATGTGCCTGGCTTCAGGCATATTTAGGATAGCGAATCTGACATTGTGTTGCAGTAACGCTATAACAAGTTTCAAGAACGAAAAGCAGTAAATAATCATAGAGTTCTCCCATACCGTACGGCCACCTGTGTATCTTAAACGTTTCCGTGCTATGCACCATACAGGCTGTCTCGTTTAAAAGCTTCACTGCTTGAGGACTTGAATTATTTCGTGGTTCGGAACAACGGTGACAGAACGCATCCTGCCAGGTTCTTTCAAAAGAGACCGCAAGAAACAGGTCAGTGCCAAAAAGTATCTGGCTGGCTACCTGATTATTTTGTGACCCTGCATCAAGTATTTATTGCTCATTGCTGTAGGAAACATAGTATCACACTCCGAAAGACAATGACAGCATAACTTAAATATTTATAAAAATATACAGTATGGTTCTTAATTAAATAACCAATTAATTAACAACTCCAACGAAAAGCTAACAGGTTCTCAGTCAAGAAATTCCCCACATTCTACGGAACCGGAAGATTCATTGCCGCATTCACAACAGCCCGCCACCCACCCCTTTTCTGAGCCAGACCAATCCAATCCATACCACCATCCCAATTCTTGAATAACCATTTTAATATCATACTCCCATCTATGCCTAGATCTTCCAAGTGGTTGCATCCCTCAGGTCTGCCTACCAAAACCCCTATGAACATTTCCTGTCTTCCATATGTGCCACATGCCCTCCTTATCTCTTGCTTCTAGATTTTATCATCCTTATAATACTTGGCGAGAAGTACAGATCATACAGTTCTTCGTTACGTCGTCCTCTCCACTCCCCATTCTTAGATCCAAACACCCTCAGCCAACGTTTCTCCATCAATGAAAGAAAAAGTGCCACACCCACACAAAACAACAAACGAAATTATAATTATATTTTAAAATTTATGTTTTAGGATAGAAAACTGTAAGACAAAATAATCTGCTCCTAATGACAGCAAGCATTCTCTGAATTCAATCTGCTCCTAATTTCTTGCGCTTCTTAACAAAGTATATCACTATGCAATAAAATATAATTATTTTATAACTGGAAGCTTCGAAAAAATAAAATCCATTGATCGGCAGCTTGTCGATAATTTTAATTTTTGGTTCTGTCCTCACTTCTTACACAGCGTCGAATGTGGTTAAGATTTCACTGTGAATGAGAAAGCAGAGAACAGTAAAGTGGCGCTTGTGGAATTCCTTCAAGTACTCTTAAAAATTCAGTAGCAATAAAACTTGCGTAAAATAATAGAAATTTGAGTCACAGTCACTTTCAGCCCTACCACGATTCAAATCACGTGTATATAGGTAGCTGCGTCATTTCCCAGCCGGTAATAAGCGGAAGGCAAAATTATTTTCTTACTTCGCCACATTTTATGCTTCCGCTGCACAGCCTTCCCCGACACGTGGCATTATGATAGTCAACGATGAAATGATAAGAGCGTTGAGGAGGGCTTATGGGTTTTTTAAGGCAATAACGCAGTAACTTATTTGTATTTCCCGACTGAAGAACGGTACGTAATACGAGTACCTCACTAACCACAGCCGACTACTAGGCCTCGAGTATAACCCGAGATCTATGACGTTCGAAGCAAAGTATCAGCCACTCAAACACCAAGTCTGACAACAGGAAGAAGATGAAGGATAAGACAAGCGTGGACAGAGCAGATACATAGCGCTTTGTAATGGTGAAGTCTCCCTCCTCTTTGGTCGTTCCACCCTTGGCTGCTAATGACGACAGTGATAGATGGTAGAGCTACTTGGCTGAATGAGGTAAGAAGCCTGACCCTGTAAACGTTTTCCTAGAAAATCAAGGAGTTATAGAAGAATAGTTGGTTTCCGGACTCGAAGTACTGATGTCAGAACACGACAGGCCGCTGAGATTCTCTCCATCTTGCCAGTGTACATTAAGGTTTTGAAAAATATTTTCCCATTCAATGCCCTTTGAACAACCGAATTAAATCTGTGGACCGCAATGTCACTGCAGGTGAAAATCCTTCCAGCGATTAAGGGAAAACCTGCCTGTTGCGGAAAACAATGGTTCATTACCCTGGTCAGAAAATTTCACCATTTGACTGTACTGAGTCAATTGAACTGAGTCTACACCATCACAACTAATTTCTCTAAATTCTTTTTAGTATTATCCTACAAGTACAATATTTATCATAATTCTATGCAGGCTAAACGTCTCGAATATTACACCTGCATTTGATCATGTTTATCATAATTGGTAAAGTGAAACGTTTCATGTCGTGCGGCCATACTCTGAAAGGTGTTTACAGAAGTCATCTTGCACGGCATCAGCAAGTGCACCAGCTAGGATACTAATTTTTAAAAAAATCTTCTAAAAAAACAAATAAATATGTGTGATTCTAAGCTTCTAATTCAGTACGTTCAATTCCGTTATGTAGCGCTGGCCCGGCTGAAGATTCCGATTAACCGACTGCTTTTCTCAGCAACCTTGAACCCGATATGTTGTTATATCGACAACTTATGCCTCTCGGATGGCGACCCAATACGCGTTTTGAATGGACTGACAATCTGGCGCAATTCAGTAAGCAATCTAAAATTGAAATTAATTTAGTTACTTTACAAAACTTGGATAGCATTTGGAAGCACAAATTTCGTATAAAACATGTTTAAAAATTATGTTTATACATCCCAGTAAACACTTCGAAGATCCATTATAAACTCAAGTCGACTGATGAAGGCTCACACCTTGTGGGCTGTGACGGGCGTGGATTGGCAAGTTTTCTTTAACGGCGTGACCCTCAAGGTAAAGGCACTAAGACGGTTCGAAGTGTCGGGAGCTACTCGCAGCGCCACATCCCAGAAGCCCTGCACCGTCAGCAAGGACGCTCGAATAATCTCAAGCTTGTCATGTCGGCTGATGCTGTTCAGGCAATTAATCTCTGTTTATTAGATAATAAATACAACGTATAAAAATTCAATTCTTTAAATTTTAAAGCCGATGATGAACCTATACAGGCTACACTAGTGGCTACTACAGAGTTGATAAAGTTGAGCGTACATTACGACGAGAGAGACGACGACACTACTTGCTGAGCAATGGGACTGTCTTGGTTTCCCCCAGCCGCCTAGAAACACATAAATCATTTAAAAAGAACGTGTCAAGAGAACACAGAAATCATCAACTGGACAGTGTGACTAATGACGTTGTGACAGAACAGGAACATACTCGGCAGGATAATGTGACTAATGACGTGTCGAGAGAAGAACACCTAAATCGGCACTAGGAATCCTTTAGCCCTCTAAAGATGTGCTAGCTTAAGACGCGCCATCTACAGCATGTTACATATAGCCGTCTTTGTCCACACCATGAAGGCACACTGGGGAGTAGAGGCACTTTGTAGAAACAGCATATAAATATGATGTTCGTACAACCTTAAGAAATATACGACATCTTTTTTACACTAACAAACCCACATCAATACTTTTCCCCAATCAGCCTTACTTCCAGAAGGTAATAGGACCTATTTCCCAGGGGTTAGCGGCCGGATCGTGGAGCTGCCCACTCACATTTATCAAGTGCTCATGTTAATGCTACTTTATGTCCCCGATAAGTCCCTACATCATCATGATGGAAAGATGTCTAGACATAGAGACAGTTTGGCCTTTAACACATGCGCCTTATACTCTGTATCAACCTATACAGCCATACACACATGGCGAAACTTTTGCCTCTAGAGGAAGATTTTCTGACTTGTATTCAAAAGGTTTCGTTTCGAATCTTGACAGTAACGTCGACTATACCGACAGCTTTTTTTTATGTTTTGCTGAGCGTGCATCTCAGTAAATTTATCTTAGTAATTAGCCAACTTCATGCACAAAATTTTTCTTTTACAATAACTTTTATTTCATGCCTCTACATATTTCGAGGACCATGTGCTCATCATCAGGAGGTCAAAATTGTATTATACAGCCTCTGGTATCATTACACCTATAGGTGTGATGATACTAGAGGCTGTATAATACAGTTTTGATCTCCTGATGATGAATACATGGTGCTCGAAATATGTAGAGGCATGAAATAACACTTATTGTAAAACAAAAATTTTGTGCATCAAGTTGGTTAATTACTAAGATAAATAGACCGACAGGGTTTTGTGGTTCTGCTCAGTCACACCAGGCAAATTCGAGAAGAAGTACCTTGAATTGCGTTAAGACATATTCCTTCTACAGCTGCCCAACTACATATTCACACGCAATATGTTATTCAGTGCTGTATAACCCAAGTTACTGACAAAGTCTTGAAATGTGCCACAAATACAAAAACATGTAAATAAATAAATAAATATATAAGCAAACAAACAAAAACAGAACCAAGGTAATTCACTCATGTGAAATTCAAAAAGCACTGTCAGGTAAAAGCAGCGCCGCACTTGAATCCGAATAAACAGGGCGATATAAGTGTTTAACCAGAAAGATACTACAGACATGTCAAGCAGTCAGAATGCTAATACGTCGCCGGAACTGCGTGAAATCAGTCAAATTTACAAAACAAGTAATCATTTAGACGGTCGACACGAGCGTCTGTCAAAAGTCCCACCATTCCGCGAACATCTGCACCGCCGACATTTGCAGCTGTCTCTCTCTCTCTCTCTCTCTCTCTCGTCTCTCCTCTCCTGTTTGAAAATGACGTAATTTTCAGTTATTTTTGTTTTAGTAGCGCACTTTACCCGCACTGTACCCGCTAGAATATCAAAATTGGCATTGCCAGCAAATACTTTGGGTTGGAGTGTACAGCAGATCCTAATTGTTATTCTTCCATTAAACTCCAGGAAGGCATTTTATTGGGGGGTGGGGGGGGGGGGTGAGCAGGGAAAGAAAATTGGCGTGATACGTGTCTTATCACAAAGATGTATGATATAAGTAAATTGATAACATAAACACTACTTAAAAGACGTGAAGAAATTCAAATAGCAAGAGCATATTTAAATCAGCGCTTCATCTGTATGTATTATTTAAACAAAGAAGAAATGTTGATCTTACGGTTTTATTAGGAAGGGAATGAATAATCGGCATTTAATCTGTGCAAAAGCACGCAAACTGTTCAGCATTCCACATTTCTGGGCCGGGATGGATAGGCTGTATGTAATTAGAAGCTGCGTCACAGTGCAGGAAGGCATGATGAATGCGACGCAAGCAGCTGAGGGAGACAGTGAGGGGGGGTTGCCGGGGAAGAACGAAAACCCAATCAAAGCTCTGAGCGACATATGAATTGGAAGTGAACCCTCTGAATTCCGCCATTTCGTCCTGACTGTAATTTCCGCGGCAAAAGTTTAAATTGTTATTCAAACGGCTATTATTTCCGATTCAATTGGAGTTGTATTCGATTCGATACATCCCATGTAGTTACATGTCGTGAATTTACACTGCAACTTGTGTTATACGGCCTACATGGGATCTAGAATGCCCCCCCCCCCAAAAAAAATGTGCGTTTTTAATGGTGTATTCTCTACAAAACTCGAGTATCAAAGTGTGTTTCGAATTTCTGTAATGGCTTGTAGTGGAATCACGCACCGCCAATGTTCAAAATCCGACCTGTTTTCCATAGATACAAAAATAAAGTGATGCAAAACTGTACAAACTCATCGTGTGTTGAAATCAGTGGATCGTATGGTTTGGGAAGGGTGTAACTGTGCTATTGCAGGCTAAATGCGTTAGAATAAAATTTGATGCATAATACGAAAATAGGGGCTTATAGAGCGAACACAGTGTAACGACAGCCTTGCATTTCATCAGTAGGTATATTCAGACCACACGCGTTATGTGATTGCAGTTCGCGTTCATTTGAATAGCGACACTTCTGTGATATGTGCTAAACAAAACGGTTTACGGTTAAAAAATTAATTTGCTCTTACTAAATTTATCCCTGTGTGCAAACCTAAGTGCAAATCTTTATTTCATAAAATGGGACACAACACGCTTCAATTAGCTATCACATATTTCGCTTTCACTTAATTCAACAGTGTTTCTACAACATGGTTCATGAAGACTACAACTGAAATCCACAGCCCCACACAACACAAAGGACATACTAAATAATCCCAAAGTTGCAATACACACATGTTACATGTAAACGCATATGTATTTATCAAATATTAATACTATTGAAAGCATGCCTATGTATCTGCGATAAAGAATTAATATTTCAAAGCCCAGTAACAAACCTATAGAAACTCAGATATTATGCATATGCTTTTGCCAAATTAAATTCATTTATACAATACACAACACGAACTAAGTTAACACAAAATTACAGTATGTTTCAAACATTTCCACATATTACAGTTTAGGTATTTATGAATGCCAACAGTCGTCGTGGTTCATTTCAAAATAGGGTTGCCAAATTTATTTGGTTTATAATGTGTGCAGCAGGCGGAGAACAATACGTCGAGATTACTTGCAGACGTGGGCAGTTTAGGCGCTACAGAACACAGGCGTATAGTAATATACTCATGACACGGAACTAATCGGGTCTAAAACAACAAATGGGCCTACTTGAGATAGCACATGACACTTTGGCTCGTAGATCTGGAACTCGCTGTTGCGCTAACGGCAAATACTTCCACAAATTCCATTACCTTCATAGAGTCCATGCGACTTTTCACAAATTATTTTATTTCCAGAACACAAAACATTGTTAATAAGTTTGGTGTAATTTACATAGCAACAAGGGTCGCCTCTCGAAGGACGACAAAGAATATAAATGTAACACTCATCTGGACGTAGGCAACCAAAAACGAATATATTCGTACTAATATATAAAAAAATCCAAAAAAATTCAGCAGAGTACCCCAAGAAAACAAATTAAACAATACATGGTTGAATAAACAGAGAGACCAACTTGATGTCAGTTGCTTTATTATTTCATTATTTAATGCCCAACGTGTTTCGGTTGTTAAGATATCCATCCTCAGGAGCTTGCGACTTATTTGTTGAGTTATTTCATGGGTTGTATTGTTGTGGTACGATGTGTGTTGGTGTTACGTTGTGGTTTGGCTGGGGGTGGATGTGGTATCCGGATGCAAGCTGAAGCAAGATGATGCACGGTCCAATAAACATAAGATAAACAATACATATAAACAAATGTTATATGGCATAAAAAGCCCTCGCAATAAAAACTTTTTTTGTTTGTAAAACTCTCCGGTATTCACTGAAATATATTCACAATTTTACTTTAATTTCTTTATAAGTGTCTGACACAATTGAGATACAGCAAAGTACTTGTTGCTCAAATAATCAATCTGAGTCCGTAAATATACTTGTCGATACATTTTGAAATATCCCCCCCCCCCAAATTACATCCTACATTCGTTGCGCCACTAACAGGCCTATAAACTGTGTCTCGTTGCCAATACCTAAGCAAGCGAAGGTCTACGGCAGTTCCCAACCTCAGATCATGACCCGCATCAGGGTCACAGGGGGGTCTGACGTAGGGTTGCGAGAGGATTTTGTTGATAACTTGATAATTATGAAAAAAATGTATCTAAATTCAAACAGAATGATCAAGAAAATATAATTATTGAATCTGTGTTTATTAACTTTAAACATACTGGAACAATTAAATTTTAAGCAGCTAATGGACACACATTTTAACACACTTCATTTTAATGGTCGCATTAACTTAAAAGTTAGTAATGTAATCAGATTTATTTAAAATAAATAACACGCATAATAAATTTAGCAGTGAGTAAGTTCTTAGAGTAATGTCTGTTCATTTTATATTTCGTTTCATAGGTCAGTATTCATCAAATTTATATTTAGAAGCAAATTATTTTTCTAACCAGCACATGCATGAATTATTTAAATAAAGATTTGTTTCTTGCGTATTTTGTTTATTTAATACTGTCCCAAAAATACTGGATTTGACAATTAACATTATAAATATAATATTTCTTTAATAATTAGCCATGTTATGTAGTATTCAAGAAAAAGCATTAGTATTAATTCATTTACAGCAAATGTCACTGGCTATTGCTGTGTCCATGTTAGGGTCACATATATAATAGTCTGGAAACCGCTATGATAAAGTAATTTATTCAGTCAAACACGACATATATATAATCATTAATACATAGTAGGCAACATGTTTCGGTTTGTCTTGCTGTAAACCGCTGGTTTACAACAAGGTACGTGTTCAAAACAATTTATCGACCGTAACCAAATCGTTTACAGTTCTGAAACAATTTGCAGTAGTTGCAGTGTTACATGGTTTGCCAACAGATCTTTCCATGAAAAAATTACACTGTGATCAGTTACTTACCACCTGCAATGTAGAAGTGTCTATGAATAACGTAAGATTGAATGAAAGCGGCCCTGTTCTTTGCACGGGGTCAATTTTCAGTTATTTCATAAAAATATCACAACTTCTATGTAGCCACCGCCCTAACCAACGGTACTGAACATAAGGCTTTGTGGCTGTGCCGTCGCCAGACGTCCAAGGTGGAGGTCTAGCTTACATAATCAGAGATCGGCCCCTTCGTCCGAGAAGGAGAGAGGGCGCCAAAATTGGCCATAAAGAATCCACAAGAAATGCCACATAACACAGTATTTGTTATAGTTTCAACGAGTTCTTTGGTCTTCATAATACCCAGGTTACTTCACAAATGAATGTTGCCAGCAGCCAAAACAATATTATATTCAGGAAGACCAAGGCTACGTGTTTCGGCAAGAAAATGATTAGCAATCATCAGTACTAGCCGAATTGCAGAAATAAAAACAGGAGTATATTCAACAAATGCATTGCAGGTTTAGTAGCTTGAATGTCATAAAGTAAAATATACATACATTGTAACAGATTTAGAATGCATCAAATGTACAATTTAAAACTGTATACAACGTTAAAAAAAACCAAATAGAAGAATACGACGTGCGCAATTACACATAAAATTCTTTGTAAACGACGTGCATATATTGCACATTGAAGTGTATCAAAAGTGCGTCAAGAGAGAGAACGGTTTCAGTTCTTTAATCTTGTATTGCCATGTTTTGTTTCTGTTACTTATTTCAAGAATGCTGACAAGGTTGTATAAATTTGTTTAATATTACTTAGATCTTCGTACAATAAAATACGCCACTTCTTGAATCACATAACATGGCTTAAATGTTTCGAGCCTGAATGCTTAGTTGTGATATGCACTCGCTGTTGTATTCTCGTAATTAGGACTGATGATGGTTTGAGATCTCACCATCGTGATATAACCATACCAATCCTATAAAGCACAACCACCATACTTTCGGATGAATACATGACGATGGCCGGAAAATGCCGAAACATGTAGTAACTATCATCCTTTATTAAACATCTTTAGAACATAAATTGTTGTGTTATTGACTAATACCTGCACCTATTGTCTATATACACACAACAGGGATGGCTCATTTTAGAATCTTTAAGAATTTTAGAACAATTTTTAGTTGAAACACGTAGCCGTGTTCTTTCTGAACATAATGTTGTACTGACTGTTTACAGCATTCATTTGTACTCAATAATACAACGTGGATGTGCCGTCTTGAAGTAACATGTTACTTTACTTTCACTTAAGCCACGTCGACCACAACAGCGTTTCCTTCTGTGCCCAGACAGTTATGCAATCGTCCAGGCGTCTTGCTGCTACTTCAAGTGGAAATCGTTGCGCCCAACATAACGGTTAGTACTCCTGTCTTTACTGGAGAAAGGACCAACGGGTTGGAATTAAGGAAAGGTCCATTTGGTCAGGTGCCAGGATTGGGTTTCCATTGCGCTCAACCAACGCCAAAATTCCTAAAGGAGAAACAACCCACGTGCACAGTGGTGGATTTGTATAAACTAGACACACTAAAAAGCTTGTTAGACTTTAAACTCGAGAATAAGAAATCTTTCATTTGTCGGTTCTTTTAATATTTTCAGTGTCAAGACGCACAACTCCGTCTCTGTACGAAGAAAAGACGCGCCAGGCTATCCGCCTGCATGGAACACCACTTGTGTTACCGGGGTGCTGATAAGTCCTTAGCCCGACCAGGAAGGAAACAAGCTCGGAAGCATGTCAGGGACACGCGCGATTTCAACAAAATCGAGAAGCGAGCTGTCATCAAGTTCCTTTTCCTGCAAGGCAAGACGCTGAAGGATATTCACGCCATTCTGGCAAAAACATTAACTTGTTTCCTTCCTGCTCGGGCTAAGGACTTATCAGCACCCCTGTATAAAAATACCGTTGATATACAGCTAATTGCAGTAGCAGACCCCACTGTTACTTGGCTACATTTTCAACAGTTTCTTCGGTGTTTTCGTCAACTACCAGCAGATCTTCATTCTGCCTTTTAAATGTCATGACCTCTATCCTGTATCACAATTCGTGTATTCATTCAGCTCTCCTGAATAGAGCAAAACAGAAGGGCGACATATGTACATTGTTATTGACAACATTTCTTCTTCTTCTTCTTCTTCTTCTTCTTCTTCTTCTTTTTTTTGACGTGTAAGGAAAACTATTCTGATACGCAAACAGCTGCTGTGTGAACAAGACAGTGTAAGACGTGCTGACAATATTTCAGCATGCTTCAAAAAAACCTTATGCATGCATGTCAATGAATTTCAAACATCAGAATAAAATGGTCAAGAATGGATGAAGAGCTGGAAAGCACCTGTAATAACATAAGGTGCAGAATATGTACAAGTTCAGCGTTATGTAGCGATCACAAAATAGCCACAACAATGAGGGAAAAGCGCGAATTATAAGTAACGGAAAAAAACTAGGGAGGTAATGAGGAAGTTATATTGACGTAATACAAAGAGCATGAACTGATCTGCTTATCTGTACGAATGAGTGACACAAAAGATGAGAGTAAATGAAGCTGACAGACTATAATACTAAACCAACGGCACAAAGAGGATGAGAGACGCAAAACAAGATCCTAAATGGAATATAGATAAAATAGCCCTAGAAAACTAGTAAATTCGCTATATGTGAGTCAAAAAATCCATATGACGAACAACACGCAACAAAGAATCGAAAATTCTTATATCAAGCGAAGACAACAATTGAGAACTAACTTCCTAATTCTATGGTGCAAAATCCGTGAGAAAATAACAGTTCCTCAGCTGGTCACGTAATCCACCGCATGTTGTGGAAACATAAATTTCATTCCCACTCTCACAAAATCCCACCACTTGTTCATATCCTAAGCCACATCAGTCAAGTTACGCCATCCCATCCTATGCCTTAAGGATCCATTTTAATATTACCCACCCACCTATGCCTACATCGTCCAAGTTGTCACCTACCCTCAGATTTCCCC
>Ga0123353_10013878_pt1 | contig 11575 bp, 14 predicted proteins | sample TergutLab28metaG_3_FD_92763 | JGI IMG/M metagenome (GOLD analysis project Ga0123353, IMG submission 92763) | Labiotermes labralis P3 segment gut microbial communities from Petit-Saut dam, French Guiana - Lab288 P3 | ecosystem: Host-associated > Arthropoda: Insects > Digestive system > Gut ... | reverse complement strand
TATGCCATTAATGGAACATCTGTTACCTCTACTTCTCCAACTTTTGGATTCGAAATACTATTAACATCTACAAGTGCTCTAACAGTTGCTACTTCTTCTAATCTAGAAGCTGCACCTTTTATAATAACATCATCACGATCTAATTCTACATTACTTATGAATAATTTCGGATCTAGGTTATCTTGATGTAATACATCAGAAGTTAAACTTCTTGTATCTGATACTTTTTCATAAATTGTTACGGTTACTTGTGATGGATCTAGTCTATAATCTAATGATCTTAATCTTTGTGAATATTTAAGTGTTACTCTATGATTTCCTGGTCTTAACCCAGTAAGATCCACACTAACTCCCTTTGATGGTGCTTGTCTTGCCAAGAAGATATGTCTTCTCTGCCCTACTAATGTAATATCCACTGTTTTTGGTAAACCTTCTACAACATATAATTCTTCATTATATATCGCAGTAACTGGTTGATTATACAAAATTTCTGCATATTGATCAATCATAATATTTGATTCCTGATCAATTACTACGAATACCCCAAATGCTAGTAATAATGAAATAACAATTAATGTTGATTTCTTACCAATAAATTTATCTATATTTTTACTATTATTTTTAAACAACGAACTAATCTTTAACATCAATTTAGTTATAGGAGTAATTAACCATTTATCAAAGAATAATAGAATATAGTAAGTCATTTTTCCGAATGCTTTAGCTAATTTCTTCATATATCTCTTCCTCATCTAAGCCTTCTTCATCAAAATCAATATCTTGTTTCGGCCTTAACTCATTTATTAACATAATACGTACATCATCAATTGATAAATTATAATAAAGTTCTCCCTTAACTGCGATAGATAATCTACCAGTTTCTTCAGAAACAACTAATATAATAGCGTCTGTCTCTTCTGATAGACCTACTGCGGCTCTATGTCTTGTTCCTAAACGTTTATTTAATCTTGATGAATTACTTGTAGGAAATATAGCTCCTGCACAAGTGATTTTATCTCCTTGAATAATAACTCCACCATCATGTAATGGATTATTTGGAAAGAAGATTGAAATTAATAAATCGCTTGATAAGTCCGCATAAAGTTTTTTCGCTTTTTCAATATAATTTCCTAAACTAATATCTCTTTCTAATACAATTAAAGATCCAATTCTTTCTTTTCTTAAGTATTCTAAAGAATTTACTAATTCATAAACTAAGCGTTCTCTTTCATCAACTGTTAAAACTTTATGACGTCCTAGTAATTGGCTACGTCCTAATTGTTCTAGGATTGTTCTTATCTCTGGTTGGAATATTATAATAAGGGCTAAGAATCCCCATTGAATAACATAATCAAGTAATACTTCTATTGTAGTAAGTCCAAACCAACTACTCACTAATCTTAACAAAATAACAAAACTAACTCCTTTAAAAATTAAAGATAGCTTTACATTGTTACGAATATTTTTTAATATAAAATAGAATATCATCCATAATAAAGTTATATCTACAATCTTTCTAACAATATTAATGATATCTGTTACCGTTATTGTCATTACATCTTCTCCTCTTTTAGAAATGGTACTTATCTAGTATACAAAAAATTATGATTAAAGTAAAGTCAGTACACATGTTCCACTTATTGTTTCGGTTGTTCTCCTACTGCATTTTGTTGTGTGGATACACTTTGTCCAACCTGAGGTGCAGGTGGTGTTGATTGGACATTCTGTGGAGCAGGCTGTGGATTTACAGATACCTGTGGTTCTATTGGTTCGTTAAATCCAGAAAATGCTACTTCAGCATATCTATTCTTTTCTTTCTTTTTGTTGATTCTTTTTTCTGCTAAATAACCTATGCAAGAACAAATAAGAATACCACAAATAATTGCTACAACAACATAAACAGGTCCATCTAAAATATCTCTGAAAAAGACGATTATAAAGTCCATTCTATCCACCTCTATTCTTTATACATAATCATAACATTTTAGCTAGGAGATTTCAAGTGTTTGAAAGACAAGAAAAAAGAAAATAATCTTCTATTTTCTCATCAAACTCACTACTTTTTATTGTCTTAAACGATAAGCTACAACAAGACCTGGTGTTGTTCAAAAAATAAGACATTAACAAAATAAAAAAGAATCCTCATTAGCAACAGGATTCTAATATTCTAAATGTTTAAATAAAATGCCTATATTAATAAGACCACATAATGCAATTATGATATATATGATATTAGCAATCACTCCTACTCCAAAAATCGAAGCGACTATATCAGTATTAAATATACCAACCAATCCCCAATTAATTGCTCCTATTATTGTAAAAACTAATGCTGTTTTTTGTAATGTTTCCATAACTTCTCCTTTCTGTATCCTTAGACATAGTGTATCCATAAAATAAGAAGTTATACGAGTTGACAAAAAATATAGTTTATACTATTATTTTATTGGAGAGATTAGTTATGGAAAAAAGAAATTTAAAAATTGATTATACTGAATCAAATGATGAAAAAAATGATAAAAACTTATATACCTTTGTTCTTCCAAATAACGATTATATGAAAGATTTAGAAATCGAAGACAAAGAAAAAGAAAAAAAAGAAGAATCCAAAGATAATGAATAGTGGATTCTTTTTTATTTCTTAATGTGTAATCGATTTTATTATTTTTCCTTTTTTTAATATATGTGTGCTTTCTGCAATATTTTCTATTGGTAAATCATAATCTCCATCATAATAAAAAGTATCAATCTTTTCATTATTTATGTGTTCCATTACTCTTTTTAATTTCTCATCACCAATACAGATTGGAGAATTTAAAGCACCTGTATCTACATCTATTTTTGTACCTATTATTTCAACACCTAAATTTTTCGATAGAGATTCTAAAGCGAATTCAGGTGATCCTGTTGCAATGATATCTTCATCCTTTTTCCTTTCATGAAAGATTGGATGAATTCTATCGCTTAAATACTCTCCAAATTGATCAAGTGTATAATGAATACCCGGAGTATCCGCAATAAAACGAAATGGATATGGTTGATCATTAAAAACTGCTGGATTAAATCCAGACTTTGCAAGTTTTGCAAATGTTGATGGACCATATTTTATTACTTTCGGGTTATATTTTAAACAAAAATAATATAATAATAGCGTTGCATTTCCGTCTAATATAGTACCATCTAAATCAAATAGTTGCATAATTATCTCTCCTAGTTATTTTATGATATCAGTGACTTAAAGTAGCTATATTATAGCATATAGTTGATAAAAATCTACATTAATATTAAATTAGTTTTCATAATTTAAAAAAGACTGATTTGTTCTTCTTTTTCTGGAAATTCACTTAAATATTGAAACACTTTATCAGGTTCATATATAATATTATGTTTTTTACATTCTTCCTTAAATATCTTCATCAATTTATAGTTATTAGGACTATCTATCATATATTTTAATCCATATGTCCTTTGATATTGTTCTTTTAAACTTGGAAATAACTCATCTAATTTTTGATAATAATACTCTCTATTTCCTTCCCTTAATGTTAAACCTATTCCAAAACAAAGAATTCCTTTTACTTTTGCTTCTATACAATAATTTAAAATACCTCTAAAATTTTCTTCTGTATCATTAATAAATGGAAGAAATGGTCCAAGCCATACAACAGTTGGTATATCATTATCTCTCATGATTTTTAATGCTTCAAAGCGATCTTTAGATGTACTAACATTAGGTTCTATCTTCTTACATAATTCTTCATCATAAGTTGTCAAAGTCATCTGTACAACTGCTTTTGTTTTTTTATTAATACTCTTAAATAAATCTAAGTCTCTTAAAATACGATTTGACTTTGTAAGTATACTAACACCAAATCCATATTTATCAATCAATTCTAAAGATCTTCTAGTATATCTTATGTTTTCTTCTAAAGGTATATACGGATCACACATTGATCCTGTTCCTATCATACATTTTTTTCTTTTTGATATGAGTGCTTTTTCTAATAATTCTAAAGCATTTTCTTTTATCTCAATATCTTCAAAATCATGATCTATTCTATAACAAGTACTTCTTGAATCACAATAAATACAACCATGAGTACAACCACGATAAATATTCATTTGATTTTTAGAGGATAAAATTCCTTTTACTTGTTTATAATGCATATTCAGGTCACCTTTTTCTATTTCTATTGTACCATGTATAAAAGAAAAAAGATTAAATCTTATTCTTTTTAATCTTTCTTAAATTCTTTTCTGTAAATCGATCAGTCTCACTTAAAAGTGTATCTCTAACAACTGGATTTGGTAATTTTTGAATATGCTTTTTTGCATCTTCCACTTCAAAAATCAATTCTCCTGTTGTTCTTTCAATCAAGTGATTCTCTTCTATATAACTGATAATATCTTTCATAGCATAAGAAGAAAGATAATATTCTCTAGGAACTTGACCTAAAATAATATTTTTTCTATTATTTTTTAAATCCGTATATAATCCACCTTTATTGTGAATTTGAAATTCTTCTGATAAAAAATCTTCTATATCATTAAATCCTTGATATACTTTTCCAATAGTATTACCAATTATACTTAGATGTCTATAAGTAGAATCATAACTGTCTACATCACTTCTTAATGTATATCCCATTAATAAAGCATTTCTTAGCGTTGTAGTACTTTGTAAATCATTTATTCTATGAGCATCTTCCAACTCTATTTTAGGGTCTTTTCGATCTAAATCTTCAATAACTCCTGTGCCTATATCAGTAATAATTTGTTTATATAATCCAAACACTTTTTTCTGTTGTTCTTTTGGTAAATTATGAACACCATCTACTAATACATTATTTGATAATTTTAATAGTAGTTCTGATGTATTAAGTAACATTCTTTCATCATACTTTGTATGAAATGTAAGTTTTCCTCTTCTCATTAGATCATTATCAAAATAATCATCTAATATCAATTTCATATTATGAAGCATTTCAATTGATAATCCACATTTCACTAATACATCATTATCTACTTTTTCTTTTCCACATAAAGAACCCATTTGAAGTAATGATGCTCTGGATCTTTTTGAACGAGCTTTCATAGTATTTAAGTATGCTTCTTTTTGTTTCCCTGAATCTATATTAGATAATTTAGAACACTCAATTCTACTTTCTATATCAGAAAGAAACTTTGATTGATATTTTTTTAAATCAAATAATTCCTTATTCATTTTGGTTTGATCATAAACTTTTTCTATTTGTAAATCTAATTTCTTTATATAGTTTTGATTTACAAATAATCCTATTGTTGTATTTACTACTTTCATATTTCCCCCTGTGTTTTCCACTATAATTTCGTCGTTTCTTTATTCTACCATAAAATATTATAAACACAAGAAAAAACAACTCTTTCGAGATGCTCTTCTAACAATTTTTTATTTAATATCCTTATCATATCCCAAATCCTGTTTACCAAGATCAGTTAAAGCTCTAGATGGTAAATCTCCAAAGTCAACATTAGAATCCATTTTTCTTGCTACTTCCTTACCACGTTCAATAAGTGTCTTTGACATTAAATCTCCTATTTCTTTTGATGTCATTTCACCCATATCAATATTATAATCCATAATATACCTCCTGATGTTAATTTAGTCATATTATGTATTATTATACTTTTATATTAAATATTCTATTTTTTTCACAGTTCTTAAATAAGAATATATTGGATAATTCAATACACAAATTAATAACCCGATTACTCCAATTACTAAACCTAAAATCATTTTCATAATTTCTTGATTATTTACTAAGCAAAGTGACATTCCAGTACCTAATATTAAAGAACCTATTACACCAATTATAATCGTAGTTACTAATCCTTTATTAACTTCTTTCTTTTCTTTTTTTGAATGATCTTTTCTATAAATTGGATAAATACAAATTAATATAAGAATTCCAATTGTACCTACTACAATTCCTGGTTTTAACATATTCCACTCTTCTATTAAACACATACACATACCAATTGAAGTAATTAATCCTCCAACTGTACCTAAAACTATTTGAATCAATGTACTTTTTTTCATTTTTTCTTCCTCACTTTATCCTTTTAATTTTCCATTTCTCTCATTTTGTTCATTTATTATTCTTGCTTTTGCTTCTTCAATTGACTCGCCATCTTTTGTTAAATATTGATCAACAAATTTATCTTCAATCTTTTTATAACTACCTACAACTGTTTTTTCAATAGACTTATAACCACCTACCACTTTATCTGCAATTTTTTTATTTGTATTTACTAACTTTGATTTAGCCATACTACACCTCCTTCCGTACCCAACACTTGTCTGTTTAATACATTTATAGTATATTATTGATAAGTTTTAGTAACAATCATCAATTTATATCAATTTGTTGGATTAATGGAGGAAATATGAATATACCAGATAATAAAAGAAAAAGAGACTCACAAGAAAGAATAGAAAGAGTATTTATCAAATTACTACAAACAAAAGAATTAAACGAAATCAGCGTGACTGATATTTGTAAGATTACAAAATTAAATCGATCTACTTTTTATGCGAATTATCTTGATGTTTATGATTTAGCAGATAAAGTGAAGGAAAAATTAGAAATGGATGTCGCAAGTCTTTATCAAGATGAAATCAATAGTGAATTTTATAATCATGACTTTTTAAGATTATTTAAACACATCAAGGACAATCAATTATTCTATAGTACTTATTTTAAACTTGGTTATGATAACGATCATAAAGTTAGAAATTATGATGTTTTAATGGCAAAAGAATACTTTGATGATAACTTCATTGATTATCATATTGAATTTTTCAAGAGTGGATTTAATGCAATTATCAAACTTTGGTTAAAAAATGGATGTAGAGAAACTCCAGAGGAAATAAATTCTATTTTACTAAATGAATACAAACATAGAAAAAAGGACTAAGTCCTTTTTTATTTTCAATTGGGGGAGCAAACGGTCCTTCAAACTAACTTATTGATTTTTCGTTTTTTATGACTACTTTCTCCCGAATTTATTAAATAGTTTTTTACTTTTCGGTTTAATTTTTTCCTTTTCTGCAAACGAAATAAAAAGGTTTTTTTTATCTTCTGTTAACATAACAGATCCAATTTCATAAATATTCCAAGCCATGCCTTCTCTTAAACATGATATTATATTTAAACAACCATCTATGTAATCCTTTGATATTTCATTTTCAGACTCAAGACATTGTCCGTCTTTTCTATATATCACTATAAAATCCCCATTGTATTTTCCTTTTGCTTCATAAAGACTTTCAGTCACTCCAAATATAAATTCTTTATTTTGACCTTTTAAGTGTGCATAATCACCAATACCTGATCCATCAATTCCCATTTACAAAACCTCCTAAATATAATTTATATTATATCAAAAAATCACAAATAAAAGTACATAATTTTTACAACTTTTTTACAAAGGAATGCCTAAAAATGCCACTTCAAAAAATCTAGTCAAAAAAAACATATAAAAACTCCGTAAATGGTTGTGATTACGGAGTTTAGTTCTCATTATTGGTGGAGATGAGGAGAATCGAACTCCTGTCCAAAAATACAGCTACATAAGAATCTACAAGTTTAGTTAACTAATTATTTTTCATATACTTTCCAAGTAGTTAACCCCCAAGAAAGTATACAATCCTATAAGTTTCTAATTATTCGTTAGGAAAAGAATAATTATATCCTACTAAAATTGAGCCTTCTAAATTATCGGTAGGAGCAATAACATAGAAAGCGTATCCCCTAAATCTGATTAGGCATAGCTAACTGCTTGGTTACCACCAAACATATTAGCGAATACTTCTTTTACTTTGTTTCCATTTATTGGAATTTTTGTTGTAACGTAACAACCCGACCTGCATCTTATGCTCTTATATTCCTGTCGAAACCATGACATCCCCATGTATATAACGTATAAATTATATCATATATAAGCTAAAAAAGAAAGGTTTATTCACCTTTCTTAATAAACATTTTATATAATTCATCACATCTTTTTTGATCCATAGCATGTAAATCTTTATACAGATTTTCAATACCTAATGATTCATATTTTTCTGTACCAAACTTTCGATACGGAAGAAATTCTACTTTCTCTACATTAGGAATCGCTGATACAAAGCTATATAAATTATCTATATACTCTTCATTGTCATGAATACCAGGAACAATAACTTGACGAATCCATAATTTTTTATTTTGTTTCTTACATTCTTCTAAAAATTCTAAACTATTATTAATATCATAGTTTACTAAGTCTTTATATTTATCTTTATCCACATGTTTAACATCAAATAATATCAGATCAATATATGGAAGTAATTCCTTATATTTAGAAGGTCCTACTCCCGCAGTATCTAATGCTATATGAATATCGTGTTCTTTTAATTTTTTACAAACATCAATCAAAAAGTCTGTATGAAGTAATGGATCTCCTCCCGAAAAAGTAACTCCTCCATTATTCTTAAAATATGGTTTACTACGAAACACTTTATCTACTACTTCATCACTTGTCATATTTTCTTCTTTCATAGTCCACATTTCAGGATTATGACAATACTTACAACGAAGCTTACAACCATTTAAGAATATAACACATCTGATACCTGGACCATCAACAAGTCCAAGTGTTTCAATAGAAGCAACACTACCCTTCATTTAAATCTGTTCATGGAAAGTTCTAGAAATAACTTCCTCTTGTTGCTTTCTAGTAAGACGACTAAATCTTACTGCATATCCTGATACTCTAATTGTAAGAAGTGGATGTTCTTCTGGATTTTCCATTGCTCTAATTAATGTCTCTTTATTTAAAACGTTTACATTTAAATGATGTCCTTTTTGATTAAAATATCCATCTAATATACCTACTAAATTATCAATACGTGATTCTTCATCATTACCTAATGATTCTGGTACTATAGTAAATGTATTTGAAATACCATCTTTACAATGTCCAGAATAATTAAGCTTTGCAACAGAGTTTAATGATGCTATTGCACCGTTTTCATCTCTACCATGCATTGGATTAGCTCCTGGTGCAAATGGTTCTCCTACTTTTCTTCCATCTGGAGATGATCCTGTTTTTACACCATATACTACATTCGATGTAATCGTCAATACAGATAACGTTGGTACTGCATTACGATAACATCTATGGGATTCTAATTCTTTTGATACTTTTTCAACTACTTCTTTTGCGATATCATCTACTCTATCATCATCATTTCCAAACTTAGGAAAATCTCCTTCTATTTCAAAGTCAATTGCAATACCATTTTCATCACGAATTGGTTTTACTTTTGCATATTTAATTGCTGATAAGCTATCTGCCACAACAGAAAGTCCTGCAATACCATAAGCCATTAATCTTCTTACTTCAGTATCATGAAGTGCCATTTGACTTGCTTCATAAGAATATTTATCATGCATGTAATGAATAATATTCATAGCGTTGGAATATGTGTAAGCTAGCTTTTCAATGATTTTAAAGAAAGCTTCCTTCACTTTATCATAATTTAATACTTTATCACTCATTATATCAAATCCAGGAATAATAACATCTTTACTAATTTCATCTACTCCACCATTAATTGAATATAAAAGCGCTTTTACTAAATTACAGCGTGCCCCAAAGAATTGCATATCTTTACCTATTCTCATCGCTGATACACAACAAGCAATCGTATAATCATCACCATAAATAGGTCTCATGATCTCATCATTTTCATACTGAATAGAATCTGTATCAATACTCATCTTCGCACAATATCTTTTAAAGTTTTCTGGTAAGTAATCATCCCATAAAACTGTTAAATTCGGTTCTGGTGCTGGTTCTAAGTTCGTTAAAGTATGAAGTAAACGATAAGATGTCTTCGTTACTAAACTTTTTTTATCTTCTGTCATACCACCTATAGAACATGTAACCCATGTTGGATCTCCTGTGAATAATTCATCATATTCTGGTGTTCTTAAATGACGTACCAAACGTAATTTAATAACGAATTGATCAATAATTTCCTGAATTTCTTCTTCAGTAATGATTCCTTTTTTCAAATCTCTTTCAAAATAAATATCAAAGAAAGAATCTACTCTACCTAAACTCATTGCCGCACCATTATTTTCTTTAATTGCCGCAAGATAAGCAAAGTAAGTCCATTGAACTGCTTCTTTTGAATTTGTTGCCGGTCCTGAAATATCAAATCCATATTCAAAAGCCATCTTTTTCATCTTTTGAAGAGCTCTATACTGCATAGAAATATCTTCTCTTAAATGAATTAGCTCATCCGTCATAGTACCAGTTAGATTATCATGATCTCTCATCTTTTGTTCCATTAAATAGTCTATTCCATATAATGCAACTCTTCTATAATCTCCAACAATTCTTCCACGTCCATAAGCATCAGGAAGCCCTGTGATCAAACCAACTTTACGAGCTTTTAAAATATCTTCATCATAAGCATCAAATACTCCACAATTATGGGTTCTACGAAATTGGTTAAAATATTTATCAACATTTTCATTTAGATTATATCCATACGCTTCTAATGCCTGATATACCATACGGATACCACCATAAGGATGTACAATTCTTTTTAATGGCTTATCTGTTTGAAGACCAACAATAACATCATCATCTTCATTAATATATCCCGCTGCAAAAGCATTGATACTAGCTGTATGATCCACATCAATATCTAAAACACCTTTTTTTAATTCTTCTTTTAACAAATCTGTACATTTTGCTAATATTCGATCTGTCTTTTTAGTAGTTCCAACTAAAAATGAACCATCATCACTATCTTCATCATATGGATTATAGTTTGTTAAAATAAAGTCTTTTACATCAACTGAATTTTGCCAATTACCTTCCTTAAATCCTAACCACTCTTTCATTTATATCACCTCATACTTCTATCTATTTTTTACTCTTCTCTAACTTAAGTTTATGAAAGATAAGAATAAAAAGCAAGAGCTATTTTTTCTTCAATTTTATAGAAACCTTATACCATATAGTTTTTGCAAAAAAACTTTATTGTTCGATTTACAGTTATTTACTTTTTTGGACAAAATTTTACTTTTTACAAAAAGTAATTTTATCATTTTCAGATTTTTACCCTTATGTTTTATTAGTGTTCCTTTATTTTATCACGTTTTCAATTTTAAAAATACTCTTTTTTAACAAAAACTAAAAAAAGAGTTTTTTCTCTTTTTGTTTTTTTGTATAAAATATTTCTATATCTTGTACTTACTTGCTTTTTCCATTTGTCTTTTTATATCTTCTTGTTTTAAAGTTTCTCTTTTATCAAAATTCTTTTTACCTTTTGCAATACCAAGTAATACTTTTACTTTACCATTCTTAAAATATACTTTTAATGGTACCAAAGTTAGTCCTTGTTGTTCTACTTGTTTTGATATTTTACGTATCTCTTTTTTATGTAATAGAAGTCTTCTACTTCTAGTTTCATCATGATTAAAGATATTACCTTCTTTATAATGTGCAACAAACATATTTACAAGATATATTT
>Ga0123353_10013876_pt1 | contig 11576 bp, 9 predicted proteins | sample TergutLab28metaG_3_FD_92763 | JGI IMG/M metagenome (GOLD analysis project Ga0123353, IMG submission 92763) | Labiotermes labralis P3 segment gut microbial communities from Petit-Saut dam, French Guiana - Lab288 P3 | ecosystem: Host-associated > Arthropoda: Insects > Digestive system > Gut ... | reverse complement strand
AGAAGGACTCTGCACCATGGAGTAAGTAAGTAAGTAAGTAAGTAAGTAAGTAAGTAAGTAAGTAAGTAAGTAAGTAGTTGTCTTTCCAGAACGTTTAGCTGATCAGGTTAGGCACTTCGACCAAATTTGTTTGTATATGCAGAAAATATTGAACACAGCAGAAATAATTTTCTCGCAATGTACGAATGTTATGCGCCTCATTCGGAGATGCTGTTGAAAACCGCAAAAAACATCCCCCCCCACCCCTTAGATCTGAATAGGCCTTTTGTCTGTGTTAAAGACAACAGTACTTATACCAGCATTTTGTTGGGCTTGGTGCTTTTGTTACAGAGAACAATAAATACACATACATTTTGTTGGGCTTTGTGCTTTTGTTAAAGACAACAGAATCTATACCAACATTTTGTTGGGCTTTGAGCTTTTGTTACAGAGAACGGTAAATACACGTACGTTTTGTTGGGCTTTGTGCTTTTGTTAAAGAAAACAGAATCTATACTAACATTTTGTTGGGCTTTGTGCTTTTTTAAAGAGAACCGTAATTATACCGGCATATTGTTGGGCTTTGGCTTTTGTTAAAAAAATTGTGATTATACCAGCATTTAGAGGGGATTTACTCATTATCTGCTACGTAATTAATACGCACTACTTCCTGTTAACTGTTTTACTCTCGTTGTCTGTTGATTCTTTGTCGCTGTAGGGTGAAGTGTCACTATATCATTATTTTCAATCAGTGACGACATTGTTGGTGGAATGTAGCACCTTTTTGTGTTAACTGCTAAATGGCAATAGTGTCAAATCTTCGATCCTGATACGTTGCCGACAGCAACACTGCAGTTGTAGTCGACGGTGTATTTATTTTTCCTCGGATCGTCATTTGTATCAAACACAACGCAGAAAGTGAAAGTTGTCTGACGTCATACAGATATGGTGAATCAACAGCTGTCACACATGTTCAGAGATAACATTAGGCTTAACAATTACGCTTGAATTGTGCGCAAGTGCAAAGCCAGCCTTGTCCCTTATTACCTGAAACTGATATCAAGTAGGGGAGGAACACGTGAGTGGAATCTGCGGTGGTGTACGGAGTACGTTAGCTTGTCCGAAGAGGGGCTCTGGTGTGGGGCCATTGCCGCTCCATCCTGCGAAGGAGCTGCAGTGAACTGTGACCCGACCAGTGTTGTTCGAGAAAGCTTAAAGGCTCAGGGAATGTATACAGTACGTCAGATCGCCACGTATACGGCTTAGGTACCTTTTTGACAATTTCCGGACTTCATGATTTTTCCTTTTCATTTTTAAACGGTGCTTGTCAGAATTAGAACAGTTATTTTTAACGTTTCGTGATACAAACAGTAACAGCTTCAAATGTAGAAAGATGAATCGTAGCAGATCGGCAACTTTAAACTTCGAACATCAACGTATATTTCCTAAAGCCATGTGATCATATTTGTAAATCGTCATAAGAGTACATATAGGAATACATTTAATATAATGATCAACAGTACTGTTTTTTTCAGTGATGTGGGATACTAATAAGTTAATGTGGCGACTTACAAACTTATCACCGTGAAATCACATCTGGCCTGTTAGCCTAGGTCTGTTTTAAGCTCAGCGTGTCCGAAGTGTTTAGGTTTTTACAAAGTCATGTAACTTTCTTTGTCGCTTTTGCAATGGAAGTAATGCTTCGGAACAAATTGCAAGCGCTCTTTGTATGCCTTTTTCCAGTTGAAAATCTGTTCCATTTATAAACCAAGTAATTAAATGCTGAGACGCTTAACCTACCATGCGAGTATCAGTCTTAATATTTTTTTTTTCAGAAAAATAATAATAAAATTTGGTGTTATTTATATTCATGTCTTTGTTGTATATTTTGCTTTCTTTGGTCAATCTGTTGCAGAAATTATACAGTAAATTCGTGGAATAAGCTAATTTTCACTAAATTTGGTATTATGATCACCAATTTATAATACGCATATTTGTGTTGTTAACATTTGTTTCTGCATACATGCAAGATAAATGAAACAGAGTAGATATTGGTTTATGGACCCTTTGCTAGAGGAATTGCCGTATTACACCATTCGGAATATAGACTTTGTTTCAGTGGGAATACATTGTTATATGTAAAGAAAAAATATATCTTCTCGTGCTACATAGTCTGTAACATCCAGTATTATCAACATTGACTAAGGAGAGCTTATTTTTAAAGGCAAATCTTAAAATGAGTCATTACAATTTTTAAAAAACCCGTGACATAGCAAAAATATATTCTTTTGGATTTGCTTTCGGCACACCACAATTTAAGAGTTACTTCCCTTTGCTCACCAAAATCTTGTTCACCGCGTTGTCACAAGTGAGATGTCGAGTTTGTCTTTAGTTATGTTAACTGTTTTAGGTTTGAAGTAATGGTGGTGGTGTGCCTTTTGTGCATGTGCAGTGAGAGTGGTTTGAGAGTTCTTAATTCGTTGCATGTCTTAGCACTTCATGCACTTCCCATACCACCGTACTTTGTTACGCCTGTGTGCGGAAATTTTGAACTAATGTGACTGTAGTATTTTTGTGGTACCTTTCACATGCCGCGTTCTTTGTTTCCGTAATTACACGTTATTATATAGAACTGATAAATTTTCATCTTCTAGTTGCACGATATTTACAAACTGTTTGACAAATAACCCGGTCACGGGTCCGAAATTGAAGCGGTGATCATTTCGAGGGCATGTTATAGAGCAGTAAGAAACATCGGGAGGGGTATGGCTGCGGTGGTCAGCAACGACAAAGAAGTTGGGCAGCGCCCCTGGGCCGACGTGTGGCCTGACTGCAGCGACGAGGACGAAGCAGCTCAGTCAAGAACTCGACGTTGTCGTGGGAAGGTAGGATTCCAAATCGAAACATCAGAATAGTTTTAATTTAAGAACTAAGATTAAGGTATTTCGACATCGCAGGTCCAAGGCACATAAAATTATAATGCGTCTGTCGACGTTATATTTATACAATGTCGCGTTAGTATTCTCGACACGTACGAGTAGAAAATACACATTTCGCTCTATCCTCTGTCAAATAGACTTTGTTCGCGCATTTCTTACCAATAAGCCACTGACTGAAGTCATTGACACATTCTAAGATACAAGTAAAATATAAATGACAGCTGTTGAGAGGTAGTATTCTGTTTTTTTTAAGTTGCTTGTTGAGAGAGTTAAAAAAGGACATTTTTTTATCTCGGATCTAAGTTAATATAATATTTTAATGACGCGTGCATGCGAAGAGACGACTTCTGACATCCGTGAGTGATTGGTATTGTAATAGTACCACGTCTATCAAAAAACAAAGGGTAAATTAAGGGCGTGGTGTGGATTAAGCTGGTTGAAGACGGACCTGTAACAGGCTCATTCGAGCAAGTAAGTAAAATCCGAGTTTCACTGAGGGAGTAGGAAGTTTTGGAACATATAGTCGACTGCTGGTTTTCGTAGAACGCCAAATACCTATTTTATTTTTATGCCTGGGGAGATATTTGGCAGTAACAAGTAATAAGAAGTAATTCCTGACAATTCGCAGATTCATATCCTTAGTTTATTACCTCTTGTGTCTTAAGGTGGCAATGCCTAAAATTGCTTTACCCGCCAAGCTTAATTTATTAAGTTCTACTACACTTACACATGACTGAGGAATGAGTTCTTAATTAGGAATCAAAGTTGAACCTCTAGCCATGCAAGATTTATTAAGCTGTACCTGGGTTATGTAAGATTACGAAATGAATCCTGATAACTCTTGTGCCCGGTTAGATCCCTCCAGATGATAAATTAAGCAGCTGGGAGATCATCTTTGTCCCTCCATGACGCCCGTTGTAATGGCCCTTCCCACTTTATGATCGAAGCAGCTTATACGGTGGGAGGTGCTGGGCTGGACAGTTCACTGCATCCGTGTTGTCACTTGTAGTGCGTGTACACATATGCACTGCGCTTGTCAGTTATAATTCACACTTAAATGTCATCGTTCGTTGGTTTTCGTGTGATTCTCAGGGTACATAACTATAATATGACTGAACACCGTTACCTGAATTAATTTCAGATATATGTTGGTGAGTTTTCTGGGAGGCGAAACCCAACCATTTGCATAATGTTCGGACCAGCTTGGCCTGACCTTGGCTGGGGAGAATTTCATTGGAGATTACTGCGGTTTTTACCTGTAATTAGCTTTGCATCAATGCTTCAAACTCATTTTTATCCTAATGCTACATTTCCCAGAAGTGCAAGTGGGCGAAGCCGAGAATTTTCAAACAAGCAATGTTCGTCCGTATATCGAGGAATACCGTACAGAAAAATGCTTTCACACTGGCTTTCTCACGCATGGATAAACAATTGGGTATTAAAAGATGGATGATTTTCACACTTCAGCGGTTATTATCGGAGGCGCAGTTGGTTCAGGCACTGCGTTACACGACGGAAGGTCGTGGGTTTGATTCCCAGTGGATTCATTGGGATTTCTCATTGACTTGATCGTTTCGGCCGAGCTATGGCCCTTGCGTCAGCTTAGCTTCTAACAGAAATGAGTACCTGAGGTATCTCCTGCTTTACGTTCAACATACTTTTACCAGCAGGACAATCGGGTACTGCATGAGGGGATAAACAGTAAAATGTTGTTGTTCTGCAGTAAAGGCACTGTCGCTATTCCTACCCTCGTTTGTTCTTTCTTTCTTTCCTCCCTTCCTCCTGTATTTATTTCTTCCTTTTCTTCTTCTGATTAAACAAAATAATACAAACTGTACGCAAGCAAATTTGCTTACTTCTTGGCCCTACGTCACTCTGAGAGGTATAGCCTCCTTAAGGCAGTGCGCGGTAAACGAACTTAATGTAGCAGGAAGGTGAAATGACTTGCGTAAGCAGATAAGATAGCAGTTGGTCAGTTACGGTAGTTCGGATGAATTTTTTGTCTTTGCATTGGGAGGGTTACTGTATGGGGAGCGCCGATAATACTGGGAGACCTGCAATGGGACGGAATTTTGGTGTTAGCGTGGGGGAGACAACACTCAGACCAGCTGAACTTCCTATGCCCTGTGAAGGAGGGAAACCACGGAAAGTCTTAGTCGGGTTGACCGATCACAGGACTTCCCAGATTCGTAGGGATTCTGCCCTTGCGCTCAAAATATTCACAGAATTGATTCTTTGGATATATCACGAACATTTTGAACGCCATTAACTAATAAAGCTATTCCTATACAGGCCTGGGCGGGCCCTTAGGGCTTCAGGAAATTCAGGGACATGAAGGTGGCAAGGTTGTCAGCTCTACGCACCGGTCGCTTTTACCCCTCCCCCAGGTTATAACTTGTATCCCGCTTTATTCTCCCTTCTTCCTGGAGCGGAATAGTGTGTATCAGGTGTGTGGTTTGTTAGTACGTCGTTCCTCTTAACTGAGCCAGAAGGGCCGTTTAAAAGCGAACAAACTTTAACCACAGGTGCTCTCCATTTTCGCCTTCACCAAGGCTCTCCTCTTATCCACAGTAAACAGGCTGTTATCCGTGGATGGCAAACCTTTTGTAAATTTTATACCGTAAATGCTGGCTATATTTTTTTAGCATCGAGAGCGTTCATGAGCTTGGAGCATTTATAGGTGGAATTTTAAGTCACAAACAGTACTGTTGTAATTTTTATTATAGGAAGTACATTTAGAAAAGTGGCTTATTTCATATAAATGTCACATTTTCAACGGGAAAGGCAATTTTTAAATATTCTGTGTTACAAACAACTTTATTTGCAAATCGGCATATTACCAGACAATAGTCGGTTCAGCCTATACACCCGAAAATGTTTGATCTTTGCTGCTCTTGGCTTGTAAATTACTTTCATTATCTGCGGCAATATGTAAGAAATACTCTCTTCTCGTGGCACTTAGTGTAAGCATGTCATTGGCTCATCGCCACTGATGATGTCACTACTCTGTGATATTTTTCTATAATTTTAAGTTCAATAAAACCGCGCGTTTCTTTTTTAGGAAAACAAATATAGTTTCTAACAGTCTGTCGTAAATTTGAAATTATGAAAGTCTGTGAGAAATTTTCAGTTGCTACATATTTTAAAGTGTGTGTCGAATTGTAGGCGCAGGGAAATAGTTCGGTAGAGTGCATAAAAGGAAAGTTTGCACTTCGGTGATTAGGTGCGTAGTGAGTCCGACATTTGACGGACATTTGCACTTTGTCTTTATCGAATGTACCTTGTGTATAAACTGTAAACTTAATCGCAACTGAACAATCAACGTTCAGTACACATACATTTGTTAGTATAAGTTAATTATATAGACCCCACACTCATTTTGAAGACTGTAATAAATGTAATTTCTATTGCGTATTCAACTTAATGAATTTTAGACATTTTTTTTCATGAGATAAGGAAAGCGCCCTTCTTTCACTCAAGTTTTTTTTTTCAGCTGAAGAAATTACGTCTTTCGTTTATGATGACAGTGTTACGAATACATGTGCTCATTATTCCGTGTTCTCTTATTTGACTTCGTGGCACCACGGTGATGGCATAACGCATTAAACGGCTCAAGTGGACATGATTATCTCCGGCATTAGCAAGGCGCAGAGATATGGAGAGCGAAAGTGAGAATATTATAGTTAGTGACTGTAGCTAAGTGAAAGATACAACAAAAAACTTTCATTTTTTAAACTCGTAATAAAAATTAATTGATATTTTCAGCTTGGATGCAGAAAGGTACATTGACGAATCGTTTCCTGGACTGTCAGAATCATTTACTACCGCAGCTAAATTTTTCGCAACAGAGACAACACACGCCACATACAATTTCTCTCCTGCTTCTAAGAAAATTAATTACGAATTTGAATGAAGAGCCCCCGTGACACGTTGATGAGAGCTTTCCTTGGGTTCAGTGTGTTGCACATTCATTGTTTTAAGGACTAAACGCAACCATTTTACTTAACATAAAATATAATTTAATATCAAATCTAAATTAGTGAAATTAACAACGAACCAATTATTTGCCATTCTCCTGTTTTGTTGCTGGTTAAAGCGTGTATTTTTTTCTGTTTCTCATCCATGAACACGAAAGATGACTGATTGTTATGGAATGAAGTGAAATGCCAACTTGATGCAACTAGGTAATTTTATTGATGTATTCTTAGCTCGACATGTTTCGGGTACACACGCCCATCATCAGGGGCATTAGATGTTGATTTGCAGCATATGGTTTTCTGCACAGAGTTTGTGGATGGATGGTGGTCTTGAGAGCCGCTGCGTAGGTCGTGTGTACGGTGCGGATGGTGCCGTGCACATGACCTAGGCGGTGGCTCTCAAGACCACCACCCGTCCAAAAACTTGGTGCAGAAAACCATATGCTGCAACTCAACATCTAATGCCCCTGATGATGGGCGTGTGTACTCGAAACATGTCAAGCTAAGAATACATCAATAAAATTACCTAGTTGCATCACATTGTCATTTTACTATATTTCATGAGGAAGATGCACGGTCAAACAACCCTCAAGACTGATTGTTACTTCGTACAAATATATGCGACATAGCAAGTGCGTTTATGGTTCTCTTGAACTCCTGCCAGCATATTTACATTTATTACATAACATGGTAGTAATACGAGACTATATTTTATCTAAAAATGAATGATGGTTTTCTGTCGATGCGATTTTTTTTTTGAGGAGGGTTTCGGTACTCTGGGTGATTATATTAAGAACTCCGGGACTTCATTTTGGGGCCATAGGCGCAGAAGTTCAATTTGTTTTAAAATTGTTATCCGACAGAACTGGTCATCAGCGATTCTTTGTTGCCTTTCGCAAAGGATTTCAATCGGTTAGCTTTTAATCTCGGGGTCTGGACAGCGTAATCAGTACAGCGACTAGATTATTGGTTGGACTATCGAGTAACTGTAGACTGATTCTCGGTAATGGCAAGGGATTTATCTCTATTCCAGAAAATCCAGACTTGCTCTGAGGCCCAATCAACTTCCTGTTTTATGGGTAGCGGGGTGGGATTTTTTCTCGGGTGTACAGTACAGCGTCCCAGCCATGAAAATGACCATTTACTTGCGTGCTGCGTAGCTTATGAGTAATAACAATCCTCCACATGCCTACGTAACTGGTATAGGAGCAATTTTATCTTTATTTTGCTCTGTATCAGTTCTTAACTTTTTTCGTACACCACATTCCCTTGAAGTCATACAGGAAATTGAAGGTTCGAATGACCCCTCTGAAACACGGTAATAGAAATGAATGGTCATGTTCACGGTCCAGCAAATTTTTCCCCGGAAAAAGCCTTCAACAGCCATTGGGTTGGAGGTTGAGTGGGCCCCAGAGCCGGTCTGGATGTGGTGAACACGTGAAATGTTCTGCCACTGCCGTAAATCGAAAAACGATACATCCGTTGCTCTCCTTGTACCCTATTAATGCGCAGACTGAGCTATGCCGACATACAGTGCGTGCCTCGGCCTTGTAGAGGCGTGTGTAAGGGCTACAGTATGAGATGAACTGCGACCGATTGCGATTGAAACTGTTTTATTGATTCATCACGTTTTGTTTAGCTAAATGTTGAATACAGTTGATTTATTCGAGTCTGAAAGCACAAATCCAGCATTTCTATAGGCCTTCTGTACGACACATGTAGGTAAATAGAACGTCTGTGATGATTACGTTAGTTACAAAATTTCTCTTCTTGCTGGTACTTCTCCTTCATTGTCTCGCAACCCACTATTGAACTTTATATTTCCCTTTACAACCAGCTATTTTCCTAGATGTTTTCGTGACACAGAATGTCTGTTAGCTCCGTCTCGTGAACTGGAGCATGGAATTAAACAATTTCTCCCTTTTCTCGGTCATTGTACACGCTCGCTCGCATTTAAAGCGGTAGGATTTTGGCCTTACTTTAGTAACCCAGGCCATAAACATGGTCTACCTTACGATAAAAAAGTACAGTCCTTCGGAAGTTGTTGATATACGCTCAGTTGCTGAAGAAACTTTACGAATCCTTACAGAAATGTCATTATCATGATTATAAAATCCTGAAATTGGACCTTATTTTGAATGAGGTAAGTTCAGTATACTCATATATATATATATATATATAACTTTTTCCATTACAGGCCCGGTGTGGCCCAGAGGGTGGGTAGAGGTATAGCTCTACCATGACCGCGGGACTAGAAGGGGGTGAGTGGTCAGCAGCACGCCCCGGCCGCACTTTACCCCCGGAAAAGACCCGGTGCCCATTTTACAGGAGGCTGGGTGGGCCCCAGGGCCCGTCTGGATGGGCGTAAAATCTCGTCCCCACCGGTATTCGATCCCGGACCGTCCAGCCCGTAGCTCAGTCGCTATACCGACTGAGCTACCCGGCCCACACTCAGATCGTATTACCTCATCTATTTCTGTAGAATTCTCCTGGCTATGAATACGCCTTACAAGTGGTAAGGTTTTCACTTGAGTTTTTTTTTTGCGTTTCTATTCTGTGAAATCTATGCAAAATTGTCCCATATTCCTGCTGTAGGAGTAACACAGGTGTTTAAGAACTTCTGAGAATAAATTTTGGTTGTCCTGCCACCTAAAACATATACAGTGATAATGACTTGTTGAGCTGTACTGAATCTAAAAATCATTTAGGACTTTAGGCCTCTTAGTGGGTTCAGTATTAATACTGGCCCTCTTTTTGGACACTGGAATAATTTAAATGAGCTGTATTCCAGAAATTTCAGACCTTTCTTTACTCTAACTTCAAGGAGAAATGCCTTCTCAGTGGCTCCAACCGACCTGCGGACCAGTGTCTTACGTAAACCTGGCAGAGGACAGTGCAGTGTGTATATTTATCATCTTGAGAGCTGGGAAAGTGGCAGTACAGTGTGCCTCGTAGAAACAGAATACCCACTATAAAATAATAAGCATTATGATATGTACATAATACATGTTAAATCCTGTTATCCTTTTGGAGCCCATTGGCAGCTGTTCGAAGCACCTGCCACAACAATACGAAAGCCTGCATTCTGTGCCCAGCATGAACGTTTTTCATATCGTTTGATTCTCCCCATATTCATACGTCATTTACCTGAGCACCGTAAACAGCCTGGTCCTTTAATATGCACGGGATATACATATTTAGTGTGAATTAGATAATTTTCATGTGTAATATATGCAGATGTCGAGTCTGAAAAGATTAGTGCAAAATACGTGTATAACTACATCAAATTCCTCTCAGCAGTATGCAGTATTTACCTTTTTTTTTTTAGGCGTGTTTGCAAAATTGCGAAAAGTTACTGTTGTTAAATATTTGTACATAGCTGACGTGAACATTAATATATGCCACGGAGGAAATATTCCAGTTACAAGTTATAAATATGGGCTAGGATTTTGTTTCCGTCCTGGACACGTCTTTAAACGTAGGCCACAAATTTATTGTTAGTGTTTGGTGTTAAAAGTTTAAATTTAGCTTAAAACCCCATAACTGGAATAAGCAATATTTTACGTTACATAAATGCAAGTCTGAACGGCTTGTCTTGCCACAGCTGACGACCATAAAATTCTAACGCCCTCATGACTGGGTGGATGATATTTTATCGATCGAACACTTGCCATCGTTTCAGAGAACGGTAGCTGACTCTGAACGTAGAGCGATTGCAAATTGTGAAAATAAGTTCACACAAGAAGAGAACGGCGCTCTTTCCCAGCGTGTAGTGGTAATTCCTAGCCGACGTTTCGGGATTACCTATCGGTCCCATCTTCAATGGCCAAGAATCTTTGATTCGTCTTCCTTGAAGATGGAACCGATAGGTTGTCCCGAAACGTCGGTAATGAATTACCACTACACGCTACGTAATAGCCCAGAAGTGCGCGGTTCTCATCTACTTCGCGGCGGAAGTTTCAAATTTCGCATTTTACACAAGGCAGTGTTAAAGCCGATGGCTACAAAAGGTGCGAGTTGTTTACAGGAACAACGCAGGCTTTATATCAATATCCAATGAAAGTTGCTTTCCAAGGAAAAAATATTCTACGTTTTCCACTTTCGTTACGCTGTCTGCGTCTTAAGGCGTAGATTGTAATGGGCTGTGTGTTTTGACGAACAGTAACTGGATTTATCCCACCGAGGACACATCAAATACTAGAAACTTTTATCATTTTAATATAATTACATGACCCGTTCTTTCTGCAGATTATTATACACTGTATAGTTAACAACTATGCGTATGAATTAAAATGCTTTGTACCCTCTACTGTTAGACTTTAGATCATTCATTCAAGTACCCTACTTCCCCGGGGATAAACGTGGTTTGTCCAGAATATAATAGTCTCCTAGCTGCCCAGAAAATTTCCGTATTGTTTATTTGAATCAAATGTGTTCCGAGAAGGTCATCGTTGGTTTCCATTGTCGTACTCTTTATCTCTAAGATTCATTTTAATATCATCTTTCATTTAAGACGAGATCTTCCAAGGAACCTTTATAGTTGAATTTTGCTGACTAAGGTGTGTACATTTCCAGTTTGTCGCATAAGCTCTGCACCCCCCCCCCCCCCCCCCCCCCCCCCCTCCTTTGTTTTCTCTTTCTCTTTCCCCAAAACAACATACCCATTTTTTTTGATTTTATT
>Ga0123353_10013875_pt1 | contig 11576 bp, 7 predicted proteins | sample TergutLab28metaG_3_FD_92763 | JGI IMG/M metagenome (GOLD analysis project Ga0123353, IMG submission 92763) | Labiotermes labralis P3 segment gut microbial communities from Petit-Saut dam, French Guiana - Lab288 P3 | ecosystem: Host-associated > Arthropoda: Insects > Digestive system > Gut ... | reverse complement strand
TTCCATATAATCCAAATCGAAGTATGGCTTCAGGTTATTATCATCTTTCAGATATACAAGCCGGTTGAATAGATCACGCACTTCCACAACATATCCGAGAACAAATGAGTCCAAAGCCATTTCCGAACCCATTAGAAACTCTGTCATATGATTCAATAAATCGACTGTATACCAATGCAGATAAATTGAAACATTGTCAAGCTCGCCGCACAACGCGGCGAGTTTTTCTTCGTATATGCTCTTGTTTTTCGTGCCATAATGGTAATCCATGAACGCTTTCGCTATCTCAATGCATATCGCGTATGCATCGCCTATATCAAACGAAAGAAACTTGAAAAGCTCATCTCCCAATGGATATGAGTATTCACCTATTCCGATATTGTTGGGAAAACGTAGGCTGACGATCCCGTCCGTGACATTAGCTGTAACCATAGGTGACCTCCAGAGCGAAAACAGATAGTGCGCGAATTAGCGACTAGACATAACCCTAGTAAATATTATAGTTTGCTGTTGACTATTTGTCAAGGAGCAGCTATCATATCTGTTGTGGACGACGAAACAGCGCCGATAGTGCGAAAGATATTCGCCCTCTGCCTTGCCGGGAAAGGCCCGACGCAGATCGCGAAGTCGCTGACTGCTGAAGGAATTCTGAAGCCGAGGGCGTACTTCTTCCAGAAAACCGGGCGCTATGGCACAGCTGACATCATCAATCGTCCGACCGAATGGTCAGAGCAGACCGTAGCGCAGATACTGGAGGACAAATCCTATCTGGGACACACTGTTACAGGCAGAACGGTCAAGCCGTCATACAAGAGCAAGTCAATCAAGCGGCTGCCTGTTGAGCAGCACAAGGTGTTTGAGAACACCCACATGAGTATCATCGACGATGAGACCTTTGAACTTGTGCAGAAGGTGCGCAAAAATAAGCGTAGGCCTGCGAAAGTGGGCGGTATCGAGCCTTTTTCCGGACTTGTCTACTGCGCCGACTGCGGAAAGCCTCACCAAAACCATAGGGCAAAAACGCTGACCCGTGAGCAGGAAAGCTTCGTCTGCGGAGCGTATCGGAAGAAAACCATGTCCTGCACGGCACACTACATCCGAAGCGTAGTGATGGAGAAACTTGTCCTGGAGGACATCCGCAGGGTATCGGCTTACGCTAAGGATCATGAGGACGAGTTTGTGGAGATGGTTATTGAACGGACAATGTCTAAGGCGCGGGAAGAGATCGCTGCCAAGAAAAAGGAACTTGAGAAGTCCAAGCGCAGGATTTCCGAACTCGACGGGCTGTTCAAGCGGCTGTACGAGGACAACGTAAGCTCCCGTATCACCGACGATCGTTTTGAGAAGCTGTCTGTCGACTATGACGCCGAACAAAGGCAGCTTGTTGACCGCACCGCTGCCCTTGAGTCAGACCTTGCCGAGCAGGGCGAGAAAGCCACCAATGTCGGGAAGTTCCTTGCCACCGTCCGAAAGTACACCGATATCCAAGAGTTGACGCCGACCTTGCTACGGGAGTTCATCAACAAAATTATCGTACATGAGCCGGACAGAAGTTCCGGCAAGCGTCAGCAGAGAGTTGATATTCACTACAACTTCGTAGGGGAACTCCCGGAGTGAATCGCCCATAAGACGAGAAACGCCGTGTAGCGCACGGCTTCACGGCATTCCCCGCAAGAATTTACACATACATCGTTATCAGCGTAATCCGTTGAGAATGCAGGGTTTTCTTGAGTTTTCCTTTGAGTTAACTGAACCGTCTCCTTGTCTCACGAAAATCGGCAGACAACCGTGATTGCCGACAGATTGTCATGCTCACCTGGAACCCGCTCCTGAATCCGCGCCAGCATTAATGATAACCAACCATCAGCGCTCTGTGCCCTTACTAGATCCACTTCCATTTCGTCCTCGTTTATATACTCCCAAAACCCGTCCGAGCAGAGTAAGAAAGCATCCCCGTTAAGCGGCGGATCTATCAAGGTAAGTTCCTCCAGCGTGCCTCCGTCCACACCCAATACGTATAGAAGCTTGTTTCGGCTTTTGTGAAAACGAAGCTGAGCCGACGTTATATCGCCGCGCAGAACTGCCATTTGAGAAACACTGTGATCTATCGTTTGCCTAACAATTTGTTCGCCACGAAATGCATATCCCCTTGAATCGCCCACATGGGCAAATGTGGCATGACCTTCTTCCAATATTAGCATTACAGCAGTGCTTTTCATGGGCACGCCGCACTTCTGTTTTTCCAGAACGGCATCGTTTGCAGCGGCGAAACATCGTGAAATCGCGCTTCCGTCAATGTGACCCGTAACCGGAAGAGTCCGATACAAGGCCTCCACAGCAATGTTTGAGGCTATATCGCCCCCGCCGTGCCGGCCCAGCCCATCGGCCACTATCGCTACCAGGCGCCCATTGTCTTGCGTCAGAAAAACTGCGTCTTCATTAGCGGACTGCCCACCGGGCGACGTAAATGTTGCCGCGTCATATATATTCAATTTCACACCGCCTTAATACACAGCAAAGCTGTTGCGGGGCTCTCCGAGATAAAAACTACTGCCCGCTCTCAGTTCAACCGGTACATTAGGCTGCAGCCTTGCGCCCGATAAAAACGTACCATATGTGGAATTGTGATCAATAATCATAAGTTTGTCGTCCACCCTGAGGATTTCGCAGTGCAATGAGCTGACCCCCTGGGCTTGCGGTGTGAAGACGATAGCGCATCGGGCGGGATCACGCCCGATGAGAGTCCTGTCGCTAACCTCGAATGTGGTGGCATTGTATTGCCCGCCTGTGCCCCGAAGCCCTCGTAGGCGTGGTGTACTCTGAGGTCGCGGGCTCATGACGGGAGGAGGTTGAGCCGCAGAGGGAGCCACAGGCGCAGCCGCCTTCGCATCCATCGCGGCGCTCTGGCGCAAACGGAGTTTTTTCCTTCTGGATATAATAATAATAATTATTGTTGCTGCGAGTACAATAACTACCAGAACACCGCCGCCTATACCGACAATAGTCAACATTGAAATACCTTCTTCGTCAACAGCCAGTGTGTATGGGATATCCATTCTAGCAGATGCCTCTATTATGTAGTCGCTGAAAATGGACTTATTAACACCGTCATTACCATAAGTGTTGATACCGATTACCTCTCCTTTTTGGTTCAAAAGAGGCCCGCCTGAATTGCCGTGACTGATATACGCGGTGATCTGCAGGGTTTTCTGTCCCAGATACTCCCCGCCAACCTGACTGATGATCCCGGATGAAAATGTCACATCTTCCGGGCTGGAAGGGAGATTTTGTCCATCGTCCCTGATCCGATCAGCAGCATCGGGAAAACCGGCGGCGTAGCAGGCGTCGCCCCTTTGAACCGTTTCCGATTTCGCGACCTTGAGTACAGGGCGGCTGGCAAGGCCGGTATCCACGCGCAGAAACACCAAATCTATGCCTGAATCGGGTGGATAGATGACCGATGCTTCCAATATCGCGCCTTCCGCGTTTTCCCGCAATATATACACCTTGTCAAGCCGTGCGACATCCGTCACAGAGACTACATGCATATTTGTGACCAGATAGGTCGATCCGCCGGTCTGACTAATCACAAACGCGGAACCCTCCTGATAATAGAATTCTCCGTCATCGTAAATGTCACCCAGTGGAGCGATCACGCGGACTACGCTTTGATCAGCCTCAAGTACCACTTTCGGCACACCACCCTCAGCAGCGGATACCGTAGATGCCGCAGCGACCAGTAAAAGTATCGCGCAAACCATAATTAAAAGACATTTTTTCATCCTGATCATCTTTTTTCCCCCTCAAAGCCCATAATAATTGCAGTATAGTTATCCTGATACGGGTCTGCTTTTGCTTTCACATGCTGTTCCAGCATTGTTCCTGCCATTTGAATTTCAGGCATACCAGCCGTTTCCACTATCTCCTCGTCCGAAAGTACGCCAAACACTCCATCCGACATCAGGATCAAGCGGTCGCCTTGTATCAGTCGGATCGGGTTCACATTGCAGTCGATCTGCAGCGAGCCGTCAAGTCCGATAAAGCTTGTCAGCGATCCCCGTTGCTGCTCGCTGCGTGTCGCGGTAATCGTAGTTTCCTCCTGCGTACCACAGACATGTTCCCGGTTAAGCTGAATAATACCGCCACCACGCAGCAAACAGACACGACTATCTCCGACTGATGCGAAATTCAGGCCACCATTTTTAACGATCGCTGCCACAACAGTAGATCCGCCTATCTGATTTCCATTTTGCTTGATAAATCCACGGGCTTCATTCTGTGCGCTTAAAACCATCTTCGTTAGCAGGGGTCCCGGGTCATAAGCAGCGGTTGCCGACGATTGAAACACGCCTATCAAATGAGAGGTCACGATCCGGCTGATTTCGGCGCCGTATGCCGCACCGCCTATTCCGTCCGCAACCACCGCGCAAACGCCTCTGCCGAAGTCATGCACATCCGTCACGGCAAAAGAGTCTTGCTGGTTTTCCCTCTGGCCCACACCCTGAATATTGGCAATCTGTATGCCGCCCGCCTGGGCAATAACACCGGTTTTACGTCTCATCGCTCGTGACCGGACTATGAATATGATTGAAGCCGACAGAAGAGTGAAAAGAACCCCAATAACAACCCATAAAAATTGTGGGTTCCAGTGCAAGCCAACCCTTGTTCCAGGTGATTGCTCGCTACCGGAAGAAATCTCCATTACATCGGAAGGTGTTTCGGGCGTTGACGTCTCTGGTTCAGCCGTATCCGCCGGCGTCGACGTATCTACCGACGTCGGCGTATCTACCGGCGTTGGCGTATCTACCGGCGTTGGCGTCGGCGTAGATATTATGGGATCCGTGTTATCCGGGTCGTACGGAAGCGCTCCCTCGGGCAACACGATCACCATAGCACCCGGCGGTTCTTCTGGCAACGAAGGTTCTGTATCGGACATAGCTCCGAAAGCGATCTGCGAGTTTGGCGCACCAGGCAACAGTGAAAAAACCGCTATCAGCATGGCGACGATTACTATTCTTTCGTAAGCCAATCGAAGTCCTCCCCACACAGGGGCACGAACACAAACTTGGTATTTCCGATTTCAATCCGATCATAGGCTTCAAGCTGCGTGGTGGACAGCGTAGCCCTGCCATTGACACGGACGATACCCCGGCCTGTACCCTGGGCGAAATAGTAGACTCTATCGCGGATATCGTAGCTGATGATGGCATGAGTCTGGCGCGATACCGCTTCGTCGTCGCTGATAGCAATATCCATGCCTGGGTCGCGCCCAATAAAGTTGTTTTCTGCGTGAATCCGATAGTCGCGTCCTTTGTTATTCCCTTCGACACAGACCAACCATCCCACCACAGGATCAAGGCCGCTTTCGTATTGGACCACAGCCTTGGTTTGCCCCACATCTGAACTACTGCCGGCTCCGGTTTGCTTGTCGGCCACGATATCCACGGGCATGGTTTTGCCAAGCCCGGCTTGATTAGGCTCCGCCGCCGGCATGGTCTTGCCTACATTCAACCCACCTGCGCAATGAGGGCAGAAGCTGTGCACGGATTGGTCATAATAATGATTATTCGGGCAGAGACACATTTTCATTTCCATTCCCCCACTCATATAATAAGTATAATAAGTATTTGTCTTTATCAGGCGATCCTATCGCAAGGGTTTTCCCTACCGCACAACAACGCTGAACACGGTGCCGGTCAGGTTGCCGCTTCTATTAATTCCGCGCAATTCCGCGATCGTACTTCCTTTAACGTAAGTACTGGTTCCGGACTTGTAAAAACCATTGCTCGTCAGCACTTTTATGTAGTTATCAACCAATTCCTGCCAAATATTTTCATGCAGCAAGGAACGGTCGTATGAAAATGTCGTCGAATCGTCACTTTTTGAAGTAGTCGCCCGGACGCCGGAAAAGGCTCCGAAATCAGGCAAGTTGGAATAATCAGAATACATTGGGAACGCTGTTGTGAAGAGACCTGATTGGAAGAGGTTTAACTGCGCGAACGAATCCTGCCCCTTGAATACATAAAGGATTATGCAGGGGATGTCATCCACCTTATTCGTGAAGAGGTAGAAGCACGTATCATTCTTATTCGCGAAATACAACGATACGCTGTCATAGAGACTTGGTTTTTCAAAGCTGTCGCCGACAAAGCCGTTATTCCCCAACATCCTGATATACATATCCATACTATCTCCAATGATGATGGCATTAGTCTTAGCAGAGGGGTCATACACATAGAATGTACCCCCTGCCGCGTCAATTTCTTTATACAGCGGGTAAAGATTGACAACGCCAAAATCCGCAAGGTCCGGATATTTATCATAAAAGCGGGTTGCAGTGCCGAGGGTTTCACCAGGCCCCGCATCCTCGCCGCTGGCTGGACCATTGGCATTGACGCGGTAAAGATTAGTACCGTTGACACCATAGTTTATGTAATAAACCCAGTCGCCGACAACTATGAGACCTTCAGCAGTAGTACGGAGTCCAGGATCGCTGGCGATATGCATTTTGTTGGAGCCGTCGGTTCGTATCTTGTATATGTCGTTCTGGCGATAGCCGGAATCCACATAATAAACCCAATCCCCGGCAACGTTAATAGCATAAATCCTATCTTCAGTTGAGTCTAATTCTGTCTGTGAGCTGCCGTCGGTTTTTATTCGATATAAACATGATCTGTGTTTATCATTGAAATCAGAAAAATAAATCCAACCTCCTGCAACGTTAAACGATCCGTCTCCAGCGAAGCGGTAGTCTTCTTCATCAAGCGGCAGCGGCAGCTTTTCCTTACCTGAGCTGTCAGCCGCATTGATTCTCCATACAGCGCCGTATTCATCTTCCTTTATGTAATATATCCATCCTTCGTCAAAATCGTAACTATACATGTAATCGTCGCAAAGCTTCATCGTGCCGCTGCCGTCAGTGCGGGTTTTATACAGAAGATCATTATAACTATCATCCGTATAGTCTGTAGCAAGAAAATAGATCCAGTCTCCGGCAACCAGTACTTTTCTAATACTATATAGTTCATTTGTATAGTCCAATTCAATTTCTTCTTCATTCTCTCCGTTAGTACTGATTTTGTACAAACTGCCCGAACGCTTATAATAAATCCAATCGCCTGCAATGTTTAAGTAGCCGGCATAGCTCGTGTCACCTAATTTTTGTCTGTCAGATCCATCAACACGCATTTTACATATGGCGCTGGAATCATCCGGATCGACAAAATATACCCAGCCGTCAGATTCAACCGCATGACCGCCGTTCAAAATATTACTGGTCGTATTTCCAAGAGTATTCGGGTCAACCGGTACAGGCACGGGAGTAGGCGTCGGGGTACTGGGCGGAGCCGTAGGTTTTGTTTGCTCGAGCGTGTGCTGGTTGTCCGCCGGCACAGAGTTGGGCGGATTTTCGATGCTATCGGGTATAGCGGGCTTGCTTAATAAGCTGATGATCCCGAAAACAGCCAGAAAGATTGCTACCAGGCTGCCGGCGCCGATGATTACCCACTTTTTCATCCGGCTGTTTTTTTGTTCAGTTTTCTGCACCGGCGCGCTCACCACCTCGGGCGCCGGAGCCGCGCTTGAAACATTGGGCGTTGCGGCAATGCTTACATCAGGATAGAGCGCCTGTAACAATTCGCCCATATTCTGCCAACGGTTTTGCGGGTTGACTGACAGCCCTTTCATGACAGCGAAGCGTGTGCTTTCGCTGACATGCTTAGTAAACCCGCCGAACGTATCATTCCGCAAGCGCGTATTCGCGTCCGGCGGCGCAGAACCTTCGATCGCGCGGTAAATCGTCGCCGAGAGCGCGTAAACATCCGTCCAGGCGCCCTGTCGCGAACGGTCGGTATCATATTGTTCTTCCGGCGTATAGCCATGTTTCATAAGCGCCACGCTGCTTTTGCCGTTGGAATCGGCTTCACGCGCCGCGCCGAAATCAATCAGTTTCAGGTTGCCATCCGGTCGGATCATGATGTTGTCCGGCGCGATGTCCCTATGGATGATCCCTGATTTGTGCACTTCGATCATAGAATTGATCAGCGGTTCCATCATGACCAATACGTGCGCTTCCTGCAAGCATCCGCCCATGTTCGCCAACACGGTTGTCAGCGTTGCGCCCTCGACATATTCCATCACGAGATACGCTGTTCCGTTTTCTTCAAAAAAGTCCTTTACCGCAACGATACCAGGTAAATCACCAAAGCGCGTCAAACGCTTTGCTTCTTCTATGAAACGGTTGCGCTCCCTTTCGAAGAATTCGCCCTCAGAGCCGCTGAATGCGTGGACCGTACTCCCGTCCTCGATATTGCGTGTCACAAAGCCGTTGGGATAATACTCTTTGATCGCGGCTTTTACTGACAAACGCGTATCCCAGCCGACGTAAGTAATACCAAAACCGCCTTCTCCGATAGCTTTGCCGACAACATAGCGCCCGCTCAGAATCGAACGCGGACGCAAGTGGTGCGGCGCGGTTCTAAGCTGACTTTCAATAGCCCCGCAGTGCGGACATACTCCGCCAGGATATAAGCCATGCTTCATACAAGCCATACAAAGATCGTTCGTGTTTTCCATCTTCTCTCCTCACATTCTTCAATTATTAAGCAATGAATATCCTATATGCGCTGACTGTTATTGATAGACGCTCCGGTATCGGGAGCACCAGTGCCCTCCTCCCAATAATTAGTAAGAATACACAACTCGGTGATATTCTATCATATTAACATTATTTTGCAATATATTCATATAGTATTGAGGATAATAATGCCTATTATATGAATATTCATCGCAATCAGTTGCAATTTAACCATTTATGTGTTGAGACACAGGGACGGCTCATCTAAGACAGATGACCCCCCATGTCTTAATAAACTTTTAATAAGACTACATTTCAGGCTTGCTTTTCCAACCCAAAATGTAGTCTTTCCTTTGGCAGGGGCAGCAGGGATCGAACCCGCGACCTACGGTTTTGGAGACCGTCGCTCTACCTAGCTGAGCTATACCCCTATATTGGTAATCGTGCGAAACTGTCCGGCATATTCGCATAACGAGTGTAGCGTACGCTACACTTGTGGCCTGACAGTCGGCGGCTGCGTACACGGACGCCGACTGTCACTATACCATACATTTATTACGTATTCAAGATGTGTTTCAGATTTTTCAGGACAAACGCTGTAGGATTTTCAGGACAAAGGCCGATTAACACCGATTATTACAGACTGTCGCCGAAATCCTTGCGGAACTGCCGTACCAGTTGCTCCGGCCAGTCCCCAATCGCTTTCAGGCGGCCAAAGAAGAAACGGAGCATTTTCGGCTCTTCCACGAATTCAAGCCCTCCGATAAGGTGGCGGTTCCTGTGCAGCCATGACAGGCGGTCGGCCGCGTACTTCACCTGCGAAAGCGTGAACACGCGCCTTGGCACCGCGAACCGAGCCAACTCCATTTCCGCAAATCTTTCGCTGCCATCATCATTGCGCTGCTCGCTCAGCGTGCCACGCTCCATGCAGCGTACGCCGCTTGCAATGAACGCGGCCGCGGCCAACGCGCCGGCTGGGTATTGGCTCTGCGGTATGTGCGAGCAGAACTGCATCGCGTCCACATGGCACCCGAGCCCGCCGGGAGGGGTCACCACCGGGACCTTGTTCGCCAGAAGCTCATTGCAAAGCGCCTCTACGATTATCGGGGCTTGGCTAATAACGTCGAAATCCATCGTCTCATGGAGCCCAACGGCCAGCGCTTCCATTTCGCGCACGGACATCCCGCCGTAAGTCAGGAAACCCTCGTACAGCGGCACCAGTTCCCGCATCCTGAGGAAAAGGCTTTCGTCGGACACAAGGATGCCGCCGCCCCTCGCGGAGCCCAGTTTCCTGGCTGAGAAATAGACTATGTCCATAAGCGAAGTGATTTCGCGCGTGATTGCCTTAATATCGGTGTCTTTGTAGTCCGCGTCGCGTACTTTGATGAAATACAGGTTGTCGCCCAAAAGGCTTGCGTCGCAGACGAGAGTAATGCCTTCGCTGCGGCATATCTTCGAGACTTCGTGCATATTGCCCATAGATACAGGCTGCCCGCCAATGAGGTTGGTCCCAACTTCGATACGGACAAACGCTATGTTTTCCTTACCGACCCGCGCAATCGCTTCTCTCAGCTTCCCGATGTCGATATCGCCTTTGAACGGATCGTCGCTCTGGATTTTGAAGCCCTCGTCAACTATCAGCTCTTCGATGTTGCCGCCGTTGAGCGTGATATGGGCTTTTGTCGTCGTGAAATGGTAATTCATAAGGGCGACCATCCCCGGCTTCACAAGCGTCTGCGCGATTATGTTCTCGCAAGCGCGCCCCTGGTGCGCCGGGAGGAAATACTTCATCCCGAAAAGGTCTTTCAGCACGGCCTCCAGACGGAAAAATGTCTCCGAGCCGGCGTAGCTGTCATCCGCCCGCATCATTGCGGCGTACTGGTCCTGGCTCATTGCGTTTACGCCGCTGTCCGTGAGCATGTCGAGGAATATGTCGCGGTTGTTTAGCAGGAAGGTGTTGTACCCCGCCGTCTCCATGCATTTGGCCCTGTCTTCCACGGGCAGCAGGCTGACTTTCTGCACCATGCGTACCTTGTGCATTTCCAAGGGGATGTTCTCGCCGGAAAGAAACTTGACATTAGCCATGATACACTCCTTTATTTAATAAAATTTAGTATAACCGTACTCCCAGCTCTCGCAACTGCGCTTCGTCAACGACGTCGGGGCAGCCTGTCATGAGTTCGGATGCGTTCTGTACTTTCGGGAACGCGATAACGTCGCGTATGCTGCTCAAGCCGGCCAGATGCATTACGAGCCTGTCGAGGCCGTAGGCTATGCCGCCATGGGGCGGAGCGCCGAACTTGAAAGCGTTGATCAGATGTCCAAAACGTTCCGCCGCGTCCTCGTCCGTGAAGCCGAGCGCACGGAACATCCTCTCCTGCAATTCGGGCGTGTTTATGCGTATGGAGCCGCCGCCCAGCTCGGTGCCGTTGAGCACGATGTCGTACGCCTTGGCGCGGCAATTCGCCTTGTCGCTTTCAAGCAAGCCCGCGTCCTCGTCCATTGGCGCGGTAAACGGATGATGTTTTGCGACATAGCGCCCATCTTCTTCGGAATATTCGAATAACGGGAACTCCGTTATCCAGGCGAACTTGTATTCCCCTTCCTTGAGCAGCCCCAGCCGCTTCGCGCACTCGCAGCGCAACGCCCCGAGCGAGGCGAAAACGACGTCGTCCCTGGCGTCGGCCACTATGAGGACGAGCCCTCCCGGCTGGGCCCCTGCCCTGCCAAGGATCGCATCGTTCTCCGTATCCGACAGGAATTTTGAAAAAGACGACGAAACGCTACCGTCCTCGCCCATCTTAGTCCAGGCAAGCCCCTTTGCGCCGTAAGTCTTGACGAATTCGACAAGCGAGTCTATCTGCTTGCGCGGCATGGATCCGCCGTCCGGTACATAGATCATCCTGACGCTGCCGCCGCCCGCGACAGGCTCCGAAAACACTTTGAAGCCGCATCCTCCGGCTATGTCGCTGATATCGCTGAGCTCGAGCCCAAAACGCAG
>Ga0123353_10013869_pt1 | contig 11576 bp, 7 predicted proteins | sample TergutLab28metaG_3_FD_92763 | JGI IMG/M metagenome (GOLD analysis project Ga0123353, IMG submission 92763) | Labiotermes labralis P3 segment gut microbial communities from Petit-Saut dam, French Guiana - Lab288 P3 | ecosystem: Host-associated > Arthropoda: Insects > Digestive system > Gut ... | reverse complement strand
GCTGTTTTAACCACGAAACACACGAAAAGCGCGAAATACACGAAAATTCTGTTTCACTATACCCGCTAAGAGGGCCACTTCTCTAAAGCAGCTACACGGGGCGATGATTTTATCCGAAGGCAACAATTCTTTCCCCCCGAAGCGATACGCAGTATCGCAGGGGGTGTGGGGGAACTGGTTCCCCCACAAGGGGAGCTGGTTCCCCAAAAGGTGATGGTGATGAAGCAGATATATTTGGACAACAATGCGACGACGCGCGTCTGGCCGGAAGTTGTTTCGGCGATGCTGCCGTATTTTAGCGAAGTTTATTTCAATCCAAGCTCAATGTATGAAAGTGCCAAGGAGGCCTCGTCTGCGCTTGAGATGTCGCGCGAGAAGGTGGCGCGTTTTTTGGGGGTATCTGATCCTCGCGAGATTCTTTTTACGTCCTGTGCGACGGAGTCGAATTCGACGGCGATTCGGGGGGCGGCGATGGCGAATCCACGCCGGCGCCACATTGTCACGTCGGTGGTGGAGCATCCGGCGGTGTTGTCATTGTGTGAGGAGCTTGAGCGCGAGGGGTATGAGGTCGATCGCATTGGGGTGAATGCGCTGGGGGAGATCGATGTGAAAGGTTTTGTGCGTGCACTGCGTCCGGGCGAGACGTTGATCGTGTCGCTCATGCATGCGAACAATGAGACGGGGGTGGTGTTTCCGATTGGGCGGCTTTCGTCGGTGACGAAGGCGACGGATGCGGGGATTTTATTTCACACGGATGCGACGCAGACGGTGGGCAAGCTGCCGATTGATCTGACGCATCCGCTGCGGGATGTGGATTTTTTATCTTTTTCCGGGCACAAGTTTCATGGGCCAAAGGGTGTGGGTGGGCTGTACATTCGCAAGGGGTCGGCGTGCCGGCCGTTTTTGTATGGCGGTCACCAGGAGAATGGCCGCCGCGGGGGGACGGAGAACATTCCGTACATCGTGGGTTTGGCACGGGCCTGTGAGATGGCGCAGGCCAATGCGCCGGATGTGCCTCGTTTGTCTGCACTTCGGGCGCGCCTTGAGGAAGGGCTGAAGCGCATTCCGTATGTGGTGATCAATGGGGAGGGGACGGAGCGCCTGCCAACGACGACGAATGCGGCGTTTTATTGTATCGAAGGGGAGGGGATCCTTTATCAGCTGGATATGGCGGGGATTTGTGCGTCGAGCGGTTCGGCCTGTACATCGGGTTCGCTGGAGCCGTCGCATGTTTTGCGTGCGATGGGTGTCCCCTTTACGGCGGTGCATGGTTCGATACGGTTTAGCATGAGCCATGAAACGACTGCTTCGGACGTTGATCGCGTGCTTGAGGTGATGCCGGGAATTGTTGCCAATCTTCGAAAGCTGTCGCCGTACTGGGATCGTGAAAAGGACAGTCCTCGCGGAGAGGCGCTGATTGTCGAGCGGTAATGTATTTTGCCATGGCCTGGATAGCCCCCCATGGGTGTGTATTGGGGCTTCCACTGTTTGAAACTTGATGCCGATTCAGGGAACAAATATCTATTTTGCCGTGGTTTGGAGAGAGAGCTCAAAATCGGTGTGATTTTGGACTTTCATTGTTTGAAACTCGACGCTAGCTTAGGGGGGAGTTGTTGTGACGGTTTCACATGTGCTTTGAGGGAGGTCAGAATGCGACGTTCAGGTTTTAGAACCAACCCCTGGTTGGCCGGGTGTAGTTTAATGGTGGTGGCGCTTAGTGGGTGGGGCTGTCAGGATGATTCAACGGGGGAGAAGAGGCCGGGCGGCGAGTTGTCTGAGAAGGGTGGGGCGTGCGGGAAGACGCAGGATTGCCTGGAAGGGTTGGTGTGCCATGAGGGGCGGTGTCATTCGGTGGCGGTGATGGGTGGGGATTGCCGCGGAGAGTATGTGTTGTGTGAAGAGGGGGTGTGTCGTGAGGGGATGTGCAGAGAGCCTTTGCGCGGCTGCGCGTCGAAAGAGGATTGCGGGGAAAACGAAGCCTGCGTCGAGGGGAGCTGTTATCGGGAGGTTGTGCTTGGGGGCGCCTGTGATGCGGATTCGATCTGTCTTGAGGGCGAGTGTTCTGAGAGTGGACAATGTCGCAAGACAGCTGTGGAGGGGGGGGCTTGCGGGCCTTTCGTAGATTGTGTTGGGGGGCAGGTGTGCAGCAAGGCGGGGATATGCATTTATCTTCCATCGCTGGGCCAGTCCTGCACGTATGACGACGGGTGCGGCGATGACTCGCTGTGTATGGAAGGGCTTTGCACGCGCATGGATATCCCTGTGGGAGGTGCTTGCGATAATATCGCCACGATCTGTGACTGGAATTTGGGGCTGGTTTGTATCGATGGGATTTGCCGTGCTTCGTCGTCAATGGGTGAGTCCTGTGACGAGCATCATTTGTGTTCGGATGGACGGAGCGTCTGCATAGGCGGGAAATGTGTCGAAAACCGAGGGGAGTGCGAATCGGATGATGACTGCCGGAGGGATTCCTATTGCTGCACGATGCCAGGGTGTGATGTGACAGAGGTGTGCATTCCCTATGGCGAGGGGCCGCGCGGGGATGTCGATGAGACGTGTCAGTACAAGACGGTACCGGGGCTTTTTGAGGCGGCAATAAAGTGTGAATGGAAGCGTCCCGCGCCGGGTGATCCGTTCCCCAACCACGATAACGTGCTGTCGACGCCTTTTGTCGTCAATACGCCGCATGATTCCGGGGCATCAAATGAGATCGTGTTTGTCACGTATAACAGCCCGGACGGTGGTACGGATTCTGGGGAGGGGACGAATATTAACTATTATGGTGTGATTCGAATCATCAACGGGGATACCTGTGCGCTGCATGAGAGCATTTTCGACGATGCCAATCATATCGTCGGAGGGTCGAATCTGGCGATTGCAGATGTGGATGGGGATGGGTTTCCGGAAATATTTGCCAGCCGGGGCTCGGCTCAGCGTGCTGGGGGGGTGGGGGCCAATGGTATTGTGGCATTTCGCTGGAATGATGAGCAGAAGAAATATGTGACGTGGTGGAGCACGTCTTCTGAGGCGCAGCTTCAGTGGGGCGGGCCGGCGGTACACGATCTCGATGATGATGGCCGTCCCGAGGTCATTGGTGCCAATGGCGCAGTGTTCGATGCCATTACGGGGACGCGACTCAACCCAGGTCAGACCTTTGTGGCGGCAAAGTTCCCGGTTTTGGCGGATCTCGATGGTGACGGCAAAGTGGAGCTCGTTGCAGGCGCCACGATATATCGCTGGAACGGCGAGACCAAGCGGTGGGATACGGCGTATTCGGGGCTTCCCCTTGGGGCGAGTAACGGATATCATTATGCGGTAGCAGATTTTGGCACAGAGAAAGAGGACGGCACGTTCGATTTTGAAACTTTGGACGGCCGCGCAGAAATCGCGATGTGCGGTGGCGGGATTGTCAGGATAGTGACGCTTTCTGGCAAGACGATCATGAATGTCACAGGTATGTCGGGAGGCGGCCCATGCACGGTGGGCGATTTTGACGGCGACGGTTTGCCTGAGGTTGCCACGGCTTTCGGCGATTACTTCCGTATTTTTGACCCACGCTGCAAGGCTGGCATGGCGGGATGTTTAAGAGACAACATCCTTTGGGAGCAGAAGTCGCAAGATCTGTCGAGCGCGTCGACGGGGTCATCGTTGTTTGACTTTGACGGGGATGGCAAGATGGAAGCGGTGTATGCGGACGAGTGCTATACCCGCGTCTATGACGGTGCGACGGGCGATGTGTTGTTTTCGGCCTATCGTTCGAGCGCCACGTGGCACGAATTGCCGGTGATTGTCGACGTTAACAATGATGGATCTGCCGAGATCATCGTAGGCTCGAACAACACCATGAATTGTCCGACGCCCGATCCCATCCATCGCGGGCTCAGATGTGTCGAGGATGAGCATTGCTCCTCTGGGGTGTGCCGCAATGGTCTATGTCGGTGTACGGCGAGTTCGCAGTGTAATTCACGCAGGGATATGGAAGGGAATATTCTGGATGAGTATGGCTGTGTGGCAGGGCTGACGGCTGCAGACCAAGTCGGTGGCAATGTGTGCCGGGCGATTCGGCGATCGAGCGAGCGTGTGACGGGGATACGCGTCATGCGTGACAGTCTGGATCGGTGGGTGAGCTCGCGCAATATCTGGAATCAGCATGCCTATAGCATTACGAACATCAACGATGACATGACGATCCCCAAGACGTCGGACTGGCTGCAAAATTTCCTCGTCTCTGGCCTGAACAATTTCCGCCAGAACAGCCAGGGGCTGTCCGGCATGAATGCGGCGCCCGATATCACGGGCAGGTTTGTCGGGGATGCCTGTGGACGCAAGGGAGATGCTATTGTTTTGGGCGCGGAGATCTGCAATCGCGGGACGAAAACGGTTGGTACGCTGATGCCGGCAACGTTTTATCGACTTGACGATGACGGTACCCGAACGAAGCTCTGTACTTCCTACACGACAGAAAATGTGCCGGTGGGCGGATGCCTGCGCGTGACATGCGAGATCGACAATGTCTTTCTCGGGCCTGTTGTCATGGTGGCCAATGATGACGGTTTTGGCGGGCGCACCACCGTGGAGTGCAATACCAACAATAACGAGGACTACACGGAGATCACGACCTGCCCGATCAATTAGTCTCGGGGGCGATTTGTGCACGGACAATCGGGGACGACAGATGGGACGCCGTGGGCGGCGTCCCCTACATGTGACGATTTTTGGGGTGTAGGGGGCCGCGCCCCCTGCGCCGCTTTCGGCCGGGAACGGCCGATACGCGTCTACCCCCTATGCGGGGCCTCAATCACCGGCCCCGCAACGCCCCGCTTTTCGGGGGAGCTTGCTCCCCCGAACCCCCTGCGATACTGCGTATCGCTTCGGGGTAAAGAATTATTGCCTTCGGATATAAATCATTGCCCCGTGTGATAGTTTTGGAACTGCCCTGTCCTTGCGTAGTCTCTTGTTAATGATAAGCGGGTTGGTTTCTTCGCCCTCCACCCACAAGCAATGCCGAAGGCATTGCAGGGGGTGTGGGGGAGCTGGCTCCCCCACGAAAAAAACTTATCAACTTAGTGTTTTGAACGACAGGATATGCCAGGTGACGCCTATGGCGATGGCACCGAGCAGGATCTGGATGGGCAGGGGCATGCCCGCGAAGAAGATGCTAAAGCCAATGGTCGTCCACAGCAGAGAGATTGAGATGATTTTGGCTCTGAGCGGGATGGCTTTGTGTTCTCTGAAATTTCGAATGTAGGGGCCTAAGTGTTTGTGATTCATCAGCCATTGATAGAGCCGCGTTGAGCCGCGGCTGTAGGCTGCGGCAGTCAGGAGCAGGAATGGGGTTGTCGGAAGCAGCGGGACGAAGATGCCGATGATGCCGAGCGCAAGGCTGATGGTCCCGGCCACGATGTAGAGTGGTCGCAGGCGCAGGCCAGTTTGCTTGGCTGTATCCTCTGTGTCGGGAGAGGCAGCGGCGGGTTCAGTATCTGCATCACGGGGTTCTGGCCTGACACCTGAATTTGGGTCGGAAATGGGGGGAGGAGGGATCATTTGGGGGTTAGCCTGAAGCGCTTAATACCTTCAATGTCGTTGAGACGGATTAGGACAAAGTATTTAAGTGCAATGGTGTTTTGGGACCCCTTTTGCGTTTTGATGGTAATGGTGTCGTCGTGAGGGAGACTCTCGACGCGGCACAGGCCAATGGTGGGGTGTTCGAGCCAATCGCCGATGGCGAGTTCGTCGATGGCCGCAAACGCCTGACGTGTGATGGATTTGGTGCGGACTCGGCGTTTTTCCTGGGCAGGCGGATCCTGATTTTGCGGGGATGGCTGGTGAGCGGTCGAAGGAGAGGGGGCAGCATTGGGCGGCTGAGCAGGAGGGGGTGGGAAGTTTTGAATGTTTTGGCTCGTTCTGGTGCGTTTTCGGATGATTTCCTTGGGCGGCGGGGGGAGGGAGGAGTCCATGAGTTCCGGTGCGATGGAGATGCCGCGCAGGGAGGAATCATTGGACATGTCGAGATATGAGTCCAGTTTAGGGTTATTGCTGATGAAGGCAACGTCCGTCATGGAGGTGTTTTCTTCAAAGCTGCTTCGAATTTTGTGGATGGGCACGAGTCCGGTGATGGGATCGAAGGAGCGAACGACGATCAAATCGTCGAATATGATGAGGTGCAGTTCAAGTGAGTAGACCCTGGCGTCCTGAATGATACCGGCGATGACGTGATTTTGTCCGAACATGCGGTAGCTGGCAGTGCAGGCACAGTTGACGACGATTTCCGAGCCCATGGCCGAAATATTGCCGGACAGAGCCGAAACGGTAAGGGGGGAATCCGTAGAAAATATTGTCTCCAGGACATGCTTTTCGACGTTGAGCTGCTGAAGGGAGCATTTGGAAAAGTAGCCAAACCCGGAGAAAACGCAGGATTTAGCGCGTTCGCGTTGAAAGAATTTTTTTAGCGTCTCAATGAAATCTTCTCCCTGATCGAGTCTGGCTACGATGTGCCGGTTTCTTACGCTGGCTCCAAAAATCACGTTATACCTCCAAAATAAGTCAAGTCGTCTCACGCATTGCGATGTGGGTTATGAACGCAAAAAACCTTAGATAGAAAATCTTGAAGGGTGAGGAGTTTAGTCCTCGTGGTGGGGTGGGGTTGGCGAAGGGGGAAGCAGTGGGGCATCGACAATGCCGATGACTGAACCGCGTCCCAGGATGAGTCTTCCTTTGGCGCCTCGTTTGCCTCCAGGAAATCGCCTTGAGGAAACGGTGATTTCGCGCTGATCGGAAAGTAGAACCCTGACGCCTTCCTCCGGCGTCTGGACGATTTTGCATCCTGCCAAACTCGTGCCAGGATCAAGTTCCATCCCTCGGTATCCTTTAGCGGCGGCTTTGAGCAGAGGCAAGTCGTCGGCGCAGAAGACATTGGCGCGCGTATTGGAGGCAACGAGGCTGATATAGGCATGGTCAGGGACCAGTGCAGTGTAAAAGACGGTATCGCCCTCGTTGAGGCGCATAAAGAGGCGTCCTGCTGCAGAAGAAACTGCGGTGAAAGTGCTGAATGGGAGCTTGACGAGCTGGGCTTTGAGGCTGACTGCGACGATGTATGGATCGGAAGCGTCGGAAGATGCTTCGCTGTGGAAGTCGAAGAGCGTTTTAGGCGGAGTGTCTGCTGGGGTTTGTTTTTTGGGGCTGGCGATAATGGCGGAGACGATGCGTTCGCCATCTTCGAAGTTGAAGGAGGCCGCGATGGGGGAGCCATGCCCGGCAGTGGCGGGGACAGTGTCCACGAGCAGGGTATAGGCCTTGCCTTTTGAGGAGAAGAGAACGAGGGCATCCTTGGTCGAAGTCTGCAGGGCAAAGGCCACGGCATCGCCCTCTCGAACGCGGACGCTGGCAAGATCGGAGATGGTCTTTTGCCGCTTGAAGAGTCCGGCTTGCGTCACGATGACGTAGCAGTCTTCCTGGATGATGTAGTTTTCCGGGACATAGGATTCGCTCAGATCGTCGCCGCCAAGTTTTGTTCGTCGTGCGTCGCTGTGTGATATTTTGATGTGCTGGAGTTCTTTGGAGACGAGCTTCCAGCGTGCCTCTTCGTCGTCAAGCAGATGGATAATGTGAGCTGCTTCTTTGGATTTTGCTGCAAGCTCGGCGTTAATTTTGTCTATCTCCAGACGTGCCATGCGATAGAGCCTGAGCTGGAGGATGGCTTCGGCCTGTATGTCATCCAGGTTGAAGGCTATGCAGAGTTTGCGCGCAGCATCGGCTTTATCTTCGGCATTGCGGATGATGTCGATGGCCTTTTGCAGATCTGCGAAAAGTTTGGCAAAGCCCTCAAGGATATGGATCCGTGCCCTGAGCAGCTGAAGCTGGTAGTGCAACCTCCGGGTAATGACGCTGAGGCGGAAGCGAATGAAGTGTCGGATCAACTCACACAATCCAAGCCGAACCGGACGATAGGTGCCTTCTTCGGTGCCAGGCACGAGGCAGGTCATGTTGACACTAAACCGCGACTGAAGGGGGGAGTGCTTGAAGAGGAAGGCCATGACAGAGACCGGGTCTGCATTGGGGCGCAGATCGAGGACGATTCGGATATCGTTTGTCGACTCGTCTCTGACGTCATGAAGCAGGGGCAGTTTGTTTGCCAGTACGAAGCCTGCGATGGTTTCGACAAGTTTGGATTTGTTAACCCCATAGGGGATGCTTGTGATGATGATGCGCTTTCGTTTGCCTTCTTCTTCGAGGTGATATTCGCCTTGAATGTCGATGGCGCCTGAGCCTGAGCGATAGATATCGGCAATGTCCTGTGAGGCATTGAGTATGCGTCCGCCAGTTGGGAAATCTGGCCCGGCGATGTGGCGCATGAGTGCTTCGAGTGAGAGTTCCGGATCATTTATCATGGCAATGCAGCCATCGATGATTTCGCTCAGATGATGCGGCGGAATGTTGGTCGACATGCCCACCGCGATGCCGGTGGAACCGTTGACGAGCAGCATGGGGATGGCAGCGGGCAGAACCGTGGGTTCTCGCAGTGTTCCCGAATAGTTGGGCTGGAAATCGACGATGTGTTCGTTCAGGTCCTCGAGCATGAGGCTTGCCAGCGGCTGCATGCGCGCTTCGGTATAGCGCATGGCCGCTGCGGTATCGCCGTCTATCGAGCCAAAGTTCCCCTGCCCGTCGATGAGGGGATACCGCATGGCAAAGGGCTGTGCCAGACGCACCATGGCATCATAGATGGCGCTGTCACCGTGCGGGTGGTAGCGGCCCATAACCTGGCCGACGACCTGGGCACTCTTTTGGTGCTTGGCTTCGTGCGAGAGGTGCATTTCGTCCATGCCGTAAAGGATGCGGCGTTGGACTGGCTTGAGGCCATCGCGAACGTCGGGTAGGGCACGGCTGGTAATCACGCTCAGCGCATAGTTAAGGTAACGCTGCTGCGCTGTTTGGTAAAGGGATACGGATTCTATGGCAACCTCTGCCACCGGTCGTGAGTCTTTTTTTTGCATGCGTCAATATATTGAATAAAAAAACGAAATCACACGCGCTATGCCTATGGCTTCCCGGGTGTACCCCGAAGCTTCGGGGCATATAGTTTACTAGAATAGGATACAATTTGCAAAGGTCGTGTTGTCTGTTGACAGATGTCAAAGGGAGCGTGTTTGATTTATATTTTGATACGTTCGGACAATTGCTTGACGCAGGGGGGTGTTTGGTGATAGGCGTCTGTGTCTTAGACATGGCGTTTGAGAGTGGTCTGCCCAGGGTCTTTGGTTTTTTGACATATTGTGTATGAGGTAAAGCGATGAAGAAAGCTGCGATGGTGTTGTGTGTTTTGTTTGCGCTCGGTTCTGTCAGCATGGGTTGTGCCAAGAGCAAAGAGGACCAGATGAAGAGTTTCTGCGCCGACATGTTGAAGGCTTCTGGGCAGACAGATTGCAAAGTGATGGCGAAGGACATGGAGAAGCTCAAGCAAAAGAGCAAAGAGCTTGAGAAAATCATGGGCGATAAGGATGCGATGACAAATGATCCGAAGCTGGTAGAAGCAATGGCTCAATGTATGGCTGCTGGCTTGGCGCTCATGGCGAACCCATGCGCGGCAGACGAAGCTGTTGTCAAGGCGATGGAAGGGATGTAGTTTCGTTTGCAATGCTTTCGATGACATCGGATTTGAGAGAGGCGGAGAGCCTCTCTTTTTTTATATGCATACGGGAGTTCTAACCTATTGAGTAAAAAAAACGAAGTCACATGTGCTATGCCTATGGCTTTCATGGGGCCCCGAAACTTCGGAACATGTACTGGAATCAGGATACAATTTGCAAAGGTCGTCTTGCCAGATGCCAGTTGTCAGATGGGGCGCAGGTATATCAAGCGTATTTGACTTTACGCTTGAGGCATTGGGATAGTTGCTTGACGCAGGGTGCGTTCGGTGGTAGGCGCCGTGTTTCATGGACATGGTATTTGAGTGTGGATTACCAATGGTCTTTGTTTTTTGACATATCGTTATGAGGTAAAGCGATGAAGAAAGCTGCGGTGTTGTTGTGTGTTTTGTTTGCGGTTGGTTCTGTCAGCATGGGTTGTTCCAAGGGCAAAGAAGAGCAGGCTAAGGGCAAAGAAGAGCAGGCTAAGGGTAAAGAAGAGCAGGCTAAGGGCAAAGAAGACCAGGTTAAGAGTAAAGAAGACCAGATTAAGGATTTTAGCGCCGAATTACTGAAGGCTTCTAAGAAGACGGATTGTAACGAGGCGGCGAAGGACCTGGAGAAGCTCATGAAAGATAGCAAAGAACTTCGGAAGTTCATAAGGGACACGAACGAAGAAGTGGCCATAGCATTTATGGAGCCGAAGATGAGGGAAGCAATGAGCCAATACTTGGATGCTCTCATTGCGATAGGATTTGGTCCATGCGGGGAAGACGAGGCCGTTCTTAAGGCGTTGGTTTCAGGCGAGGACGTTCAGGAGATGGAATAGTTTCGTTTGCAACGTTTTCGGTGACATCGAATTTTGGAGAGAGGCGGAAGGCCTCTCTTTTTTTTGTGGGGGAACTCGTTCCCCCACACCCCCTGCAATGCTCACGCATTGCTTGTGGGTAGAAGGCAAAAGGTATCGCTCAGGTAGCCCGCTTATCATTGCGGACAAGAGATTACGCAAAGACGAAGTTCAAATTTTTCTGGGCACAATCTTCGGCGTATATAAGGGGCAACCTCCAAAACCGCTACACGGGGCGACGATTACCCCAAAGCGATACGAAGTATCGCAGGGGGTTCGGGGGAACTGGTTCCCCCGAGAATGTGCTTGACAAGGCTCAAGCGAATTTGTATTGCGGCACATGTGCTGAGAGTTGTCCGTGCGGCGACTTTTGGCTGTTCCGTGCGAGGTTAGCTCAGTTGGTAGAGCGCTAGCTTCCCAAGCTGGAAGTCGCGGGTTCGAGCCCCGTACCTCGCTTATTGCCTCTGCCCCTGGGCAGGGGCTTTTTTTGATTTTATCGAGGATTGACATGTCGATATTCCTTCCTGTGCAAACGCAGTTAGAGACGATCCTGCGCGGCGTCATAGATTTTCACGTGGCCGAAGAGTTTGAGCGAAAACTTGAGCGCAGCCGTGCGGAGAATAAACCGCTTCGCATCAAGCTTGGGGCGGATCCCACGGCGCCCGACCTGCATCTCGGGCACCTGGTGGTTTTGCGCAAGCTGCGGCAGTTTCAGGATCTTGGGCATCAGGTGGTTTTTCTCGTCGGCGATTTTACGAGCCGCATTGGCGATCCGACCGGCAAGAGCGAAACGCGGAAGCCGCTCAGCCTCGAGGAAGTGGCAGCCAATGCCAAAACGTACACGGAGCAGGTTTTTCGCATCCTCGACAAGGAGAAGACGGAGGTCGTTTTCAACAGCGACTGGCTGGGCAAGATGAGTGCGTCGGATCTGATCGGCCTGACGGCCAAGTACACCGTGGCCCGCATCATGGAGCGCGACGATTTTAAGAAGCGCATGGCGCAGGGGCGAGCCATCAGCATGCATGAGTTCATCTATCCCCTGCTTCAGGGGTATGATTCTGTGGCCATCGGGGCGGATGTCGAGCTGGGCGGGTCGGATCAGCTGT
>Ga0123353_10013868_pt1 | contig 11576 bp, 7 predicted proteins | sample TergutLab28metaG_3_FD_92763 | JGI IMG/M metagenome (GOLD analysis project Ga0123353, IMG submission 92763) | Labiotermes labralis P3 segment gut microbial communities from Petit-Saut dam, French Guiana - Lab288 P3 | ecosystem: Host-associated > Arthropoda: Insects > Digestive system > Gut ... | reverse complement strand
ATGGTGCGCTATGATGACCCCGACCAGCCCGGCGGACAACATCGCCTTTACGATAAGGTCGTTGCCAAAATCAAGCTCCTGCGCCAAGGCGAACAGACACCCGCTGATGCAGCCGCACGAACCGGCTGTCGGCGCCGCGGCGAACACGCCCATTGATGCCTTGATATCCATGAACCTTGTCACATACTTTATCACGTTTTTACTGAAGCTCCCCCCGAGGACGCTGCCGCCCGCATCTATGAGCCTCGACTGATTTGGGAGTATCCTGCCTCTCATGTCGTTGTTTTCCGGCGCCATGAGCGATTCCCAGAGCGTATCGACGATGGCGTTCATTTTGCCCATGACCGCGTCGCGCGGCATCCTGCTCCTCTCGCACTCATATTGGACGGCCAACTCCCAGAGCGGCTGGCCCCCTTCTTTCGCGCGCTCTGTTATTTCTTTTGCGGATATGAACGGGACCTGGGGGACGAGTTGCGACATCACGGGCAGGACCGGGGTGATACGCTTTATTTCGGCGATGGAGAATTCAAGGATCGCCGCTTCTTCCGATTTTATGCTCAGAAGGGCCTTGCCGCCTTTTTCCGATACGCTCAGGATGCTTTTGTACCCAAACAGCGTTTCGCTTGTTTCCATGAGGACGGCGGCAGCCTGCGGGTTGGCGCACATGATCAGCGTATCGTAAAACCCGCCGTCAATTGAAACCGGGAACCCCATGTATTCGGTGATTTCTATCATTCCGCCGCCGACAGATTTAGCGATCATGTTTTCCTGTTTCCCATCGCTGGTGGTAAAATCGATATAATAAGCGTTAGGATGCCCGGGGCCTATTTCCAGAACCTCGAACCGGTAGTCGATCCCCGCCTCGTCCGCGTACTTGAACGCGTCGGGGATCCTTCTATCATCGGTCCCAAACCCCAGAAGGCCCGCAAGCAGCCCGATATCGGACCCCTGGGTTGTGTGGGTCGTCGCAAGCGAACTCTTTTTGTCGAAAGAGAACTTGATTTTTTTGACCGTCTTGTTCCCGGCGGCCTGCCTTATCACGTTGCCGATCCTGACCGACGCGGCAGTGTGCGAACTCGAGTTGCCTACCATGACAGGTCCGATCACATCGTTAAAAATACTTGGATATTGCTTCATTCAAATTCAACCTCACTTGTTTTTCATATTCCTATATTTTTACGCGTCGATGCCGATGAACCCAAATTTCGCTACGTCAAACAGACCCATATCGGTCAGTTTGATTTCGGGGATGACCGGAAGCGACATGAAACATAGCGTCATAACAGGATCTATGTCAGCGCTTATACCCAGGCGCCCTATTGCCGCGTCATGCAGCCGCGTCAGTTTTTTGTCCACCCACTCGCCGCTTTTATCGCTCATAATGCCCCCAATGGGCATAGGCATACTCTCTATCGCCTTGCCGTTCAGGGCCAAAACCACTCCGCCGCCTTGCGCAACAAGCTCGTCAACCGCGAAAGCCATGTCCTTATCGTTTGTTCCCACCACAATGATGTTGTGCGAGTCATGGGCTATGGAAAGCGCCACGGCGCCGCGTTTGATGCCGCACCCCTGGAGCAGGCCCAGCGCCACATTGCCTGTATCCCGATGCCGTTCCACTACGGCAATCTTGACAATGTCCGACTCGCCGTCGAACATGAAATCCCCATTTTCGTCACGCCGCACCGCCTCGACCAGCTTGGCGGTGACCACGCTGCCCGGTTTCAGGCCGATGACATGGGCCATGCCTGTTTTCAGCGGCATTTTAAGCTTTTCTATCGAAAAGCCTTTAACATGAAAGCTCCCGGCGACAGCCCCGATGTCCTTTCTGTGCACTTGCGGCAGGTAAACCCCGTCACGGGCGGCCTCGGCCCCCTTTATGAACACGCGCCTGACCTTGAAATCGCGCAAGTCCTCAAGCAGCGCGATATCCGCCCTCAATCCCGGGGCTATCGCGCCCCGGTCGTACAGGCGGAAGCACTCGGCGGCGTTTATTGTCGCCATGCGGATCGCCGTTACGGCGTCGAGCCCCTCGCTTACGCAAATCCGCAGGTGGTCGTCCAAGTGCCCCAACTCCAGCATGGTTTTTGGCTGCCTGTCGTCGCTGCACAGGAGGCAGCGCCGGCTGTTTTCCGGGGTCACCCCTTTGAGCAGGTTGCGCAGGTCGTGGCAGGCCGAGCCCTGGCGCATCAGTACATACATACCCAGGGATATACGCTCAAGCATCTCGGCTGCGGTCCCGCACTCATGGTCCGTCCGTATCATTGCGGCCGCGTATGCATTGAGTTCTTTTCCCCCGACTGAGGGGCTGTGGCCGTCGATTGGCTTCCCTGCACGGATTGCTGTCATAAGTTTGTCAAGCGCAGTTCCCCCCGCGGCGATGACCCCCGGGTAGTCCATAAACTCCCCCAGGCCAATTATCCTGTCGTCCACAATCAGCCTCTCCAAAACCTCCGCGCCGATTATGGCGCCGGAGTGCTCGTATGGCGTGGCGGGCACGCAGGATGGCAGCATGAATTTGATGTCAAGCGCAGTTTCTTCGGCGGCGGCAAGCATATACTTGAGTCCTGTGACGCCGCACACGTTTACAATCTCGTGAGGGTCGGCTATGATAGTCGTGCCGCCGTGGGGCACGAGCATCCTGCCTATTTCCTCCGGGCTGACATAGGACGATTCAATGTGGATATGGCTGTCGATGAACCCCGGCGCCGCGTACATGCCTTGCGCTTCTACGGTAACTTCGCCGGAATAGTCCCCGATCCCGGCAATCAAGCCGCCCGATACCGCAATATCGCCTTCGATGAGCCCTCCGCCGCAAACATCGACTATCCGCGCGCCCCGGATCACAAGATCAGCCGATACGCGCCCCGCGGCAACATCGATGAGCCTTTTGAGTTCAGCCTTGTCCATAACTACGCCCCTTAGTTGCCACTTACATCTTCCGTCCCCTGCCTGCCAACCGTTTATTGTTAATCCCCTGATCGCCAATCGTTTATCGTCAATCCCCTGCTGCCAATCATCTATCGTCAATCCCTATCAGTTATCTGTTATCTGTTATATGTTATCTGTTATCTGTTATCTGTCATCGCTTCCAGCGCCACTTCCATCATGTCGGTGAATCCCTTCTCGCGTTCCTCCGGCGTTGTCTCTACCATCGTGGTAAGCATGTCGGAAACAGCGAGTATGCAAGCGGCGTTCTTGCCGGTGACATTTGCGTTGTGAAACAGGGCGAAACTCTCCATCTCGACCGCGAGGCAGTTTTTCCCGTCGCGGATCTGCGTCCAGTACGCAGGCTCCGTCTTTAGCGAACGGTAGAATATATCGCTCGAATGGATGCGCCCCTCCACTAGCGGAAATCCGAGGCGCCTGCCGCTTTCGCGAAGCTTTTCCACCAGGACAGGGCTTGCCGCGATAACGTCGCCCTCGAAGCCGCCCTGATACTTAGCGTATGAAGATTCGCTGTACGCGTCCAGCACAAGGATAGTGTCGAAGACCTTCAGGCTTTCGGCATAACCGCCCGATGAACCGATGCGGATTATGTTGTCGACGTCGTATACCGTAAAGAGTTCATAAGAGTAGATGCCGATCGATGGCATCCCCATGCCGCTGCCCATAACGGAAATCTGCTTGCCTCTATATGTCCCCGTAAAGCCCAACATACCGCGCACACTGTTGAACTGCACAGGGTTCTCCAGATATCTCTCGGATATGAACTCAGCCCGCAACGGGTCACCCGGCATGAGCACGTTTTTCGCGATTTCCCCCCTATTGGCGGAATTATGCGGCGTAGACATAAATATTCCTCCTCCCAAGGAGCAGCGGCGGCGCGACCCTTGCATGTAGCCCCCTGCTGCCCGAGTAAGTCAATTATAGCTTAATCCCGAATAAATTGAAATAGCAAAAAATGTGACAATATTGATTTTGTCCACAATTTCTGGTAACATTGTCCCACCTTCCGCGCACTTCCGCGAAAAGTGGTTCCCATATAGCGTATAGCTTCCGCGCACTTCCGCGATAAAAATATTGCCAAAGGAGAAATGACTATGGATAACGACAAACTCATTGAACTGGCTAAAGAGGCCAGGGAATTCGCGCGGCCCGATATTTCAAAATTCAAGGTCGGGGCGGCGCTGCTTACAAAATGCGGTAAAGTCATATTAGGGTGCAATATCGAAGACCCGTCGGGCATCGGCGTCACCAATATATGCGCCGAAAGGTGCGCTATAGTCAAGGCGCTGTCGGAGGGCTACAGCGATTTTGAAAAAATCGCCGTGGTCGGCGGCTTGGACAAGCTGATTTTCTGTACGCCGTGCGGCGCGTGCAGGCAGTACCTGAACTCGTTCTGCCCGCAGATAACGGTCGTGTGCCTCGACGATGACCAAACCATCAAGGAAATCCCGCTAATCGAGCTGCTCCCGTACTCGTTCAGCGAGACGTTCTAAGTTACATCGTAGCCCTGTTCCTCAATTTCATTCTTAATACTGTCTGCCGTCACAGTTTCGTTATGCGTAACCGTGACGGTTTTACTCGCTAAGTCAACGGCAACCTCCGTCACCCCGCTGATAGCTGACACAGCTTTCTTAACGGCGCTTTCGCAATGAGAGCAGGTCATACCTTCCACTTTCAGTTCTGTTTGCATTAAGACATCCTCCTGCTTGTATTATTTGTTGCTCTGAATCTTTTCAGCCTCAGAACGTTTGTTAACACGGATACGCTGGACAGGCTCATAGCCGCCGCGGCAAAAACAGGCGACAGAAGCGGGCCTCCGAAAATATATAACAGCCCTGCCGCCACTGGGATCCCCGCCATGTTGTACCCGAAAGCCCAAAACAGATTCTGTTTTATGTTTCGGATCGTCGCCTTTGATAATTGGATCGCTGTCGGTACATCTGTAAGATCGCTGTGCATGAGTACAATGTCCGCGCTCTCCATAGCAACGTCGGTCCCGCTTCCGATAGCTATGCCTATGTCAGATTGCGCCAGCGCGGGGGCGTCGTTGATGCCGTCGCCAACCATCGCCACTCTTTTACCCTCAGCCTGCAGTTTCTTAATCTCGTTTGACTTGTCCTGCGGCAGGACTTCGGACAGCACTTTCGTAATTCCGACTTGTTTGGCGATAGCCGCTGCCGTGCTTCTGTTGTCGCCTGTTATCATCGCCACTTCAAATCCCATATCAATGAGCCGTTTGATTGCTTCGGCGCTGCTTGTTTTTACGACATCGGCAACCGCAATAATACCTGCCAACTGATTATCAACGGCGATAAACATGGGGGTCTTTCCTTCACCAGCCAGCCGGTCGGATTCCATTTCTAATTCGCTTATTGAGATCCCTTGCTCGCTTATCAGCTTACTGTTCCCGGCTAACACTTCGTGCCTGTCAATCAAACAGCGAATCCCCCTGCCTGATATGGCTTGAAAATCCGTTGCGGAAAACATGGTCAGATCCTCTTTTTCCGCGCTTTTTACAATAGCTTCACCAAGAGGATGCTCGCTGCCTTTTTCAGCGGAGGCGGCAAGCTGCAATAACCGTTCCCGTGTAATGCCGCCCGATGTAACAATGTCAGTTATTTCGGGCTTTCCCTCCGTGATCGTGCCGGTCTTGTCAAAGACAATGGTTTGAATTTTGTGCGTGGCTTCCAGCGCCTCGCCGCCTTTGATAAGTATCCCGTTTTCCGCGCCTTTACCTGTGCCGACCATAATTGCCGTGGGTGTGGCAAGCCCAAGCGCACAGGGACAGGCAATGACAAGAACGGAGATAAATATGGTCAGGGAAAAAATGAAATCCCTCGTCGCCAGAAACCAGCCAACAAAAGCGATAACGGCAATCACAAAAACAACAGGCACAAAAAAGCCCGAAACCTTGTCCGCCATCTGCGCGATGGGCGCTTTGCCGCCCTGTGCGTCCTCAACGAGTTTTATTATTTGAGAGAGCGCAGTGTCCGCGCCTACTTTTTCAGCCTTGAACCTGATAACGCCGTTTTTATTGATACACGCGGCGTAGACTTTATCCCCTGCCTTTTTATCAACCGGCATACTCTCGCCTGTGAGCATCGCTTCATCTATCGCCGTCGTTCCCTCGACCACAATGCCGTCAACAGGAATTTTTCCGCCGGGTTTAACGAGAATTATGTCACCGACCGAAACATCGTCGATCGGTATCTCTGTTTCCTTTCCGTCCCTTATGACAACCGCCGTCTTTGGCCTGAGCCCCATCAGTTTCTTTATCGCTTCGCTTGTTTTTCCTTTTGATACGGCTTCAAGCGTTTTCCCAAGCAATATCAGCGTGATAATGACACCCGCCGTTTCAAAATACAAATGTAAAGCGTACTCTGAATGACCTTGCGTGATCCGGTAAGTGGCGAAAAAACTGTATATCGCTGCCGCTGATGTTCCCATAGCGATCAGACTGTCCATGTTGGGGGAGCGAAGCCATATAGCGCGAAAACCCACAGTATAGAAACGGTATCCGGCAATGATCACAGGAACAGTCAATACTAACTGTGCAATGGCAAAGTTCAGTGGGTTTTGATGGTGGTGGATGATTTTGGGAAGCGGCAAGCTCCAGGCGAAGGGCAGCATATGACCCATTGCAATGTATAATAGCGGCAGGGTAAACACAGCCGCTACAATTAACTTGGACCTCAGGGTCTTTACTTCTTTTTCCTTACGGAGCTTATCTTCGTCGATGGCGTTCCCCTTGATCTCCGACCATCCGTAACCAAGTTTCCCGACCCTGGCTTTGACCGCTTCCAATTTGATTTTTGCGGGGTCATATACCACTGTCATGCGTTCGGTCGTTAAGTTGACCGAACAGCTCGACACGCCGTCCATTTTGCCGACAGATTTTTCAATCCTCGACGAGCAGGCAGCGCAGGTCATGCCTGTTATTTTGAGCGCTTGCGTTTGTTTGTCCATAAAAAAACCTTTCCGGCTTCTATGTCCTGTTTTGAATATATTCCCGAAACATCGGCAGGGCAAAAGCCACTTTGCCATAGCCACTGCTGTCAATAATCCCCTGCTCTATCAAACGATTGCGATACATACCGGCATATTTCGGCGTAACATTCATACGAGCCGCTATTTCGGAGATGTTGCTATATTCCTTGTCAGCAAGCATTGCTGTCAAAAAAGCGATGTCTTTTTCGGATAACTCCCGATAAGTAGTATTAAAAATCATCCTATCAAGGTCATTTTTAGCCATGACGATCCCTTCTTCAACGTCTGCATATGAAATGTTCTCCAGCTCCGGATGCTGCCGCCACATTTGGTATCCGATCAACTGGATCATGAACGGAAATCCTTTCGTGTTTTCCACCGCCAGGCCAAGCGCTTCATTTTCGATCGTCCGCCCGGCGAGTTCTATCGTTTTCTTTATTGAAAAACGAACTTCGCTTTCTTCGATAGCTTCCAGGTGGTGCTGAAAAGCCCTCCTGAGAAATGATATGGAGTCGTTCCGCAAGAGATTGGATACCTTAGGCGGCAAGCCCGCCATCAACAGCGCCACTTCCCTTCGCTCGCGGACGAAATGCTGAAAGGTCGTGATCACCGTTCGCAATTCGTCTATCCTAACATCCACTTCATCAACAGTAATGAGAAGCCCAACGCCTTTTTCATTTAGTTCTTTGACTATCGAGGTCATTTCCGAGCGCCATGTGGTATTTCGGTTACTTTGATTTATACTTCGGGAAAAACCCACGCCGGCTACGCTGATCGATGTGATGCGCGATAATGACTCGGAGGCAAGAATCTCTTTTGCGTTGTCTCTCGCCTGTATCAATATTTCGTCCAGCATATCGGGCGCCGCGTTCACATTAACGCTTATCCACCCGTTCGCCGAAGCTTCCTCGGCTATTTTCGCGAGTAAAACAGTCTTACCCAATCCCCTGGCGCCCACAAATATGGTCGCCCTGTTTGGGTCTCCGGGGCCGTTGTTAAGACCGTTCAGAATATCGCGAATGACCCTATCCCTTCCCGCCAACTGAAGCGGTATGCTTCCAAACGTAGGAGTAAACGGGTTTTTCGGTGTTTCTTTCATAGCGGCTACTCTCCGAATTCTGTTTGTTTTTTAGCCGTGTCGGCTGGTAAGGGCCTTTTGCTTCCTTTAAAACACTTTTGTTTCCTTTAGAACTTTTAGTTTCTTTTAGAACTTTTTAGTTTCTTTTAGAACTTTTTAGTTTCTTTTAGTTTTGTACAATCATAACATGATTCCCCCGGAAACGCAATCCTTTTTTGCCGCAATCTGGACGGTTGATTTAGTTTCCATTTTCTGATAGCATTGCAAGCGGCGAACAGTACAGCGTATATGCTACGCCAGATGACAGGAGGAAGTTCGAAATATGAACTTCAAACTAAAAAGATGAAAACACTGATTTTCCGCCTTACCAAGATGCTGTTTGGGCTTTTCCTGTATGCCCTTGGCATTGTCCTTGCGATAAACGCCAATATTGGCTACGGCCCATGGGAGGTCTTTCATGTCGGGCTTGCGAACCAAACCGGGCTAAGCATTGGCGTCGCGTCCATTGCCGCCGGGATCGTCATAGTTGTGATCGTCACGCTTTGCAAAGAGAAACTCGGGCTAGGAACGATAGCAAGCATGATATTGACCGGGGTCTTCATCGATTTGATAATCCTGACAGGCATCATCCCAAAGATCTCAAACATGCTGCTTGGTATCCTGATGCTGGTTGCCGGGCTGTTCATCATTTCGCTTGGATCTTACTTCTATATGAAGTCCGCCTTTGGCGTCGGGCCGAGGGACAATCTGATGGTTGTGCTGAACCGGAAAACAAAGCTGCCGATCGGCGTCTGCCGCGGCATGGTTGAACTGACAGTGACTCTCATTGGATGGCTGCTGGGCGGCATGGTTGGCGTAGGCACGATAATCTTCGGTTTTACGATAGGGTTCTGCGTGCAGATAGTATTCGCGGCGTTCAGGTTTGACCCAACCGCAGTTGAGCACGAGTCGTTGAGACAAACGATCAAAGACCCTTTCAGGCGCCTCGGATAAATTGTGAATTATTAACCGGAGTATTCACAAAAAATTATAGGAATATATCCAAAAAACTAAGGGCGCAAAACGAATAATAATAAGCACATGGGTAAATACACAGGTATGTTTATCCATGTGCGAAATAGTTATGTGCGAAATAATATAACAGGTCAAAGAAGGACACAGCAAAGCAGCTATATCGGAGGTGAAGCCAGGAAAGGTAAAGAGAGCCCGAAAGTATCGAAGCCCGGAAATTGGCGGGTTAACCACGTTCCTGCCACAGAGTTTGACTAATGCAAAAACGAGGCTGAAAAAGTGTTCCGGCAACAACACCCTGCCGGAGTGCGAGGGGAACCACAACCCCAGAACAAAAGAGGCGGCTGCCCGACCTCTTTATCGGCGGGCGAAGTCATAAAAAGGTTTATAATATTGGGAGGTTTATAATGAAAGTTTCAGCACGTTCACGCATTAGGGTCATATGTTTGGTGCTTGCGCTAAGCTTGCTTGCTCCGACATTCATCGTTTCCGCGCAAACGGACAAGGGCGCCGGCGTAGCGCTGCCCGGCACGCCAATATCAGAAGCAGTAGGCATAACGCCCGAAGAACTCGACAGCATGGCCATAGACCCGCAAAGCTGGCGGCTCACCAGGGATATGACGTTCGACGACCTCAATCCGAACCCGGTGATCGACTGGGCGGAAGAACTGAATCCCGAAGGGCTGAGAAACCCCAAGGGCGGAGGCAGCCGCGAGCCGCTCAAGGGCGGACTGGTCCTTATCGACTATCTGGACAGGAAATTCATCAGCGGACAGGAGAGGGGCTCCGACCCGCTGGGGTATTACCTTTTTAACGCTGACGGGACATATCAGGACGAGATAACCAGGAACCCGGTCATAAGCGTTTTAGACGACCCCGAACAGTATCCGGGCGGATACAGCGACCTGCCCCTGTTCTGGGCGAACTATGTCAACACTCCGCAAGAAATCAACAACGGCTTGACAGCCGACAAGTTCTGGCGCGAGAACAGCTACGGGAAATGGGCCGTAGAGCTGGAAGGCTACGGCGTATACACTATCCCTTACTTCGAGTTTGAAGTCATGTCCGACGGATATGAGACTTTCCGCGACGTGCCGCCGTCATTCCGCCAGGGCAACGCGACCCAATCGAGCCCGACCCGCGGCGGTTCCGGCATCGCGTCAAACGACGCCGCGACCCACGGCCGCGAAGTCGCCAGGCGCGGAGGCGCGACGGGCGCCGGGAACCCATGGGGACTGTCCGCCAACATGCCTGGGGTGAGTACGGCGTCACCCGCGCCTTTCGCGAACTTTGACTTCTTCTTCCTGCTCCACGCGGGCTATTGCGAATCCGGCACCTGGATGGAGTTCGGTATGCTCCAGTATGCCACAAGGCAGGACATCCCCTACGAGCTGGGCCCCGGCCCCAGACTGGAAAAAGTCGAGAAATTCTTCACCGACTACCCGCAGTGGATCCCGATTTATGCCGCCAGGTACGCGAGCGGCTGGGCGAACAACACGAGCGCATGGGCTACGGGCAACTACAACACCGGAAATGCCGCGGTCGTGGAAAAAATCAACAACGTATACAGGCCAACGCGTTTTTGGGTAGAGACCCTTGACAAGTACAATGTAGCGTTCAATCCGAACTATGCGACATACGACGCCACCGGCGAAGCAGCCAGGAACTGGAAGTTCCAGCTCCCGCAGGAGGACTGGGACTGGGTCAACGGCTACTTTGGCGCAACGGACTATGTCGGGCGCTCGCATACAAACAACACCAGATATGTTCCGTTCACGTCATGGGAAGGGCTTGTCGGCGAGTGGTCGTACATGTCCAGCGCCAGCGGAGGCACCGGCTATGGCCAGACGGGCGCCGGCAGGTCCCTGCAGTACTCGATGCAGGGCGAGAACGTGGGCTTGGCGACGTACGCCCACGAGTTCGGACATATTGCAGGTTTGCCGGACAACTACGGCAACCCGTGGACCCTGACCACCAGCGCACTGGTCGAAAACTGGGAACTTATGGCGCGCGGCTCGTTCGCCGGCCCGTTCGGGGACCATGCCCGCTGGACAGTACCGGCGATTGAAGCGGAGACCGCCCCCGTACACAACACGATGCGCATGAAGCAAGTTGCCGGTTTCTATGACACCGGGGACATCCTGAGGGTCAACATACGCGACCTCGCGGCGGGCACACCGATAGTCGCGAACATCGTCCCGCGCAATGTCCCGCTCAACAACAACGGCTACTACCCGTGGCTGGAAGAAGACTATGGCTTGGTCAGCCCCAATTACTACAAAGGCATTAGGCTGGGCTTCGACCTCGGCGCGAACGACGCCTACAGGGACCTGGCTACTCGCAAGACCACCGGATTCACCTGGAACGCGAACACCGGCGACGCCGGCAGCAACAGAAGCTATGCGATGGGCATAGAAGTCACGCAGCGCACGGGCTTCGACTCGTACCTGAACGACGACGGCGTGCTGATTTCCCGCATAGGCGGCGACGCCTCCGCCTCCGGCGGCAACCGCATCCAGATCGTGAACTCGCACCTGTACGACCTCGACATGGT
>Ga0123353_10013866_pt1 | contig 11577 bp, 6 predicted proteins | sample TergutLab28metaG_3_FD_92763 | JGI IMG/M metagenome (GOLD analysis project Ga0123353, IMG submission 92763) | Labiotermes labralis P3 segment gut microbial communities from Petit-Saut dam, French Guiana - Lab288 P3 | ecosystem: Host-associated > Arthropoda: Insects > Digestive system > Gut ... | reverse complement strand
ATGTAGTTGTAAACCTTCCAATAATTAGCCAATAAAATAGTTGTGTTTGACGGTAAGTGCCACGCACATATATTGCCATACTAATTGTATATCACACAACGGGGATGACGCACATAAAGATTAGAGCATACTAGTTGAGTAATTATCGTAAGTAAAATTGTTTTAAATGTACGTCGTAGAGAAGATCGAAACGCATTTTTCTTCCAATACATGGTTTCTTTAAGCCTTACGGTCTTGGAAATCCTTAAACGTAAGTTGAAGAGAAGCTGTAGTTACTCTACCCATCAGACAGAATAACTCAGCAGTCTTTCCGAAGGTAACTGTACTCCAATACGAGAGACGGGAGTGTAACACAAATTCGTGAGTACGTCGAGACGGCGTCGAAAATAGTTTCGTTTGAGTCTGTAATGTATTGCCCGATTACAACACGCCTTGGACGAATATATGAAATATTGTACATCTCAGCTTTTTTTATTGTGCATGTGTGCGTGCGTGCTTGCGTGTGCGTGCGTCTGTGTGTGTGTGTGTGTGTGTAATAGCTGTGAAGACTGAAGTTTGAAGGCTGATTGTGTACACCTGCTAGTTTTGACTTCTCGACAGTGTGGACGCGTAGGCAGAACTTGAGCATCGAATAGTCAATGCAACAGTGTAATATTTCATTTTGTACTATTAAGGGTTTATCATTAGTGTTAATTGTGTATTTGTAATTAGCGTGATTTAAATTCTAATATGCTTCTTATGTCCGAAGGGAGAACACATGTTTAAATACCAGCATTTGAAGACTATTCCTGCACTGCTGGAAGCCATTACAAGAGAGGTCGTAAAGAAGTTTTGCATTGAAGAAATTTAAAACCTACAGGCATAACGGAACGAATTTGTCACCAATTGTTACGTTATGCTTTCATTGTGGAACTTCTTTTCATATCCCGGATCTGCTGCTTGGTTATGCATTTGCTCTTGGGCTGTCTGGCCGGAAATAAGGATGCAGAAAGTTCTGTGAGTTACTAGTGTCACATGTGGTGTTGTTCGTTCTTAAGTTCGTCAGCGACGCCGTTCCGCCTGAAGTTTACATGTTGACTTAAAAGGTGGGAAGTTCACATGCCTTGTCATTAGATAATATGGAACATAATAATAGTCATTGCTTTTGTGTAGGCGTAGATCAGCGGTGGTGGGACATTGGCACGTGGTAGTCCAAAACAAAGAAGGAGTAATTAAATCATCATCAGTATCGTCATGTTTATCATCACCATGAACATGCTGTTGCTGATACGTGCGCCAACTTTGGCAGCCATTGAGATGTCAGCTGACGGCAGTTGTTACAGGGGCTGTGGTTTCGCAGTCGGTATAGCGACCACCTACGGATTGGACGGACTGGGCCTCGAAACCCGGTGGGTTCGAAATTTTTGCGGACCCATTCTCACCGGCCCCGAAGCACGCTCTGCCTACTGTACAAGGTACACCGAGTCTCTTTCCCGACGGCAAAGTGGCTGGGACGTGGCGTTCCCCATCCAACCACTTCTAGCGTCGAGGTTGAGTGTGAGTAGAGATGTACCTCTACCCCCCCCCCTTCACTTACCTTTCCAGTAGTTACATTTTCTTTATACTGCAAGAAATGTCTTCTGGGGAAACTTTATAATTCAGTAATTCATCACGAGACACATTTCTGTCATTATTCCGCACATCCACTCCGAATAATCAGCAGTATGGTTACTCACACTAAGGCACATACAGCTACAATAAAACACAACACTGCAATTATTACCCTATCTTTTTTCACCATTACGTATAAAATCCAGCTTACAAAGTTGCCGTTCGGACGAAATATATGCAGCCTTTGTCCCCAGCGAAAAAAACAATTGGGGTCACCAGAGGGTATGAAGATCACTAGCTTCACTTCTTACTGCAGTTCTATTTAATGGAGAGGTTCGCCACTGTTGGTCTTGAACTCTTTGATGTTTGCGGGCCACAGTGAGTTAAGAGATTGGCTGTTGGACCCCAAAGCTTTAATAATAAATACAAATATATAATCCTGTAAAATACCAGATTACAATAAAAAATATTCTTTTGTTAGAGCCAAATCAAAATCTAAAGCAAAACGCACATTAAATTATTCTTCTTCTTCTTCTTCTTCTTCTTCTTCTGTATAGGCTAACGCCTGTTCTTCCAGAGGTTAAGGCGAAGGGGCTTTGATGAGACTTTCTTTCCAGCGTTTCTTTGGCCTGCCTCGACTGCGCACTCCCTGTGGACGACTGTCTCTAGCGATCTTTGCCAGACGGTTGTCCTCCATTCTTCCCACATGGGCATCCCACTCTCGTCTTCGAACCTTGGTCCATTTAATTATGTCTTGAATTCCGCTTAGATGACGAAGGTGATCGGTGCGGATTTTATCTCTAAGCGTCTTTCCGTGTATTGCCCTTATAGTTTTCATCTCTGTTGTTCGGAGGAGTTGTTGGGTGTAGGCTGTTTCTGTTCTCGTTTCCGATGCGTATGTCAACACAGGGCGCACATTGGTCTTGTAGATACGAACCTTGCATTCTATTGAAATATATTTATTAAACCATATAAGGTTGTAGAGACAACCGGAAATGCGAGCCGCTTTCATTGCTTGTATCCTCACCTCCTGCTTAAGTTCTCGTTTAGCAGATATCTCAGCCCCCAAGTAATTAAACTTTGGGACTTGTTCTATCGAGGTGCCTCTTAATTCAACCTTGCATTTTGTATAATTTCTAGAGATTGTCAGGGACTTTGCTTTATTTAGAGATATTTCCATGTTTAGCCTTTCGGCCATCTGATCAAATCTAAGTAGTAGAGTTTGTAGGTTTTCTTCACTGTCTGCTATCAAAACTGCATCATCTGCATAACATATTATATGTATCAGGTCATTCCCCATCCTATATCCTAGCTCCTTCGGAAGGTTCGCTATGATTTTGTCCATGATAAGGTTAAAGAGCATTGGACTCGGCGAATCTCCTTCTCTAACTCCATTTTTCATTATTATTGGTCTAGATGTTTGGTTGTTTGATCGTATTAAATTATTAAATCAAGTAAAAGTTAAAGTTTACCCTAAAACAGGCCACGAAGGCCCAGAGGAGGAGTAGACGTACATCTGTACTCTTATCTTCAACTCGGCGCTAGATGTGAGTGGGTGGTGAATGATACGCCCCCGCCGTTTTACCCCCGGGAATGACCCGGTACCCATTGTGTAGGTGGCTGGATGGGCCCCAGGGCCGGTCTAGACGGGTGCGGAATATCTCGCCTTCACTGGGATTCGATCCCCGGTCCGTTCAGCCCGTATCCAGTCGCAATATTGAAACAGCTATCCCGGCCCACATTCAGTCGAGTACTATTCTAATAAAACACTTCTAGTCAGGAGATTTTCTAGAAAAGTGGCGTGTTTTGTTTGGGCATACCTTATCATTGTCAGGTGTAATAATTTGTTCTGGCAGATCTTAACTTCCGTTGCTGATGACATATGTTTCTTCACTAACCGCGATCTTTCGGAGATCTCTCACCTCTTTGTAAGAGAAAAGAGTTATTCACTCACATATATGCTGCCAAACATCGCACGTATTTGGCAAGCTAAGCGGATAATTCTTGGAATTCGATGTTCAGATAAGTCCATACGCTGTATATAAAATTGGTTCGCTGATGCCACGCTGTCTTTCTTTTTTTTTTTTTTTTTAAAGAAACGAAACACACTGCAGATCCGTCAGTACCGTTTATATGTTTTCTTTCATCCGCTTATTAACGTCGTAATTAAATGGCGCAGTAGTCATCGCGCATTTTATTTTACAAAGTTTTGAAAAGAGACACGCTTTCAAATTCGGTTCTCATCAATTCTACTTTTCTGCTCATCGCAAATTCAATTACTGGAACATTTCAACGGATAGTCCTTACTAAATTTTTATATTTATTTGCATTTCCGAGCGCCAAAGTTTTTTTTCTAAAAAAACATTGATATTATTGTGCAACGGTTCCTTAAATTTTCACTGGCTTATACTTTCGCGTTTAACCTAACGAAATGCTTCGTAATATCAACTGAATATGCCAAATCTCGTTAATCAGTAGAACATTTATGTCGCTAACATCTAATTTTTTATTTCCAAAATTGTGATAATTGCACATATCAAATAATAATATATTTCAACAACTTATTCCAGGGTAAACAGGGGAATTCAGTGTAGTATGGTAATTCAACATATACACTGTAAATGTCGAGACGAAAGAAAGAAGATATTCCATGATTTAGGTTCTTGTGACCGTGCATCGTGAACATAAGTTGAAGAGAGAGAACCAACAAAATGCAACTATTCGATGTTTATTATCAAACTTTCTGTCTCAACATGTTTCGGGCATCATTATGCCCATCATCAGGAGAATAAGACCGTGTCCTACTGGATGCGGTGTTCTGCCTGGGTGTGTAGGCTGTGGTTGGCTCACGACGCAACTCCACAAGACCACAGCCAACCACAGCCTACACACCCAGGCAGAACACCGCATACAGTAGGACACGGTCTTATTCTCCTGATGATGGGCATAATGATGCCCGAAACATGTTGAGACAGAAAGTTTGATAATAAACATCGAATTAGTTGCATTTTGTTGTTTCTCTCTCTTCACCTTATATTCCATGATATAATCCTCGGGAACGTAAACAGTTAACAATTGGCACAATTCTTCGTCAAATATTCTCCAGTTTCTTATGTGGCGGTAAAAAAACTGCTGGGTGTACTACAAATGAAAACTGACATTTACTACCAATATTTCCGTTCGTTTTTTCCGTAAGGCCGTTATTATTGCTCTTCGTAAGAGAGCTCAGTCCGTCACAGTTCACACGAGCTTGTTAAATGGAAGTTCTTATTTTTTTTTTTTTTAGTAAATTATCTAGTTCGCAGCAAATGTCTACTCCAGCAGTAGCTCTACGCATAGGAATAATTTCTGTAAGTTCTTCTTTATAACAAAACATGAATTACAACTGCGAAATAACGCTGCAGGCTGAGCGGTGTCTTTTAAACATCCGGGCTTTCATCCACTACAATCTAGTACGTGTACATTTCCATTACTTTATCTCAATTGAACTACCAGATCATTTGCTATGTGGTTCGTACGTTCGTTCGCTGTGTTTCTACTTAATTTTTCTTTTAATTTATACCCATTTTCCGGACTGACGATTTCAGCTGTTTAATTCAGCGCTCGAATTGGTGGTTCTTTTGTAACAGGTCTGAAGTTGTTTACAATTAAAATGGCCAGTGTTAAACTTTCTTTACCCGCTGATTTATTTTATTTCTTAATCTTAAAGAAGAATTCTTGCTCCTTTCTTAAAGATGATTTTAATTCACACACTTTACCAGTTTTACATCTCTGTTTGATAATTTTCTCTCTCTCTCTCCCTCCCACCCCTTTATTCACGATACCACCCAGTCTTTTGGAGACTAACTTAGGTACTTTATTATGACCTAAATTGCTAAGTTGTCTATTTGCTGCCGGCGTCGGCCAACGGTTCAGCCTGCGTTATTGTGGCTCCTCATTCATGAGGGTTCGAAGTTACACACAACGACGCACCACAGTCGGTAGGACTTCCCTGGACGAGGGGCCAGCTCGTCACAGAGACCTCTACTTGACAACACACACAACACTCACAAGAGACAAATGTACTTGCCCTCGGTGGTATTCGAACCCACGATCCCAGCAGGCGAACGGCCGTAGACCTACGCCTTAGACCGCGCGGCCACTGGGACCGGCTCTGTTTGGTAATGGCGTATAGTGTTACACTCTTGGCAAACGCGCAGTGATTTTGACAATTGAGTCACATGATAGGCGTACTGCTTTGAATTCTTCAAAATTGCGAAAAGCGACTATTAGCTTCGTCATGTCCGTCCGTCTGCCCGCCTGCATGGCACAACTCGTCTCACGCTGGACGGATTTTCGTGAAATTTGAGTATTTTTCTAAAAATCTGTCTAGAAAATTCAGGTCGGTATAGTGGCTGGGCTACGGACTGGACGACACAGAAATCTGGGTTCGTTTCCCAACACAGGCGGGGTCAACAACGGCCCTGGGGCTAACGCAGCACCATTTTCACAAGGCACTATATGATGTTTCCCAGGGGCGACAACGGCTGTTACATGAGGCTCGCTATTCACTTCAATCTGGTGTCGAGATTAACACAAAAGCTAGCCCTCCACTCCGCACGTCTTTTGACATGCAGCTTAGGTAAGCACAGGAAAGCTTTCAGAACTGCGCTCGTCTGGGCGATTGCGCAGCGAGTAATGGTACGGAAGTAACGCTACAATCGCTGCGCAGTAACCCAGAGGAGCGCCGATGTCACCTACTTCGCGGTGGAAGCTTGAAATCACGCATAATAACTTCAAGTGCACCTTGCATTTATCCTTGAAGTATTCTGCACATTGCATCATCTTTTCTAAATTATTCGTGGAACGTGTTATCTCGGATGCGCATGGCTTCCCTGCGTCACCGATACACCAGCCAGGACAGCCCCTTTGCGAGGATGACATCTTGTTTTTTTTTATTGTTTGTGTGTTGCATAGTTCCTCTTTTAATGTGAACATAGCAGCCAGAAACTAAAATTTCCGTGTCTTTATATCCGCTATTACGTATGGGGGAGAGCAGAGATGGATACAGGGTTTTAGTGGGGAAACCTGAGGGAAAGAGACCACTTGGAAGACCGAAGCCTAGATGGGAGAATAACATTAGGATGGCTGTGCAGGAAGTGGGATGTGAGGTCATGGACGGGTTCGATGTGGTTCAGGATAAGGACAGGTGGCGGTTATTTGTGAATGCGGTTATGAACCTTCGGTTTCCATAAAGCACGGGGAATTTCTTGACTAGCTGAGAACCGATTAGTTTCTCAATAAGGACTCTACTGCACGAAGTAAGTAAGCAGGTTAGATATATCCACTATTAATTCTCAAAAGAGTACATTAGTGCGAGAAATATCGGTTATACTTGTGGCAGACGCTGTATCTCAGCATAGTTAGTACTCTTCATCTGAAAGTTTGGGTTTATATTGTATAGGCAACGACCAGCTGTTACAACTGGGGTAGAGAAAAATGCCATCTATCCTAACTAGAGGCCAGCCATCTTCACCATCTAGAGGTAAATAACAGCTTCCCTTACTAATCTACAGACAGGCACCATCTGTCCGAATTAGTAAAGAGGCAGAGACCAGCTATAATAACTGATTTACGGATAAAGGGCAACAGTCATAACTAATCTAGAGCTAGAAACTAGCTATCCAAAATAATCTAGAGATAAATGCCAGCTATCGTAAATAATCTAGACACATAGACCAGCTATTCTAGCTAATCTGAAGACAAAGGCCAGCTTTCATAACTAATCTAGACACAGAGACCAGGTATACTAAATAGTTGAAGGACACAGAGCGGCTGTCGTAACAAATTTAGAGATACAAATCAGCAATACCAACTCATCTAGGGACAAAGGCGAGCTGTCATAACAAATCTAAACATAGAGACGAACTATAGTACCTAATTTAGGGATAAAGGTCAGCAATCCTAACAAATCTAGACGCAAAGACTAGGTATCCTAACTAATCGTAGAGACGAAGTTCAGCTATCTTACGTAATGTAGACACAGAGACCAGGTATTGTAACTAATCTAGACGCAAAAAGAGGCATCATAACTAATCCAGACACAGAGACCAGCTGTCCTAACTAATCTAGAGACAAAGACCAGCGATCATTATTAGTCTAGGCTTAAAGGTCATCTATACTGACTCATGTATTTTGTAGTTGCTCTTAGTTATATAAGGTGAAGTCCGGGATTTTACAATAAAATCCAAGCACTTCTCCAGTTCATGATTCCTAAAAGTCTTGTCATTAACTGCATTTTAACGTCCACTCTTGACAATTTCTGCAAACTGAATAATTCCTGTAAACAGTACACCATCTTCCGTGGTCAGTTGGCGGTAAAATTGGCAAAACAAGTTATCCTTGACAGTGCTGGGAGTTCTGTAATGTATGGTAACTGGATGTGTAAATGTTACGTATGTACGTTGCACATTCGTCTCTAGCAAGGTTCAGGATAAACACTAGAGCTCACTATGACACGCGGCCTTCTTGTGGAATTCTATCACCTAGGTTTCTTACCTTTCTCAGTAAACGGGAGTGAAATGTTAGCGTCACGTCCTGGCCGCACTAACGTCGGCCGAACAGCCCGCTTTACCCTTTAATAAGGATCTGGTTGGAACCCAGAGCTGCTCTGGAAGCAACGGTGAAGAGAAAAATCCGGGAATTGAACCCATACTCTCTGGCTCTCCAGCCTTTGCCTAGTTAATACTCCGTGAGCTACCTAGTTCCCCGGTGTCTGTTGTGGGAACTGTTAAGCTTAAGCTTAAATACAAGGCTCGGTGTTAAAGGGGATCTGCTCCTTACGCTCTTTCAATGGATCGATATCCGTCTCTGTAGAACGTACTCAATCTTCAACTTTCTTTTCTCTTTTTCCTGTCCATTTTATCTTCTCCTTCCCTTTAATGTTCTTCTTCTCCTTCGTGCGTGTCTTCTATTCGTGTTGTTTAACCACTTTTCTTCCTCGAGATGGGAACCTACTCTTATGAGTTCACAGTCGTCTGTGATATGCGTCCCGGAAATCCGGGTGTGACTTCCATCAGGAGTGAAGCTCTGTGCCCTCGAAAGCTCGGCGTATAGGGGTAATTCGAGAGCACCTTCTTGTTCCGGCTACCTTTACGCCAGAGAAATAGCCATTAGTACCCCTTACATGATTATTATTGGCTGTAGAGCTGTTTGCTACCACGTATCTTCGTACTCAGTGGGTTGTATTCTTTTAAATTCACCACAGAAGTGGCGAAAGATATGTTTGTCATGAAATGTGGGATGATTTTAACTGTTTGAAGCACAGTGGTTACTGTAGGTACCATCTGATTGAACGTTAATAAGCTGTACACTGTGCGCGAACAGTATACTTACGTGTTTGTGTGATTCGCAGAATGAACAGCAATTATTTGGGTAGAACCAACAACTTCACACTTTCATTCGAGACTGTGTTTTCTGTGCTGTAGGAAACGAAGTTCTAAATATTAGTTATATAACGGTTCTCAGACGTTTTAGCTGGCGTGACACTAAATTAAACATATCAGTGTCAATGTACCAAACAGTATTTTTAATGCAAATAAACAACTGAAATTGGAAAGAACGGCTGACAGCGGGGCCGAGTTACGTAATGTTGCCAGAAGTTGTGCGTGTAAACAAATGAGTGTTACGTTTGTTTTCTTTGTTTTTAAAACTCCTGTCTCTTTCATATTTCGATTTTTTAATAAGGCAGCGTACCATTAATCCTTTGACCCTGGAGCTGGACATTTACAGTTTAGCACACTATTTATGTAAAATGTGAATATTTTATGAACCAAGAAGGTTAACATTAGGAAATACACGATATTTTGTGGAGGAATAAACGAAGATGGCGAGAGAAATTCTAAAAAAGAATTAAATGTATTTGTTGACTAAACATATAAAAAGCGTACTCTGGGGAGTAGCGGTAGGCCTGTCATATATATAGGATGCATGGTGCCTAAAGATTAAATATTGTTTGACGTACGAGTGGTGGTACACGTACCACAGTTTGATAAACCATGTGTTGATCAGGGATGGCCAACTTCAACCCTCAGAAGGACCGCATAATTTGTTACGGACTCGCTTGAGGGCCACCGCACTTGTGTATACAAATATAGAGGGGTGGAGGGGGGGAGCAGTAAGTTAGACTAAATGGAGTGGGCCTTACTAATTAAACAGCATACAAAGAAATACTGATTCACTGTGTGCTGTCTTATAGGTGATGAGTTATGATTTGTAAACATATTCTGAGCAAATACATTTTCCGCACTATGTTCTGTAGACCTGTCATATTACGTTCAACCCTATTACTGGAACTATTAAGGTGGCCGAGGGCCGTATGTTGGCCAGCCCTAAGTTAGATAAATACCGTGCTTGAAAGGGCGAAGCACGGGAACCGTCAAAGCCGTGTACTTGCGGGTACCGGGAAGCAATGTGCAGAAAAGTGCTTGCACATCATCCATCCAAGGGAGCCTGCATTAACCTGTGGTTAAGATGTGCATTATAAAGTGCGTGCTGTACCACAGTATTGGCACTGTGGCTCTGTGCCAGCGTCGGAAGGTTGCAACCATTACATATGGTGTACGGGAAATATCGCTATCCAAAATTTAGTTTCAGCTCAGTTTCGAAGTTTTGATTCCGGCTTTGAAACTTTTTGTTCTAAACGTGATAGGACTGTATGACATTAAGATTGCTGTCTTCTGGGATGTGACACCGTGCAGTTTGGTAGGCAGTAATCTGCTGCCTCCATTTTGATCCTTAAAAAGTACTACAGTTCTGTCCTGAAAACTGAGGCAGCTGGTTGCTCAGAAACGTCGATACAATGGCATACATCCTAGAAGACTCAACTTTTTGTTTAGACTTGCTAAATGTGTCATGGCCATGAATAACTTCAAACCCAGCACCTCTGCAGCCTTCCGCATAGCACAGTCGGACAGAAACAAAGGCTGAAGGCAGCCAGTGTCTGCTCTGTATCGTGCCCCAGCTGGATGCGAGGAAATAGAGTCAAAGGCATGCGTGAACGAAGACACGTGGAAACGGGAGTCGAAATCAGATGGTTTCTAACTATAATAATTGCCACAGCATAATTGTACTTCACATACAAGCTGAATGTTTGTCACAGCATAATCGTATTTCACATACAAGCTGAATGTTTGTTGTTGCATCCTTATGTATGGTAGAATTAGTGGTAGTAATGAATAGGAACAGAAGAAGGCAACAATAAACGTTGGTAAATATTAGTTTGGGCGAAAGGAAGGTTCACTGTTGATATGCAGTTATTAGCACTGCCTAGTGAATGTTGTCATTCTGTCAAATTTAGCATATTAATGGGAATGGTCGAAATGTAAATTTGTTTCCAGAATTGTTATGGGTTCCGACGTTAGGTATATTTTTTATGGGATTGGTTCCTATCAGCAGAAAATTTTGAAGGTGCGAGTAATTTGTTTGCTGTATAGGTATTACGCTACAAATTTAAGAATGTTTTAGTCAGAACGCTTCCCATTGATATGTCTAGGGGTTTTATTCCAGTCTCCAACTAGCCGATGAATCATGCAAACAATAAATCATATTATAATTATAGTTATGGTCCATCCCTTTATTTACCAACTGTCGTGCACACTGCGCCGTGTTTCTTCACTCACATATTGTTCTTTTCATACGCGTTTCGGTGTTTATTACCACCATCTTCAGAGAGCTTCAAACCAATTGCAGTTCCTTGACAGCACATCAGATATTTACATACACTTATTAGCAGTCTGTTAAAAACTAAAGTTTCCTCACAAACACACCACGTCTTGTATCATTAACCTTTTGGCGCCGGAATTGTTTATTTAATTTTAGCACACTCTGTATATAAAATGTGAATAATACAGGAACCAAATATGTTAGAATTATGAAACAAACTGCATTTTGAAGAGAAGAAAACGGAGAGTATATACCATGTTTAAAATATTCAGTACCTATATTTGT
>Ga0123353_10013865_pt1 | contig 11577 bp, 10 predicted proteins | sample TergutLab28metaG_3_FD_92763 | JGI IMG/M metagenome (GOLD analysis project Ga0123353, IMG submission 92763) | Labiotermes labralis P3 segment gut microbial communities from Petit-Saut dam, French Guiana - Lab288 P3 | ecosystem: Host-associated > Arthropoda: Insects > Digestive system > Gut ... | reverse complement strand
TCAGCGTCGTCCAGCGGGGCCAGCGACGCGCTGGCGGCATCATCGCTCAGCTCGGTCGGGAACAGGTCGAAACGGCGCGCGGAGGCCACCGGTACCAGCCGGGCCACGGGCACACCCCTGCGCGCGATCACCACCTCGTCACCGCGTTCGGCCGAGGCCAGCAGTCGTGACAGATTCACCTTGGCGTCCTGGACGTTCATCACCACGGTCATCTATCGAGTCTACCAGACCAGGTTAGCCAGACCAGGAGGCGACGAGACTCCCGGGCGGCGACCTCCCGGGGGACCCGAGCAGCCCGTTCGACGAACTGGCGGGCAAAAGCCGGTCCACGGCGACGTCAGAGCGCTACGTCGATTTCCGCGCCGTGGACGGTCACCAGGAGCCGGGGCCGTTGGGCGCCGGCTGCGACGAGGTAGTCGCGCAGGGTGGACAGCAGCATGTCGGGCCGGTGTTCCATCTGTGAGACGGCGGCTTGGGTGACTCCCAGCCGTTCGGCGATCTGCTCCTGGGTTGGCCTCTGCGGCAGGCTTTTCGCACCGAGGCCGTGCAACTGGGCGCACGACAGGCTGGGTCGAGCAGTGCTCTGATGTGGCCCCACGGCAATTGGCCCACAACTTGTGGACCAATTGCGCCAAGTTCTGGCCACGCCTGGGCGAACACCCGCATGTACTTCAGGCTCGTCGGCGACCAGCCACGCTGACCTGGGAATTCACAGCTGAGGTCAGCGGCGATCCGGCGGATGACCTTGGCTCCCCAGCCTGCGGCGCCCTGGCGCTCGACGATGTCACGGCCTATCGACCAGTACAGCATGATGACCTCGCTGTTGACCGCCCGCACCGCTCGGACCTGGGTAGCCTGCACCCGGGCCTTCACCTCGAGCAACCACTGTGCGTACCCGTCCGGCATCCGCTCTGGCGTGCTGTGTTCCACCCTGACCAGCCCCTTCCCGCTATCGGTGCGACGATCCTCGCACGTACCACCCACACGGCAGGCCGACCAGCTGGGGCACAGGGAGCCGGGAGATCGCGACAAGACGCGCCACCTGCAGCATCGTGTGGCCGTCCCGTCGGCTTCAGCCCACGGGCGGTCTGGGACTGCCACCGCGCCACCCACAAGGTCGGCGGACGTCAGCGCCACCCTGGCGCTGGGCCGGAGTGCCCAGTGGCAACGTGGCCGCGTCCAACGGGTCAGCATCGGCCCAGCCGAGCTCGACGAAGATGTCAACAGCCTCGTCGAGGGGGTCTTGGCCACGACAGCTCCTTCTCACCACCGGCCGGGCAGCTGGGCGACAACGGCACGGGCAGTCTTCACCGCCTGGGACGAACCGGGCCCGCACCGCAAGGGCGCGGACACCGGGCAGGTCCAGGACGGACGGGTCTGCCAAGCCGGTGCCCACGGCGTGCTGGACCTCAGGCAGCAGGTCGGCGACGCCGACGACCTCGGCGGCACCAGCCAGGAGACGACCAGACGGCGCGCCACAAGCACGGGACGCCAACTCGTGCGCGCCACCGCGTTCACCACAGCGGGTAACTGCTCGACCACGACGTCAGACCCGATCACCTCGCACTTCGAACGTCGGGTCAACTCGACGGCCAGCGCGGTCAGGACCTCGGGTCTCCTCGCCGTGGTCGCACGCCGGTGGGGTCCACACCGGCGGGTCGGCTGCCACAGGCCCTACACACCTGACGGCTCAGGCACGTCGAGGGCCGCTTCTCCTCTGCCCAGTCCCCCGACCGCAGGCCCGCCAACGCAGCCTTGCGCTGGGCGGCATCGCCCACCGGCAGCGTGGTGACGTCGGCGTAGGTCGCGTCGGCCCAGCCCAGCTCGGTGAAGACGGCAATGGCGTCGTCAAGGAGGGGGTTCTTGGCCACGAGGGCTCCTTCTCACGACGGCTTCGCCAGCTGGGCGACGACGGCACGGGCGGTCTTCACGGCCTGCGACGAACCTGGACAGGCAGCCAGGGCCCGGACACCAGGCAGGTCGAGCACTGACGGGTCAGCCAGGCCGGTCGTCACAGCGTGCTGAACCTCGGGTAGCAGGTCCGCGACGGTCTGGACGACCTCCGCCACGCCAGTGGTCAGACGTGGACCGGTACACGCCGCGACGAGGTCGTCCAGCAGCGGCCAGGCCACGGCGAGCATGCCGTCGGCCGCCACCTCGGCGAGGGCACGAGCGGCAGTGGCCACCTTGCTGGCAGGGGTGGCCCAGCCCAGGTAGCGAGGGTCAGCTACGTCGGGACGTAGCAACCCGCGGTCCCACGCCTCCGCGATGGCGACCGCCTGGTCACGGACCGCCTCGGGGGGTAGGGCCTGGTGCGCAACCAGCAGGTTCATCGCGCCGCCGGGCGGCAGCGGGGTGGCCCGACGCACCACCTGCCGCCACACCAGGCCCTGCTGCGCTTCGGGGATGACGTACGTGACCAGCAGCGCGTCACCGGTCCAGGTGGGGAACGCCGCCGCGGAGCTCATCCCTGACCAGGGGAACCTGGCGAGGCGCCGCGGGAACGTCCGCAGCGCCTGAGGCAGCCCTGGCCCCGGCTGGGTCCGCCAACGACCGTCACGGTCGGTGTCGAGCACCAGCTCGGTGACCGGGTCGTCGAGGTAGGCGGCGGCGGCAGGCCCGGCAGTCAGGTCCATGGTGCATGCGTCGAGCAGCACCACCGGGATGGGCAGATCGGCAAGCTCAGCGCGAACCGCCTCGTCGGCCATCGTGGTGTCCAGCCTGGTCAAGGCCAAGAACAGGTCGGCCTCGCTCGCTGCGGTCCCGGCCTGCTCGTACGCACGCAGCCGGGCGACCAGGTCGGCCGGGTTGATGCGTAGGTCAACCCACGACGGTTCGGACAGCAGGCACGGCAGCTGGCCCAGCCGTGAGCGCACCGCATCCTCACGAGCCGAAAGCAGGTCCGGAACAAAGCTGGTGTGCTCGCTCAGCCCTTCGGCCGTCGCGTCGAACCCCGGACAGCCCGCCGCGAGCAGCGCCTCCTCAGCGGCGGCACGGTCGCTCCTGGTCACCGCGTTGGCGAGGACCAGGAACCGTTCGACGGCGATATCGACCGGGAGCAACGTTCCGGGCCGGTGCTGACGACGAACCAGCTCCGCGCCGAGCACGGCCAGCTCGGCGGGAGTCTGCGGGCCAGGGTCAAACCTTGGCACCTGCCAGACCGGCGGAACCGGGCGCCACATACCCGACGTGGGCGGTGCCGGCCCGGGCTCGGCAGCCAGGCCCCACGCCTGGACCACAGCAGCGACGGCCGTGGCCAGCGTGGCGTCCTGCACCGCGGTGACCAGCGGTGCGATCACCTCGACCGTGCCAGCACACGGCCGGGGCCGGGCCGCCAAGGCGGCGAGCACCACCCGAAGAGCTTTCTTTGTCGTCGCTGCGAGGGCGGCGGTGACCACCTCGGGCAGCAGGTCGTCGCTCACCCCGGTGATGAGCGTGGGGGCCAGCCGTTCCACGGCGGGGGCACCGACGGCGGCGAGCACCGGGACCAGGACGTCGACCTGTGCGAGGACCTCGGCGTCGGTCACGGCGAGGTCGTCGAGCCACACCGCCAACCACGCCTTGTGGTCGGGGGCCCGGGTCGCTGCGTCCAGCGCAGCCAGCACGAGGTCGACCGCCTCGTCCCTGTCCAGCCAACCCCGAGCCACCCCTGCTGACAGCACCGGAGCCAGGCCGCCGACCCCAGCGCCTGCCATGCCCAGCGCCACTGCGACACGCACATGGCCAGCGAACCGGGCCTCCAGCGCGGACGCCGGCGCTCGAGAGTCCAGGCCGGCACCTGCGGTCCGGGCCGGAACCCGGCGCGTCGCGGGGACCGACCATGTCAGCCCGTCCCAGCACTGGGCCCACACCCGCAGGTAGGCCGGCTGTTCTGGCACTGGCAGGTCGTGCTCGACGACCATGCACACCACCGCCCGGCCGTTCCGCCCACCCTCGTCCAGGGTCACCGAGCGGGCCATCTGTGCGACCAGCTCGGCGACGAACGCCGGGCCACGCTCAGCGGCCACGACCACCAAGGCGTCGTCGGGGTCCTCACTGGGGTGCACGTGCGTCCAGACCGGGGGGTTGGCGGTGAGCAGCACACTCGCTGCCCGGCGCGCATCGACCCCGACACGCACGGCGAACAACCCGAGCAGCACCGGGTCCACCCCGATGAGATTCTGCCACTCCCCCGTGTCGAACCACGGCCCAGTGCGCAGACCAGCCAGCGCGACCTCACGCTGCTGCGCAGTACCCAACGACAACGTGGGTGCGTCGGCGTAGGCGGCGTTGGCCCAGCCCAGCTCTTTGAAAACGTTCACAGCCTCGTCGAGGCGGGGATTCTTGGCCACGTGACTCCTTCCGGTTCGTGGTTGAGTGGGGTACTTGGGTCACGACCGCGTCATGTCGGACTCAACCCTCGATCGTCCAGTCCTCGGCCGTCCCATCAGCGCTGAACTGGACTGCAGGCCAGTACCCGTGGTCAAAGAACCATTCCTTGAATTCTTCGCGCTCGTCACAGAGATGAATGGCGAAACTGCCGTCGGAAAAAATGCCGACGCCCATGACCGTCCAGGCAGCAAGGAATCGCTGCTTTGTCTCCTCGGTGCGAGGCTCCCTGGCTCTCGCCTCCCAGAGGAAGCGAACGGCCTCGGGCCACAGAGCTGGGAGACGCTCAAGGATGCTGTTCAGCACCGGCAGGTGGGCTTCTACTTCGGCCCGGTCTCCACATTGTATAAACGAGACAAAAAGTGGCCCGAGGGGCGTCGTTAAGTTGTGAATGTCCACACACCAGCTGTCCACATCGACAGAACCAAGCCGGGGGTCGTCCAGCGACAGGACAGGCTCGACTTTCTGCTCATTCATGCGATTTTTCTTCCAGGCTGCCGAGGTCTGCGACGATCTCGTCGAACGCCGAGGTCGACAGGTCGACCGTGCCGCTGGACTTGCTCACCAGCTGGACTGCCAGGACGTGTTTGCAGGTGCCTCGGTCGCCGCCGTGGCGCAGGTACCAGGTGCAGGTGCAGGTGGCGCCTCGGGTGAGGTCGGCTGCGGCGGGGTCGGCGGTGAGGCGGACGCGGTAGTCGGCGTCGCCGGAGCGGACCATCCACACGCCGTCTTCGTTGCCGCGGCGGGCAGCGCCAGCTTCGGCGAGCTTGCGGGCGGCGACGAGGCGGGGGTTGTCTTTGTCGACGCGGGTCGCGTCGTCGGGCAGCTCGCGGTGGAAGTAGGCCTCGTCGTGGGCGTCCCAGCCGACACGGCCAGAGGCGGCGAGCACGGCGAGGGCTGAGCGGACCCGGTCTTCGGGCAGGGCTGTGGCGGCGACGAGGTGCGGGACGTCGATGACCGGTTCGAACGCTAGGACCATGGAGACCATGTCGGCGTCGTCGACGACGTTGGGGTCGGCCAGGGCAGGCAGCAGCGAGCCTTCGCCGGAGTAGCCGCGCCACGCCTCGGCGGTCAGGCCGAGGACGAGCCGGGCGTCGGGCAGCTCGAAGGTGACCAGCACCGGGCCTGGTTCACCATCGGCCGAGCCGTGCACCCACACACCTTTGACGTCGGTGAGCAGGCGTTTTGCTGCGCTGAGGCGGTGCAGACCCTCGATGTGCACCGCGTCTTTGGCGGGGCGGGGACTGACCTGCGCACCGGTGCGGGTCACGGTCAACCACCCCGAACGGGACTTGGAGGTGACCGCGGGCAACGACGCGACGAACTGCCGGGCCGCCGCAGCGTCCAGGTGCACCCGGGCACCCAGGCCCCGGTGCATCTCGGCGGCGTTGCCCAGGGCGCGCACCCACCGGTCGGGCATCTGCACCGGACGTTCCTTGGCGGTGCCGTCCATGGACGACACGGTCATCCCCTCCAGCCCGACGTCCAGGTGCAACAGCTGGTCGCGGGCGACTTTCGACAACGCCTGGCGCGTGGACAGGCCGATGTCGACATTCGTGGTCCCGTAGGTGATCTCGCCACCGTCGAAACCAGCGCCGAGCAGGTCCAGCCGCGCGTACACGCCGTTGCACGCCGAGAAGCACTCGGCGCGCAACCGGTCACCTTGTGCGGTGAGCACCGGGTCGCGCAGGTTCGTCGGGACGGGACGGAAGTAGCGGGTGGCCGTGACGTCGGCCAAGGTGACCAGGCCGCGGGCCAGCACCTGGGGACGGGTCGCAAACCCGTGGAAGAAGCTCGGCACAGGGACCAGGCCCTGTGGGGTCAAGGCCGGGGCCAGCGCGAGGCCCAGGTCAGCGTCGGACAGTGTGGACTCGCCTGCAAAACCTCGTACCATTGGACAATGATAAACCACTTCGTCGCACCAGCGGGCCACCCAGGCACACGAGTTTTGGGGCAAGTTCCGCTCACAACCCATGCAACAACGCCACCGACGCGCAACACCACCACGAGCCAGGGATTGGTGTGGTTCACACCCCAAGGGATCCAGAACGTGTGATAGGACGAACCGACCGCCGGCCCTCTGGCACCGACCGCCGCACCTCGGGAGCCACCGGCTGGCGCTGGACACCCCGCGAGGGCGGCGACGCAGGTCGGGGCCCAGAAGAGGGTTCGGGAGGCTCGACAAACACCGCGGTGACGTCTTCAGCCGGGAGCACCCAGCGCGCTCCTCGTCGTGAGACGAACTCGATCCCGTCGCGGCGCTGGCGCACGGTGCTGAACGCTCCCGAGCTCGTGCACACGAGCAACCACACGAGCCGCGGCCCGACGGCTTTGAAGAAGTATCCTGACGCACCGTGGGCAAACGTCGACCCGCATGAATAGCAGGTCGAACCCGCGTTGACACGTTCGAGCTCGTGGAAACCGGCGATCCCGTATTCCCCGCTGGCGACGTCCAGCTCGGGGCCGACGACCAAGCAGTTCTCGTCCCAGCCGTACCTATAGGTCCTGCCGTCGACGACAAGACAGTTGACGAAGACGAACTCGCCGCGCGCCACAAGCCCAGCAGCCAGAGCGCTGCGGTCACTGTTGACCTGCCCCCCGCGGCCCATCATGCGCTCCGCGCCAACGGCTGCCCGGGGGCCAACCGCATCGCGACCGAACCGAGCTTGAGCCCGTTGCCGACGACGCTCGTGCCCCGTGGGCGGACCGAGAACGTGCGCCCGTCGGCGCCGGTGACGACGATCCCGTTCGTCGAACCCAGGTCGGTGACCTTCCACACACCGTCGACCAGGTCAAAACGGGCGTGCATCTTCGAGATCGTCCGTGTGTCGTCTGGGATCGCGAGCATCTGCACCCCTGTTTCTGTGGCTGTCGGTTCGCGTCCGACGACGACCGACGACGCCCACATGTCGAAGCTGCGGCCATCGTCGAGCACCAGCGTCCACCGGTGCGGCGACGACCGGTTGATGACCACGGTGTGGTCCACCATGTCCGCCACAGGGTGCAAGGGCGTGGGTGCCACGACAGCCTCTGGTGCGGCGGGCGCGACAGGCCCGGCTGGTGCAACGGGCTCAGCGGGGACGGCAGGCGCGACGGCGACCGGTGCGACAGGTTCGGCGGCGAGCGGCGTCAGTGGTGGGGGCACCGCGGACCGCCGCGGCGCTGACGGGGTGTCGGTGGGCACCGGGACCGGCGGTGGTGCTGCGGCAGTGCCCGCACCTGCGGCTGGGCCGCCCCACCGCGAATCCTGGACGACTGGCGGAAGCAACAGCTCGGGCCGGTGAGGAAGAGACAACGGGTGCGCGGCCACGGTGGGCTGGTCGACCACCATCGGCTGGGCAGGCTGAGCGGGAGCCACAGGCTGGGCAGGTGCCACAGGCTGCGCAGGTGCAACAGGCTGAGCGGCCACAACAGGCTGAACTGGAACCGCGGGCTGGACCAGGACCCCAGGCTGAACCGGGACGGGGAGGTGGGGCTGGGATGGAACCTGGACGGGAACCGGAGCCTGAACAGCGACGACGGGCCGAGCTGGAACCGCGGGCTGGACCAGGACCCCAGGCTGAGCAGGAACAGGCGGTCGGGCCTGGACCACAGGCTGGAGTGGGGCCTGGACCGGAACCGCAACGACGGGCTGGACTGGAGCCGGCGGTTGAGGCTGGACCGGGACCGGAGGTTGGACCTGAGCTGCAGCCTGAGCAGGAACCTGGACGGGAACCGGAGCCTGGACCGGGACGACGGGCCGAGCTGGGACCTGGGCTTGAGCCGCGGGCTTGGGCACGACCGGAGGGACGTCAGCCTCCAGGGGGGTGGTCGGCACACCCGAACCTGCTGGTGCCGACGACGAACCAAACAGCGAGTCGACACCGCGGTGCGAGCGGACCTTGCCGTCGGAGGCGACGTTCTTCACCGTCGCGCCCCCGGTGACGGCACCGGCCCACACCGGCAGCAAGAACACACCGATGAGGGCGAGCTTCTCGGGACGGCCGAGCATCTGCGTCATCTCTTGCAGCACCCGGTAGGTGAGCACCAGGCCGTAGACCGGGACGAGGAACAAGAACACCTGCCGGCCTGGACGCTTGGCGAAGGTGAGCATCTGGACCTGGCTGATGATAGGGAACCATGCCTTGGCCGGTGCGGCGCCGAGCGTAGCGAAGACCCGGCCCAGGGTGACGCCGGTCCAGGCGTACACCCCTGCCGCCACGAAGAGCGACACCAGGGTCATGACCATCTCAGACTTCTTCCTCACCAAGGCACAGCAGCGACTGCCCATCAGCCCATCGTCCTGCGACCGGAGCCGGCTCCTGCGGTGGCGCAGACCTGCGGGCGTCCATGGTAACCAGGATTCGACGGGGTTCGGGGCCGTTCTCGTCAGTTCTCGGGCCCAAGCTGGACCCGTGGACCGCACCTGGGGCTCTGGGTCCGCAGACCCAGAGCCCCAGGGCTCCCAGCACTTCGTGCTGTGCCACCGCCGGAACGAACCCGCCTGTCGCACGGGGGCCTGATCCCGTGGACCTGGCGGCGCCAGTATTGACCGGACACGGCGCCAACAACGGTGTCACTTCACGATGCGCAGGCCAAACGGGTACTCGTACGGTTGTCCCTTGTTCACTGTCAGGGCGCCGAGGACCGCGAAGACCACGCCGGCCAGCCACGCGACCGACGCGAGCAGGCTGAGCAGCGGGACGAACACTGCGAGGATGACAGCGACGACCTCGACACCGAAGACGAGCACCTGGAAGTTCAGGGCCTCGGTCGCCTGGTCACGGACGAAGCCAGGCTTGTCCTTGTGCATGAACCAGATGACCAGCGCCCCGACGATCGCAAAGACCGCAGCGACGAGGTGGGAGATCATTCCCCACTTCCGCTCATCGGCAGTGATGGTGGTGTCCTGTGTTGTCATAGCTTGATCCTAGCGCGCCTGGACGCCTGCGGAAGCCCCTGCGTCGTAACAGTTCTGACATATGTGTGACGGTCCGGCACATATGTTTCGGGCTGAAACACCGAAGGGCCGGAAAAAGACCGTCCGGACCCTTGGGGTCTCCAGGGCCCGGACGGTCCGTGGCGCGTCCTAGCGGCGGGTCAAAGACCCGGTGGCACCACGATCAGCGGCAGACCTCGGCGACCTTCTCGCCGATCTTCGTCACCGCGTCCATGTAGTCCTGGCTGCCCATGGCTGACATGTCGCCATCCAAGGCGGCGATGATGATGTCGAAGGAGTCCTTGACATCAGCAGGTGCGGTGGCTGCCCAGTCCTTGTAGAACTGCAGGCTGGCGTTGGGGTCGGTCGGGTCGATCGTGGCCGGGTCCGGGGTGCAGAACGCCTGCGAGCCGCCGCCGGCCTTGTCGTCGGACTTGCCGTCGTCGGCGCCCTGCGTCTCTTCGGTCTGGTCGCCCTTGTCGTCAGCCTTGTCATCTGAGCTGCTCGAGCACCCGGCGAGCACACCGAAGCTGAGAAGGACGGTGCCAGCGAGGGCGATGGTGGTGGTACGGATTGACTTCACGGACCTATCTCCTAGAGATGGCGGTCTGGACTGGTCCCAGACCTGTGCAGGACGGCTCTCGTCCCACGGCGACGACGCTAACACCCGCCAACGGCCCCAAGAGCATTTTTGGTGTTCGGATCCTGACACATATGTTTCAGCCTGAAAAATGTGTTTCAGCCTGAAACATCCCCTCACCCAAAAGGGCCAAAGAACCACTCGTGAGAGTGGGCGTCCACGGATTCTTGCCGTCGCGGACGTCACCGTCGCAGATGCGGTGGCGCGCCGTCGCTGGGGCCACGAGCGCGATGGCAGGGACGCCAGAGGCGTCGCCGACGTGTGCGCCAGCGCTGGGGCGAGGTGGGCTCAGCGCGGGCCGGTGCTCCACGACGGGACCGCTCCGGGCTGCGCGAAAGGCAGCCACAGCTGCGCTGAGGTGCCCGCCCCCACACGTGAGGACAGCTGCAGCCGTCCCTGGTGACGTTTGATGATCGTGCGGACCATCGGCAGGCCCAGCCCCGACCCGGGCAGCTCACGGGCGTTGGACCCACGGCGCAGCTCTTGCCAGACCTGCCCGAGCTCGTCCTCGGGGATGCCCTGGCCGGTGTCAGCGACCTCGACGAGCACCCCGCCGTGGTCTTCCATCGCGCGCACGACGATCGACGCCCCCGGCGGGGAGTACTTCACCGAGTTGTGCACGAGGTTGTACAAGGCCAAGAACAGCAGGTCCACGTCCCCGGCGACGTCGGCCACACGCCACGGCACCGTGGGCAGCTGCACCTCGATCGTGCGGTCACCGCGGGCGGGGTTGGCGAGCAGCTCGTCACGGGCGACCATGACGACGTCGTCGATGAGCGCGGCGACGGCCACCGGGGCGACCTCGATCGGTGCGGTCTCCAGGTCGGCGAGCTTGCGCAGGTCGGTCACCAACGTGGCGATCCGGGCCGACTGGCTGTCGATCACCGCGACCGCGGCGTTGTCGACCCCGTCGCCGTGCAGCACCCCCACCGAGGTGCGGATCGCCATCATCGGGTTCTTCAGCTCGTGGTCGAGCCTGGACAAGAACGTGCGGTGCTCCTCTTGGGCCTCGGCGCCCCACTGCTCACGCGCCTGGGCCACCGCCTGCGTGACCGCCTCGGCTGTGGCGACCGCGTCGCGGGCCCGCACGACGTCCCACACGATGAGCAGACCCGCTGCCGCGACCGACACGAGCACCCCCACAGTGCCCAGGACGACCTCGACCCGGACGCTGACGAGGGTCCCAGAGCTCCACGGGTGTGCGGCGCCCAGCGCGAGGCCGACGACTGCCGGAGCCGCCGCCAACGGCCACCAGCGCGACGCGATCTTCGCCTGACCAGGCCACCTGGTCATCCGCGCACCACCTTCGCGCAGAACCGGTACCCCACACCGGGGACCGTCTCGATGTAGTGCGCCGCAGCGCTCTCGCCCATGACGCGCCGCAGCTCCGAGACGCGTTGGTCCACAGCCCGGTCCGAGGCGGGCACGGCGTACCCCCACAACGCGCTGAGCAGCCGTTCACGGCTGTACACCTCACCGGGGTGCGCCATAAGGTGGTCGAGCAACGCCGCAGCACGTGGGGTGAGCACGAGCTCGGTGCCGTCGAGCACGACCTGCCGGGTCACCCGGTCCATCCGCAGCGACCCCGAGACGAGCACCGCGGCGCTGGCCAGCGGCTGGCCGCCGACCATCTGCCGGCGCAGGACGGCAC
>Ga0123353_10013864_pt1 | contig 11577 bp, 9 predicted proteins | sample TergutLab28metaG_3_FD_92763 | JGI IMG/M metagenome (GOLD analysis project Ga0123353, IMG submission 92763) | Labiotermes labralis P3 segment gut microbial communities from Petit-Saut dam, French Guiana - Lab288 P3 | ecosystem: Host-associated > Arthropoda: Insects > Digestive system > Gut ... | reverse complement strand
GCTTTCGCCGGCAAAGATAGAGGCGGCGTATGCACAACTTAATGCTGAGTCGTAAAATGCTTTCACTGGTGCATTTTCGCAGGAGCCGTTGCAACGCAGCACAGCAATACGCGGATTTGCCGCCACAGCTTCAATACCTAGCGCCTGAGCAATATCTCCAATAGTTTGGTCGGTGCCGGCTGGACACATCAGCCCTTCCATAGAGCCGGCTTTTACAATAGCTTCTGCCAAACCTTTGCATCCGGGAAATCCGCACCCGCCGCAATTCGCCCCCGGTAGTTTATCAGCAACCTGCTCTATTCGGGGGTCTTCATATACATAAAACGCCTTCGATACAAAAAAAATAATAACAGCGGCAATAATACCTACAGCGCCTAACACTAACGCTGACAAAATAATAATATTCAACATAGCTTTCTAAAAATTAAGAGGCAAAAATAGAAAAAAAGTTAAAATAGTTTTATTTTAGATCAACCTCATCAAAATAAACACTACCGATGTCACTACAAAATACCCTCCATCAATATAGAGCAGTGCCATAAATCTTTTGCGATTAGGCGTTTTAAACAGCAAACTTGCTTTAATCCAGCTGAGTACGACTATACCAACCAAAATAGCCAACCAAACACTGTATTCAACTAAAACAAAATACATAAAACCTAATAAGCAGATGGCAAAAAATTGCGCAATCATGGGCAAAAAGGCTTTCAAATTGGGTTTACAGGTACATTTTTCTCCTTTGGAAAGATCGGCACCGCAAGGGCACTCGTCATACCGAACAGCCCACAGCCATATCTTTCCAAAAAGTTGATTATACCAAAAAAAACCGATAATAAATACGGCGAAAACGGCAACAAAGTACCAAAGTAGAGAAAAGTTACAACAGGTCATAATTTTATATTTAAAGTTTAAGGTTTAATTTACAATTTTAGATTTATCTTCTTATCATCCCATTATCTTATCATCTCATCATCTAATTATCTAATCATTAATCATCTCATCATATAATACTTGTCAAAATACCAATTTTAATTGCCCTTTTACTTGAAAAGATTTTCGATGATAGGGTGTTCTGCCAAATTGTAGCAGAGCTTCCTGATGCTCTTTAGTAGGATAACCTTTGTTCTGTTTCCATCCATACATCGGAAATTCAGCATCTAATTTTTCCATGAAATCATCTCTAAAAGTCTTGGCAAGAATGGAAGCGGCAGCTATTGATAAATAGGTAGCATCGCCCTTAACAATACATTGATGGGGTATCTTTGTTTCATTTTTGAAACTATTTCCGTCAATTAATAGAAGTTCAGGCAAAACTTTCAATTTCTTTACTGCCAAGTTCATCCCTCGAAATGAAGCGTTTAAGATATTTATTTCATCAATAACCGTTTCTGATATTGAAACTACGGCATACGCAACGGCATCTTTAATAATCACTTCTCTTAGTGCTTCTCTCGTTGTTTTGTTCAACTGTTTAGAGTCGTTGAGTAGCTCATTCACATAATTGTAGTGTAGGATAACAGCAGCGGCAAAAAGCGGACCTGCTAAACACCCTCTGCCGGCTTCATCGCAACCGGCTTCCAACAATGCAGTTTTAGAAAAATGAGATTTTAAAGACATAAAGCAACCAAAGCTAAAATTGTTATCAGTTCATGGATAAATAATGGACTTTTTTCTTGAGCCAACATCGCAATATAGATAGAAATGTGAACAAAAAGATACCCTAACGCAAATGGATAGGTAGAATTGGAAATAAAAATGCAGACAATCATCAAAAGTGCTCTTGTATTTAGTGTAACAACTCGGGTGCGCTGTATTACTATTTTAGATTCACTCAATAATTTGAATCTGATAATGAAGAATATATAAATAATCCCCAAACTTATCCATGAAAATAAAGCAAGTGAAAGGTTATCGAGATTGCTATTTAATATCCCAAGAATACTAATTTGATGAAATGTTAATATCCATTCATTGAGATTGTTAGTAAAAAAATAAAAGGCGAAAACATAAACATAGAGTAACACAAATCCAAATAATAAAATGCCTATCTCTTTTATTCTTGAAAACTGGTTAATGATAAGTGTGGCTATCAATAATACAAGGAGAATAATACTGCTAACATCGAAACATGTAGCAAATGCAATGAGTATGCCCGACCAAAAAACATTGTTTTTAATTTTTGCTGAGTTTTCTGTAAAATCTATACAAATAATTATCAAAAAAAAGAATAAGGTAAAAAAGAAGGGTGAAATAATTGTTAATGATTTTGTTAACAATAATATTGAAAGATAAAAGCAGGCCGGCAACAAAGAGGTTTTGGAAGAATATTCATTTTTTGAAAAATAAAACTGTAAAAAAACTACTTGAAGTATTAAAACAAAGATAATGATTCCTTTTCCGATAAACTGATAGTGTGAAAAAAATTGAGCGAAGTTAATGAATAAAAATGCTGTTCCCTGTGTATCTGTCAACTGTGCTTCAGTAAAAATTTTATATAAGGAAAATGCAAGTAATCCCAAAAATAACACCCATTGAAAAGCAATATGTTTATTAATAAACTTAAACATAATTTTTTTGGCAAATTAATATTTTTTTTTCAAGTCTTCATTTTTTTATTTTTCATTATCCCTGTATTAAATTTTCTTATACTTTTGCGAAGATTAAAAATAAATATTAAACACATTAATAATAAATATCTTATGGATGAAAGATCTGCAGCAATTGTAACCGGAAGAGCGAATCCTGAATTGGCTAAAAAGATTGCCGATGATTTAAAAATGCACTTATTGGAGGTAGAAATCGCCCAATTTAAAGATGGTGAAATTCAAGTCTATTACAATGAAACTATTAGGGGCAAGTATGTTTTTATTATTCAGCCTACTTATGCACCTGCCGAAAACTGGATGGAATTGTTGATTTTAATTGATGCTGCCAAGCGCGCCTCTGCTTATAAAATTATTGCCGTAATTCCTTATTTCGGTTATGCCCGCCAGGATAGAAAGGATAGACCGCGTACCTCAATTGGAGCAAAACTGATGGCAAACCTTTTGATTGCAGCAGGTGTTGACCGTATTATTACCATGGATTTGCATGCAGACCAAATTCAGGGGTTTTTCGAGATACCAGTTGACCACATGTATTCTTCCAATGTTTTTTACCCCTACATTCAAAGCTTGGAATTAGACAATTTGTGTATGGTTTCACCGGATACAGGCGGAACAAAAAGAGCTTCTACTTATGCTAAAGCATTAGATTGCGACTTGGCAATAGGTTTTAAACAGCGCGAAAAGCAGAACGAAGTTGCTAACTTGCAAATTATTGGAGATGTGAACGGGAAAAACTGTATCATTGTAGATGACATTATTGATACCGGCGGGACGTTGGTTAAAGCAGCTCATAAATTGAAAGCAAACGGCGCAAAATCGGTAATGGCAATGTGCGCTCACGGGCTACTCTCCGAAAACGGACTGCAAAATATTGAAGATTCTATCATTGACAAACTTATCCTTACCGATTCAATACCTTTTACCAGGCAATCCGATAAAGTGGTAATAGTTACCGTAGCACATCTGTTAGCAGATGTAATTAGCAGCGTAATAGATGGAACTTCTATTTCCTCGCACTTCTTGTTTAATTAAATATTAGTCAAAAAACCTCCAATTGATACCCACACACATTAAATATCCTTCTAAGGGATAGTTTGGAGTAGTAAAGTTTCTGTAATTCATAAAAGGCGGCAGCAAATTGCCAATACGAAAGAAGAAGTTTATCCTGTCAATCTTAAATGTTATATTGGCATCCCAAAAAACAAAATTACCGATATGTTGCGAATCTTGATAATAAAACTTTCGTAAAGCAGGCAAGTAGCCATCTGCATAATATGGCGTGTTGTACATTAGATCTGTCCCGATTTGAATCTTCAGCCGCTTTTTTAAAAACTCAAATATATAATAAACAGATAGTTTGCCTGCAAAAAGGGGAACTCTTATCACATCATTTGAACAATATTGCAAGTTTAGGTTAGCCGTAGTTCCAAAATTTTGATATCGAAATGGAATAAAAGCCGAAAATTGAATCAAATTACCAATTTCTTCGTTTTGAATGGGAATCCATTGCTCGGAAAGGTATGTAAATTTGTCTAGGTAATAATAATTAATGGAGAGATTGTATTTTCGATAATTCCAAAATGCTTTAAGATGTACTACGCTTTGTTTAGAAAAAGCTGTATCCCATTTGAAATGGTTGCTTCTTACATGCTGAAAGATATAATCGGGAGTATTGCGATAAAAATTGAGATTCAAACCTGTAATGTGTTCTTCTTTTCTGTTAATAGCCCATGAGATGCCTGCATTTGCCAATAAATCATTGTTTGCATAACCAAAGAATGAGTAAGAGATTCTGGCAGTAATATCCATGAATTGGAATAAACGGATATGGGTTCTTGCAAACAAATATAAAGAGTTGAATTGATTATCTGTATATTTTAGTTTAGCGTAATCGTGCAGAACTCCACCTGCTATATGAAAGAAACTGTTCTTGCTGGTTTGCTCTTTATAAGGCTTAAAATTACTCCATTGCAAGGCATTTTTAACATTAACAATACGGGTAGAATCGTTAGTTGCTACCGAATCAGAATGAGGATAGTAATTGTTATCAAGTAGTTTATCTAAATAAATGAGGGTAGATTGAGAGCATTGAAAATCGTAGCTGAGAGTTCCGAAATATCTGTTTTTTGGGGTTATAATATTCAGGTAATTTTGGAGCGCAAAATCGAACATTGTTATTTTCGACCTTGCATTTGGATTATAAACATCACTGTTCTCTCCTTTTTTATAGGCATCAATATCTTTCAATCCTCCATTCTCAGAATTATCTATATGATTTATAATAAGGCTTGTTTTAAATCCATATAGAGAAGAAGGGATTTCATAGTGCAAAAGAATATCCCCGCACAGGTTACGTGTATTAGATTCTCCAAAAGGTCCTTCATTAAAGGCGTATAAATTTAAAAAAACAGTAACCCCTTTTACATATTGCGCAAATTCGGCAAACAGTGCATTTTTATTTGTTGGAAATCCAAATGTGTAAGCAACTCTTGAATAGGTTGTTCTAAGTTTTGGGAAAGTAAGATTCGACTGTTTAATAAAAAAAAGCGGATAGGGGAGTGTTTGATATAGAAATCCCATCTCTCTTTGATAGTCAAATATAATAGATTGGTGTGCCTGTCCCCCGATGCCTAAATCCTGGTAAATATTTTCCGGTTTTAATAATGGGTCAAACAGGTGTACAGTAGTCATGCCGGTATCTATGGGTTTAAATTGTAAAGGTTCAAACTCAATAGATTTTATAGAGGAATAATAGGTTGGCAAATAGTAAGGGGAGAGATCCATAACAGAGTCAATTTCGTGTTTGATTTTAGATTGCGCAAAAATCAGAGTAGTTTTTACTAACAGCAGAATAATAACGAGAAAACGTGTGAAATAAAAATACATTTGTATATTAGTAGATATGTGGAAATATTTTCCAGCGATTAAGTTTGGTAAAGTCTTCTCCAAAAAACTGGTAATAACGATGATAAACAGCCTTGGATCGGGGAACTAAATTTGCAAATGCCCAACAGAAAAAAACAAACCCTGCAAATGACCATGTTAAAATAGCAAACCCTAACCACTCTAATAACTCTCCAAAGTAGTTGGAGGAGTTTATTCGCTCAAACAAAAAACCTTTAGGAAGATAGTAATTATTGTCTTCTTTTGATTTTCTTAGTTTTCGTATAATTCTGTCTGAGTGCATATTGATTGTCATACCAAAAAAGAAAACGGCGATTCCTGTAATAAAATATGGCGACCAGAACCAGTTCAGTTGATACATATCGTTAGGAGAAACGATAAAAAGCCAGCATCCTTGCATAAATGCGTTACAAAAATTAAAAAAGATGCCAAAAAAGATTACGGATAGCGGCATCATACTCTCGCCTTTCATAAGCAGTGGAAATACAAAACTGCGCTGCCCGTAATGCAGCAGAAATAGAAAAAGAATAAAGGAGGTAACAACATTAAACGGCTTAATTCCATTGTAGAGTGAGATTGCGTAAATGATGAGTATGGCAAAAAAAACAGGAGTTTCCATGAGCCACCATCCCCATTTACTGCTAATAGAGATACCCCAGCGGTTATTAAACGTCATCCCATAAGCCACAGTAATAAACTGTAGCGCTATAAAAACTACAATTGCTAATCCCAGCATGGCGTATAAAAAACCGTAATAAAAAATCTCAAATGTAAGCATGTTTTATAATGATTAATGGTTAATTAGTTACTTATTTTACCGTCAAAAGTTTTTCTTTTTTTGATATAGTGTTCAAAAGCAATAGATTTTTGAAATGTTTGGCAATAAACGTGATTGTTAATATTGTTTCTTTTTCTTTTTATTTTACAAAAATGTCTCAAAAAAGAGAGTTGAGCGCGATATACTGCTATGGTATCTCTCCAATGCCCCTGAAATAAAAAGAAAAAGGCAGCAATATTATCTAAAGGGAATCTAAGGAGAAAAACAGGTAAAATTTTCCTCTTGGGTAGATTTTTGAGTAACAGGAACATGTTGTTTCTAAAATTGAGGTAGGTTTTTTTTGCGCTGTTTTTAGGTAAAGTGCCTCCTCCCACGTGATATACCACAGATTTAGGTTCAACCATAATTTTATATCCTAAACTTTTCACTCTCCAGCAAAAATCAATCTCTTCCATGTGGGCAAAAAAATCCTCGTCAAATCCGTTTAATTTATGAAACACAGCACTTCTTACAAAAAATGCTGCTCCTGTAGCCCAAAACACATCAATAGCATTATTATATTGGTTTTCATCATTTTCTAAACATTCAAATACCCTTCCTCTGCAAAAAGGATATCCAAGATAGTCTATAAAACCTCCACAAGCACCTGCGTATTCAAATTGTTTCTTATCATTATAAGATAATAATTTTGGTTGCACCACAGCCACCTCTGGATTTTCATCTAATAAAGAAATAATAGGTATTGCCCAATTTTCTGTTACTTCAACATCCGAATTAAGTAAACAATAGTATTCGGCATCTATGGTATGTAAAGCTTCATTGTATCCTTTCGAGAAACCTCCATTTTCTTTGTTTTCAATAATTTTTATATTCGGATAGTCTTCTTTTAAAAACGCGACAGAGTTATCGGTAGAGGCATTGTCGGCAACAATAATTTCCGAGAACTCAGGTGCAAAATTAACAAGTGCAGGCAAAAATTGAGATAAAAACTTTTGTCCGTTCCAGTTTAAAATTACGATTGCCAGTTTTGTCACAGATAAATTTTTAGTCGGCAAATATAGCATAAAAAGCATTAATTAAAAATTTTTTCGCAGTACACCTATTAAATTATTCATTGTTTTTTCGTGTGTATTTACTTTTGCTGATATTGTAAAGTATCCAAGTAAAAAAAATATTCCATTTTTTCAGCCAAAAAAAGAATATTTTTGCCGCAAAATTATAAGGAATAAAAAACAAGAAATCTAAAATCGTAAATTGTCAACCTATATGAAATCCTCTTTTTTCTATCTACTGCTTTTTGCTTTCTGCATTCTTCCATTTTCTCTTGTTGCGCAGAAAAACAAAGCGAAAGAGTCTGAACGAAAAATTGTGTTCAACATTAAGGATACAAATGAAGATAAAATGTATCTCGTTATCCATTTTAGAGACAAGTTTATGTTGAGAGATTCTGCTTTTAATGATGGCAAAAGTGTTTTTGTTTTTGAAGGAGAAACGAAACACGATGGAGGGATGTATTCGTTAGTTTCAGGGAGTAAAACGAGCCTGTTGAATTTCATAATGGATGATACTCAGAAATTTTCCTATAATATAGATGCCACCGGAAGTGTTGAAAATTTTTCTGTAACCGGCTCGCCTGATAATATGCTGATGCTACGTTTTCAGCAAAAAACCGGTGAAGCGAGAAAAAAAATGAAAGAGTGGAGTGAACTAAGAAAAGGATTTGATGAAAAAGAGATGAAAGATAGTGCTCAATATTATTTAGAGTTGATGAATAGTTTGGATTCTGAGATGCATAAGTTTATAACAGAACTCATAGATAATAATCCGACCCTGTTGTTTGCAAAACTGCAAAAATCGTATCGTGATATTGTGATACCCGAGCCACCCGTATATGAAGATGGCTCCATTGACTCTTCTTTCAGAGTCGTATATTACAGAACCCATTACTGGGATAACTTTGATTTAACCGATAGCAGGTTTGTTTTTCTGCCCTCTTTTGACCCCGCCCTCAATACCTATATAAAAAAACTCCTTTGGTATCAACCGGTGGATACGATAAATAAATATATTGATTTGTTGTTGGATAAAACACATTCCGATAGTTTAATGTACCGCTTTACCCTTGAATTTGTTGCAAGAGAGTTTGAAACCAGCAAAATGATTGGGCATGATGCTATTTTTGTGCATATTGCTAAAAACAACCAACTTGCAGGAAAATGCACTTGGCTTGATGAAGATATTATTAAGAAATATCAAATGCGCATTGAAGACTTGGAACCCTTGCTGATAGGCAAAAAAACAGTAGAGATGGTTTTGCCTGATACGAGCCAAACAGACAATTTTAACCAATGGCATTCTTCGTATAATATGCCGAAGAGATATAGAGTTTTGTGGTTTTACGACCAGACTTGCGCCACATGCAAGAAAGAAGCACTTGAGTTGAAAGCGGTGTATGATTCGTTGGAAAATATAGGGCAACGTAATTTTGATGTATATGCCGTAAATAGAACCGATGATATTGAAGGTTGGAAAAAATATATTCGAACAAATGGATTTACGTGGATTAATGTGGGAGGGACCAAGGGTAATGTGGATTGGAAAGAAGCATTTCGTATTACCGTAAATCCACAGTTTTATATTATCAATCAAGATAAAAAGATTATATTAAATAAAAACATTTCCAAAGCGATGATACCGGGATTTTTGGAGGATTATGAAAGAATAGAAGCAGAAAAAGCACGAATAAAAAACAGGAAACAATGAACTTTGTAGAACAATTGAAATGGCGTGGCATGTTGCACGACCTCATGCCCGGAACAGAAGAACAATTGCTTAAAGAGATGACTTTAGCATACGTAGGGATTGACCCTACTGCCGATTCTCTGCACATTGGGCACTTGGTAGGGGTAATGATGCTGAAACATTTCCAACTTTGCGGGCACAAACCGATCGCCTTACTGGGCGGCGCAACCGGTATGATTGGAGACCCATCAGGTAAATCTCAAGAACGTAATTTATTGGATGTAGAAACCTTACGCAAAAACCAGGAAGGAATTAAAAAACAACTTGCTAAATTTTTGAACTTTGAAGACCATTTAAAGAATTCAGCATTGCTGGTAAACAATTACGACTGGATGTCGAAATTTTCGTTTCTCGACTTTATCCGCGATATTGGGAAACATCTTACTGTAAACTACATGATGGCAAAAGATTCTGTAAAAAAACGATTATCCGGAGAAGGCGAAGGGATGTCGTTTACGGAGTTTACCTACCAGTTGGTACAAGGTTACGACTACCTGTTTCTATATCAAAACTACGGATGTAAGTTACAAATGGGTGGCAGCGACCAGTGGGGTAACATTACCACCGGCACAGAACTCATTCGCAGAAAAGCCGGAGGAGAAGCATTCGCACTCACTTGCCCCCTCATTACCAAAGCAGACGGTGGTAAGTTTGGCAAGACCGAGCAGGGAAATATTTGGTTAGACCCTGAAAAAACTTCCCCCTACCAATTCTATCAATTCTGGCTTAACTGCTCTGACGAAGATTCTAAAAAATATATTCGCATTTTTACCTTATTCAACAAAGAACAGATAGAACAAATGGAAGCACTACACGATGCTGAGCCACACTTACGTTCTCTACAAAAAGCATTGGCAAAAGATTTAACCTGTCGCGTACATTCCGAAACAGAATATAATGCTGCAGTTGCAGCCTCAGAAATATTGTTCGGAAAGGGCACAGCCGAATCCTTAGCATCCCTTCCCGAAAAAACATTCCTCTCTGTTTTTGAAGGTGTCCCTCAAGTAGAAATATCTAAAGCTTCAATAGAAAACGGTATAAATATTGTTGATTTTCTAACCGACCTAACTCAAATATTTCCTTCAAAAAGCGAAACCAAAAGAACATTAAAAGAGAACGGTATTTCAATCAACAAAGAGAAAATAACAGATACTTACGTAGTTAATTATACTTCTGTGTTAAATAGAAAATATATTTTAGTTCAACGGGGGAAGAAGAGCTATTATATCGTAATAGCGAAATAATAAAAATTGTTGAAAAGAGATGTTTATAAAGTAGTTTGAATAAAATTTGGCTCTATCAGATATTTTTTTCGTAATATTTTCGTAACAAAAATGACACACTATCGTAATAGAAACTTCATAATTTTGTGGACAAGTTTTTTTTAAAATTATATGGATAATTTATACCTGATTATTGTTGTAATTCTAGTGGTACTTGCAGTATCCGATCTCATTGTAGGCGTTGCAAATGACGCGGTTAACTTTTTAAATTCTGCCGTAGGTTCCAGAGTAGCTTCCCGATGGGTAATTCTGTCGGTGGCTTCGCTCGGTATCTTTATTGGTACTTTCTTCGGTAGCGGCATGATGGAAATAGCCAGGAGTGGCGTTTTTCATCCCAATATGTTCCACTTTCACGATGTGATGATCTTATTTTTGGCAGTTTTAATTGCCGATGTGATTATATTGGACATATTTAATTCTTTGGGTTTGCCTACTTCTACCACCGTGTCTTTAATATTTGAACTTTTGGGGGCTGCAGTGGTAGTCGGCTTGTATGTGATCTATAAAGATCCGAATGCCCTCTCTTCAACTCTCTCCGACTATATTAATTCAACCAAAGCGCTGATCATTCTTTCGGCAATTTTCAGCTCGGTCATCATCGCTTTGGTGTGTGGGTCGGTGATTATGTACTTATCTCGATTAGTGTTCACCTTTCATTATGAAAAAAACTTTAAGTATGTAGGCGCCATATGGTGTGGCTTGGCATTTACGGCAATTGCTTACTTTGCCATATTCAAAGGATTAAAAAGTACAACTTTGGTTTCTGACGAAACTTTGGTGCATCTGAAAAGCCAAACAGCGCAAATACTTCTTATTATATTTGTGTGCAGCTCAGCACTCTATGTTATCATGCAACATTTGTTTAAAATTAATATTTTAAAAGTAACGATATTAATTGGTACGGCTTCTATAGCTTTGGCATTTGCCGGCAACGATTTGGTTAATTTTATCGGCGTTCCTATGGCAGGATACCAATCTTTTGAAATTGCTACTGAAGCGCACGCCGCCGGAATAGACGTAGGCACGCTCACTATGGAAGGACTTAAAGCGCCTGTTAAAGCCGATTGGCGAATTTTGGTTGCCGCTGGATTTCTAATGGTTGCAACGATATGGTTTTCTAAAAAAGCCAGAAAAGTTACAGATACGGAAGTGAATCTTTCAAGACAAGATGCCGGCGCAGAACAATTCGGATCCATGCAACTAT
>Ga0123353_10013863_pt1 | contig 11578 bp, 21 predicted proteins | sample TergutLab28metaG_3_FD_92763 | JGI IMG/M metagenome (GOLD analysis project Ga0123353, IMG submission 92763) | Labiotermes labralis P3 segment gut microbial communities from Petit-Saut dam, French Guiana - Lab288 P3 | ecosystem: Host-associated > Arthropoda: Insects > Digestive system > Gut ... | reverse complement strand
TTTTGTAGCCATTCTTTCACTGATTCACAATTAGCTTGTAAATTAGGATCATTTTCATAAGCATATTCAGAGAACTCTATTTGCTTTAAGAACATTTCATAAGCTCCTTTTCTACATTGTTTTTCAAGTTCAACCATATCAATATCAGCAAACTTATCTTCCTTTAGTTCAGTTGGGGCATTCCATGTATAATGGTCAAACTCAGTTACTTCTTTTACTAATTCTTCTTTACTAGCAAAATCATACTTAAATGTTCTAATTGCTTTATTATCTCTATTCTTTTTTAGATGTAAGAAAAGTATATTTATAGATGTACTTTCAAACTTACAGTTTTCCAACCAACCAATCTCCTCAATGTAATTATTATCTATTAAATATTTCCTAAACTTTAGTTCTTGACTACGATATGCTATACCAGGAAATGCCAAGTATATACCCTCATCAGCCATTATAAACGATTTAAGTATAAAAATAAAATCTAATACTCCTGTAATATCTTTAGTAGTACAAGAAGTTTTATTTTCTTTCTTGTAGAACTGCGATAAGTAGCTATTATTAACAATATATTGTTTTTGTTCTTCAGTTGGTTTAAGACTAAAAGGGTAGTTTGTTATCACATAATTAAAATTGAATCTAGTTTCAAAATGCGTGTTAGCTGTGATAAAATCTTTATTATAGAATGTTACCTTATCACCTAGATTATGTTTTAAATACTTCTCATTTCTGCTCTCTATGTCATATCCCTCTACATAAGATACTTTATCTACAATTTCACTTAACATCTGTCCTGAGCCAATTGCTGGGTCTAAAATAGTTAAATTCTCACCCTTGATATACTTAGCGATAAACTCCCTTAGAGGTTTAGGAGTTAAGTGAACTGCAGTTTCTTTAGCTTGTTTTCTTACATCTAACTCTTTCATATCAATGTCCTTTTAGTTTGAAACATTTCTATTCCAGCATCGAACACATTGCCTAATACTTCTTTCCATAAACATTTACCATGTTTTTCATAATCTTGATAAATACCTAAACATCTGCCCATATGTGGATAGTTTACATCAAAGAAAGCTATGCTAGTGTTACGCCAATCCCATACAACATAACCTGTGAAATCATGTTTACTATATTTTTTAGGGTTGTCATTATATTTTTCAAATACAATATCTCCCTCAAATATCTCTATTCCATTCTTATCATATATACCAGTAGATTGACAAAGAGTTTCTGGATCAATTACTCCACCATTAATAATAAAGTGTTTATTGTTTTGTTTAGCATAATAGCCATATAACCACTTACCAGTAGTAATATCTTTAGCTCTAAAGTTAATGTACTTCATAAATTCCTCAACTTAGAGTTTTCTTCTTCATTATCTTGAATATACAAAGGTAATGTTATTTCTCCAATATGTTCTTTGGTTTTAATACCATTACCATATTGTTCAAAGAACTTCAAGTCTTTCTTAAATACTATTATTGCACCAGTATTATGAGTTGATATATACTCAGCAATATTATCTGGAGTATCCTCGTTTTTTTGTGGATATGTACAATCCTCAACATACTCATTAAATGTTATTTTATACAAATCATAATCATTGTGTTTCATTCTTTTACCTCAACTTCAGTTTCCATATAGTCTGTTCTGTACTTGATATAGACTATCTTATCATACATAACACATGAACCTTTTGGGTTGTGTATAGGACATGAACCACAATCAAAGATATTACTATCTCCTTGTCTATGACTTTTACATATTGTGTCCATTTCTTGTATTGTTAGCTCTTTAATTTTCTTCTTCATCTTTTACTCCTTCAAATATATAACCACCAACTATTGAAAAGTTTCTTAATCTTAAATCATTTTCAATTTTAGGTAGTGCTTCTTTGATAAAAATATTATCTACTATTATCAAAAATTCTTTATAAGTTACTACTTTATCAATTGTAAGTCCTTCATTAATTATTCTTATTTTCATCTTTTACCTCATTATCTTTATTCTCAATAATGGTTCCTGCAATTATTACAAATAATATACAATATGCAACTATAGAACCAGTTATGATACACATTAACTTTAGTCCATGAATAGCTAATAGTGTCATAGCTAGTGAACCTATAAACAATATATAAGTATGTATTATTTTAAGTATATCTAATGTTTTAGTAGTCATAATCTTTTTCATTGTTATGTACTCCATCGCCATAATTACTCCCAATTATAATACAATCTACCTTTTCATCTACTGGAATAAATAAATAGTAAAATGGGTAAACACCATCCTCATATTCATCAATTTCCACTAAATATGTTTTGCCTTTATACTCAATAATATCATTAGTGAATATCTCATCTCCTTCAGTTGTTTTATAACCAGTGAAGTTTCCTATACTATTATCAATAACTGGTACACTTACATCAGTATTATCAGGAATAATACAACGAGTATTATCTATATATACTAAATTACCTGTATACCATTCTCCACTTGAACTCATTCCTTTTACTCTCGTTTTTAAATCAATATAATGTTCCATTTTATATCTCCTCCCTTATAGAAACATAGTGTTCCTTTATCTCTAGTTTAAGTTTAAACTCCAATTCCTCATCTATGTAATCATACTCATTGCTATCTACTTCAATAGTCTTAAAATCTATATCTAGTTCATTATTCTCTATGCTAACAGGGTTAAGAGTAATTGCATATTGGTATGTACTAGCTCCTTCACATTGTTCATCATAGATTAGATCTACTCCATAGGTTGATATACCCTCTTTTAGTATTGTATTCAACCCTTGCTCAATTTCTTCATATTCATTTTCATTAAGATTACCTTTAATCAAACTCTTAATGACATCTTGAGCGTGTTTATTCATCTTCATCAGTGTCATTTTCTACCTCATTTATTTCATCTAGCAATCCTATAATTGCTTTTATCATCTTACTCATTGTTCTTTCTAATACATTAACTCTATCAATAATATCATTTAATGTATCTACCATTTTTTCATTATAATCTTTAATCATGCTCATTCTCCTTTGTGTAACAATCCTAGAGGAAATACAAGCAAATAAGCTCATATTCCCCTCTACAATCGTTTTAATTCCAATTTGTGTATTATTTACCATTAACCTTTTTGTAGTGAATTAGAAGGGGTCTTCCGTATCATCTACATCTGGAAAAGGTACATTGTTATCTAATAGTTCAACATCAGTTTTACCATTATATGTTATTTTAGACATATCTAAACTTAACACTGGAGATCCTTTTGTAGTTACTATTCCTTTTATTATTACTTCATTTTTCTTAGCCAGTTTGTCTAGTTCCATTAGTCCTTTTAGCTTGTAAGTGTATAGTTCTTTTCTATCTACTCCTTGTTTTTCAAAGCTTTCTATTAGGATATTCTCATCTATAATCTCTCTCCTAGACTTTCCATCTACCAACTTTACACCATTTATCTTTTCACCTTTGAATAGTTGGTCTTTTAGATAATCATGTATAGCTTGAAAGTAGTCCTCAACTTGATCCTTAAGTGCATAGAACTTAACAAGCTTTTCTTTATCAGTAGTATCTAGTTTATCTACAAACTTTATCTCAGGAAGAAGATTAAGAATAGCTTGCTTTTGTGCAGGACATACTGCTTTAGCTTTACACCACTTACACTTATCGCCCATGATATATGTTGTACTATCAATAGTAGCTTTAGCTTTCTCTTTAGCTAATTCACCAAATGCTAATAAATCTTTAAGTGATATATGTGTTTTACTAACTCCACCATCTATAATTCTAGGTTGTACTATTATTAGTGTAATTGTTTCTATTTCCATAGCCATTAGTTGTGCTATATCTTTAACTCCCAAAGCATAAAGAAGTAGTTGAGTATTGTTAGATACATTAACTCTTTCTCCAGCTCCATACTTCAAATCTATAACTACTAAGTGATTATCTTTAAAACACCATGCATCAACTGTTCCACCTGCTCCTTTTTCAAGAGTATATTCTTCTAGTGATACAAAGTTCTCATACTCAGTATAGTAACCCATTTCTTCATAATACTTAACAGTATCTAGATATTCTTGGACTTCATACTTTGTAGCATCTTGTTTACTCACTAAACATTCAAATGCATGTTCATGAGCTAGTGTTCCCTCTTTAGCATACTCACTAATTTCAGTATCAGGAATAGTAGCTTCTAAGTCTACACTTCCAGGACATTGAAACCAACGAGCAGAAGAAGAAGGAGCTAATCTTGAATGTGCCATATTATTCTCCAGCTATAAGTTGTTCCCACTTATCATAGACATAATTAATCTTATCTTCAGGGACTACTCTATAGTTTGGACAACTTAACTCTTTTAGTACTTCTACAGCTTGTGAGATTTTCTTTTTCATACCTATTTGTTTCATCAACTCTTGTAGATCATCAATTGTTTTTTGAGTTTTTACCTCTTTGATTGGTTCTACAATCGTTTCTACTGCTTTAGGTGTATCAATCACTGGAGTTTCTACAACCTCTTTAACAGGAACTTCTTTTGCTTTTTGTTTTGTTTCAGCTACTGCTTTCTTAACAATATCAATTTGTTCTTGAGTAATATCTTTCATTTTTGTAGGTGGTAATATCTCAACCACATCACTCTCATTTTCTACAGGAGTAGAAGGAGTAGTGAATAAATTTGTGTCTAACTTCATTGTTAGAATACCTGTTATAATGTTTCTCAACTCTTCAACAGATAATGCTTCAATAACTATTCTTGCCATAATTTCACCTCTTATTTATCTAGTAAATCAATACCAATATCACCGCTAAACTTCTCATCATCTTTTACTTTTTGTATAACTGAGAAGCTTACACTAACACCATAATTACCATTTCTATTATATTTGTATAAATCAATAATTACATTCGCCCATACTCCAGAATATATTTCATTACTTACTTGTTCACAATTAAGTCCTGGTGTATATTCTACTTTGTTTCCATCTAATAGAAGTGGTGGAAGTTTAGACTTTACATTCATGAAATACATTTTATTGTATTCTCTTCGTTCAGGTCTTTCTACATCTCCATCTCTAAGAGGTGATTTTGCTTGTAGTAATTGTGATGGTGTAAATACTACTTTTCCCTCTTTTGAACCTTTACATCTTTCAATTGCTTTCTTTAATTCCTCAACTTGATTTGTATTAAATTTTGGTATCAATAAACATACTGAATACTTTTTCTCTCCACCCTCTTGTACTGCTACAGGGGTTTCTACATTTGCATAAGATAATCTTACATTCGCTAACTTCATTTTAAAACTTTCCATTTTTTCTCCTTTTTTTTTTAGTTGTTTTAACTTTTTAACCACCAGTTAGATTTGTTAATCTAACTTACTTACTTTTTAGCCATTATTGTTCTTATTAGTCTTTTTCTATTTTCTAGCCACCTCACTTAGTGCTTTTAAATCTAGTTCTTTTTGAATAGTCCAGTTCATAACACTTCTTTCAATTTTCTTGATTTGCTTAACTCTTAAGTTCTCAATCAATGCTACAATATTGTTTTTATGTGCATCAACATATTTTTTTGGTATTCCAGTAATATCACTAAACTTTCTAGTATTCATTCTAGTTTTAGTTAACATAATACTCATATTTACACATTTCATTATTAACTCATTTATAACTTCATGTGATTTACCTGTTAGTCCTTCTATTAATGCTATTTCATAAACATTTTCAATTTTCTTTATTTCTTTAATCTTTTCGTTTTGTATCTCCATGTAGTATAACTTTGATGTTTTTCTTTCAAGTTTAAACCCTATTGAGTACTCATTTTCACTAGGGAACAAGTCCTTAATTGTTTGGTATGTTGTCATTTTTTATATCTCCTAACTTAAATGCTACTACTCCTAATTTAAATATTAGTTTCCTTTTGTAAACACAATTCAACACTCTTCGCCATTCTTGTGTAAACTCATTGTTTGGCAACTGATGTGCTACAAAGAATTGATTGAATGTTTTGTAGTGTTCTTTTTTCAATATTACTTTTTGACAAGTAAGTTCTGGGTTAGTAGTACACACAAAGGTCACTATATCTCCTATATTTACTCGCCTTCTTTTATAATCGTTTAATCTTAACTCATAGTTTTTTATTCCACTATAAGTTAATGCAAACATCTTTTCATATAATTTCCACTTTTGTTCCATTTATTATTTTATTCTCCTTCTATATTTTTTAATTGGTCCATATCTAATATCATTATCAGCAAATGGATTCATGTCCCAATCACCCGATTCTCTTAATGCAGCTGTTATAATTTTTTTATCTTGTCTTTTTAACTCACTATCATTTCGCATTAGACACTCTTCAGCAATCTCTTGTAATGAGATTGTTTTTCTTTCTACTAAGAACTCTTTGTTTCTACCATTAGTTTCTGGATCTTCATACCACATAAAGATAGTATTAATTCTATCTCTCTTAGTTAGAGTTTCCCAATTACTAGGTACTTTATAGTCCAACCACTTAAGAACCTTTGGAATATAAGAGTATGTCTCAGTGTATTCTTTAATGATTTTGTTTTGAGTTTCTTCCTCAGCTTTAGTGAAGTAAAGAGGTTCAATGTTGATTTTGTTCTTGACATCATAGAATCGCTCTTTAACTTCAGCCCATATTTGTAGTGGTTCCATGTGTTTAATCATGTAATCTACAGTCTTATCTCCCATACATCTAATAGGTAGAAATCTACGATTGCCACTAGTGTCGGATAAGAATTCATCTTCATTAGTTGTACCTATAAATATAGTAGTCCTTTTTACATCCATGTGAGATGTTTCATATGGAACTCTAAACCTATCACTTTGTCTTGAGATAAATGCTTTAGTGTCCTCAGCTTTGTATTTGTCAGATATTAGAGCTGTTAGTTCGCTAAGTTCAACAATCCACTTACCTTGAATATACATTGCACTTTCCTTGTCATTGTCTAAGCTTGGCATTCCATCGCCAAAGAACTTATCATTAGCTAGTATTCTACAAATAGTACTTTTTCCAATTCCTTGAGAACCGCAAAGTATAGGAACTAACTCCCACTTTATACCAGGAGTATAAGCTCTTGCCATACAAGCAGTGAGAAACTTTCTTGTTATTGATCTATTGATAGGAGTATCTATCGCTCCTAAATAGTCTATAAATATGCTTTCAGCTCGTTCTTTTTTGTCCCATTCAGGTAAAGTATCTAGGTAATCTAGTAAAGGGTTATACTCCACATGAGATAATCTTGCTTTTAATGCTGTTATACAACTAGCTCTATCACATTTTCCATAATGTTTTTCAATATGAACCATAGCATTTGCATCATCAATTGAAGTCCATGTTGTATCAGTTTTATCTCTTTGGTGCCAACTTAATTGATGATCTATCTCCTGTGCTTTACTCAGCGAATTATATTTGAATGCTTCTTTTAGTTCTGGATCATTTTCCAATATCAATACATAGTTATTAAATAGATTTAGTAGCATTCCTTGTTTATTCTTTATTAGCTTCTTAGTCCACGTAGTAGTAGTATCTCCACTCTCTTCAATCTGCATTTTTTTATTGTATTCACTCATAACTGCTTCATCTTGTTTAACTGCTTCAGCCATTGAACTAAAGGAATTGTTAAACTTATGTAATTGAACTATATGCCATGCATCTAGTAGTTTTTGACAAGCTGGATCACTATTATGTTGCGAGTAGACGAAGAGGTCGTTATACACATTTACTCCTGGTGGACTATCAGAACCTATGAAGTGATACCTATTAGGTTGATTAGTCTTAGCATATATGTTGTTTAGTACATTCTCTAATACATATGTCATAGAGTAGATAGTACAATATGCTCCTGGTAAGTCTTCTGACATTCTAGGGTCTTTTCTTTCAAACTTTGTAAGGTTTTCTTTATCATAACCTATGCTTTTTTTCTCTACCACAATACTAGTGTCATTTAATATCTCATCTACATTTAATAAGTTTCCTTCTCTTTGTACTACTTCATACTGGCTGTTCTTTAGCTGTACTGGTAGAAACATCAATCTATTCATTTCAGCACAGCTTTTATCAAACATCTCAACTCCAAGATTATTGTTTACAATTTGCATAAACCTTGCAGCTAGTTCTTCATACTCATTAGTAGACACTGGTCTATCTAACTCTATAATAAGTCTATGTCTAGGAAGTTTAGGTGTGTTTTTAATAGTAGTATAAGTGATAAAGTTTATCTCATCATCTGGAAACACAAAATCAAATGTTTCACTAATATTCATATCACTACCTTCACAATCTAGTACAAGATGAGTTCTTTTACTCACATCACGACCTGTTACTTCACCTATCACAAAAGCTCCATTATCTTTGACTTTCACTTGTTCATCTTTGTCAAGTTGTTTAAACTCCTCTAGTGTATAATCACTTTTCTTAGGAGCATTTAACAATTGTACAAATTCATTGTTTGTTATTTCTTTTTGGTTGTCAGGTGCTTTTGAAAACCTGTTGTTATATATAACTATGTTCATTCTCTCTCCTCGCTTTCTTTCATTTTTCTAATGATGTCAAGGGCTTTTACTTCTTTATCATTTAGTTTTTCTTTAATCACTTTATCTATTTCGCTATTTATTAAATAGTAATAATAGCAAACTTTATCTTGTCCAATCCTATCAATTCGTTTTAATGTCTGCAAGTATCTCTCTAAGCTATAAGTAAGAGAGTAGAAGATCATGTTATTACAATATTGTAGGTTCAATCCATATGCTCCTGATTGTGTATGTAGAAGCAAAACTCCTGTTTCACATTTAGCAAAGTCTTGTTCTTGGTCTATCTCATACACATGATAGGGACTAAGTAACTTTAATAATTTCTCTTTTGTAGCTTCATAGTAATAGACTACTATGCATTTTGTTAGTTGCTCTACTAGTGAAAGTAGGTAATTGTCTTTTGAACTTTGTGTTACTAAATATTTAGTTTCTTGTGCATCAGTATAAACAAATCCACATGATATTTGCGACAGTTTATTGATAGTCTCACTAGCTGTTTTAGATAATACTTGCTCATCATCTACATTTAGGATGTATTTTCGTTTAACTATTTGATACGCTTTTTTCTCAACTTCCAACATCTCAAACTCTACATTTATATGTTCGCATTGATTATTTATGTTAGTGTCTTTTCGTTCCACTATGTAACAAAAGTTTTTTACTTTATCTACAATCTCCTCTTTAGCATTATGTCTAGGTAGCCATTCATAACCTCTAAATCCACCTTTGTAGAACCATTTAGAGAGGAAGGAGTAGTAGCTAGCTCCTAAACTCTCACCTCTATCTACCATTGAGATTTGAGACCAAAGGTCATGTAACCTCTCTGGAGCTGGTGTTCCAGTAAGACACATCACAAAAGCATTCCTATTAGCTCGTGTTATTTTGAGTAATGTTTTACCAATTTGTGTTTTAGGATTTTTTACTCTAGTGCTTTCATCTATAATAATTGCATCAAAGTTTTGTATACTGATTAAGTCTTTGTACTTTGTCACCTTCTCAAAATTGATTAATGTATAACTATACTCATTTACACTTTTAAACTCACCACAAACGACATTTATATCATAGTTGTTCTTATTGAACTTCTTGATTTCATTAGTCCATGTATACCTACATACATTTAATGGAGCAATTATTAGAATTTTGTATTTCATCAACTGGTGTAGTATTTCTAATGCTACAATGCTTTTACCAAGTCCCATATCTAGGAACAAGCAAGCTCCATTTAAGTTATTGATAGCACTATATACTATTGATTGCTGGTACTCTTTCAACTGGATCATTTACTCACTCCTGTGATTTAGCTATATTTGTTATTTTTTTAATTTGTTGATTTAAGTATTTAATAAAATAATCAAGTTTATCTACAAGTTCTAAATATGATCCTTTATGTAGTTGTAGAGCTTTTAGTTGTATATTAATGTTTTCCAATAGTTCTGATATAACTTCATGTTTCAATTTTCCCATTTAAGTCACCCTCTTACATTGGTATATTCGAATATTTCCTGTATATTTTCCATACTTTCTAATTTTGTTTATAGCTTCTTGTAATGTTCTACCTTTATATCTAACTTTTTTATATCGATCTTCATCTACTATTAAATAGATAATTTCATAAGTGTTTATATTTTTCTCTTTTTTCATTTAGTCTCCTTTAATTAATTCTTCCTAGAGGTTAGGTCATGCCATACCTAACCATTATCTAGGGAAGAAATATATCTTATATTGATCTCCAGTTTGTGCCTGTATATCCTACTCCAACCAAGAACGAGCTATAGCTTGCATGTAGTATTACTTTTAGATCATCTTCATTAATGTTTTTGATATTCCATACAACAATAGCTTCACATTGTTTCAAAGCTCTTATACATGCATTTTTCTCTTGTTCTGATAATTTAGCAAAGTTCCAGCAATTAATACTTTTATCTTTTATATAGTTGTCGCAGATTATTTTTACATGTTCATTGTAGTTAGTCATTAATTAGTCCTTACTACAAATTCAACAATATATTCTTTATAATAGTTTATTAAATGTATCTTAGTATCTTTTAATGTCAAATTCATAGCAAGAGCTACTCTTACAATATCTTTTACTTTATGACATATCTCGCCTTTATCATTTTTAATGATTGCATATATTATTTTAGCTTTCATTACTGCACCTCTTGATACTCTTTTAAGTAAGTTATTAAACAATCAAGCAAATCTTTTTTGCTATATCCTGAACTTAAATTTTTGTATTCATATTTTGGGTAAAGTTCTTCATTCTTAGTAATTTTTCTTAATTTATTGCCCCAGTAAAGAATATCTTTTATTACTTTATCTTTATTCATTATTGCACCTCAAATTCAATACTGCTATTTAGTCTAGTGATTTTTCTTTTTATTCCATTTATAGCTGTTTTCATATTTGTATACCAATTACCAAATACCCAATAATCCCATTTTTTAGTATTTACAATAAAATCATAACTAATGTTATTTCCTGCTGATTGTGATATTGTTGGCATAACTTTATATGATCCATTAACACCGCACCATTGGAAGCTTATTAAATACTTTTCACATTTCGATAAAATATGAATATTGATCATTCCTAACTCATTTAATTCTCTTTGGTCTTTTACCATGCTTTTCATTTTTCTTTTTTAACTCCTTTTGTTAATTTTGCTCCTACTAGTTATTTAACTTTCGGCTCCTTTCCAATTTGTAAAGTAGTAGAGGTTTATCTCTTGCTGTAAAGTACTTTACAAGATAAGTGCAAAGTTCTTTGCAGGGTGTAAAGTACTTTACATATCAATAAAACGATAAATGGATTTTATACGAGCATTTTACTAGCAAGTTTTCTTGCAATTCACACTTTATTATGGTACAATCAATTGAGATAGATTATTCTTTCTCAATTCTGATTATCACGATATCAACTTTAACTGCAATATTAATGGGTTGACATCGTGATTTTTTATTACCTTTTTTACTAAGTTTTTCAACAATCAACATTATCAATTTTATTAATATTCCTATCATGTT
>Ga0123353_10013862_pt1 | contig 11578 bp, 9 predicted proteins | sample TergutLab28metaG_3_FD_92763 | JGI IMG/M metagenome (GOLD analysis project Ga0123353, IMG submission 92763) | Labiotermes labralis P3 segment gut microbial communities from Petit-Saut dam, French Guiana - Lab288 P3 | ecosystem: Host-associated > Arthropoda: Insects > Digestive system > Gut ... | reverse complement strand
GCCGTGCGTATTTTGATGTACCCGTTTTGCAAAGAGGAAATCGGCGTTTTGTAAATTGTTGTAGTTTGGGTGCATTTTGCATATCAATTAATACTTGGACAACTGCAAATTTCGTAGCGTAGATTCCCACTATCAAATTGTCGGTTGTGGGCATTGGAATCGTCTTGCCGTGTTATATAATTCTTGACATACAGCACTTCGTACAAAACATGCAGAGGTAGACAGCAAATACTGTTACTTTTGTGTGTTGCTTGTTTGGCAGCGGTTACAACTTCGATATCCTTAACCGACAGTGCGCTGTTAGTGGGGATGTATATGAGTGGCAGTACACGCATAAATATGTTATTATAGAATGCGTAACTTTTTCACTGTGAGTCAGATATTGGAAAAATGATGGGAACAAAATATAGATGTACATCATGTTTGTTGATTTTTGAGCGGCATGTGACACTGTGTGGAGAAAGGAAATATGGAGTGAAATGTTTGAACTATGTTTCCCCTAAAAATTAGTTCATTCGTGCAGAATTTTAAATTATGAAATGTATGCTACGGTAAAAATTGGCAAATATTTTCGTATCTTCTGAGTTAAAGTTAACAAAGGTTTGAGACAAGGAAATGCAAATTCTAGTTTGCTGTTTAATGTGGTGTTGGAAATTGCAAATGGAAGATCTATAGTAGAAACACGGGAACTGTATATGACAAATGTAGTCCAATTATGGCATAATACTTATGTTATGGTTATTGTGGGAAGAGGTTTACTAGATATTGGAGAAGTATTTACAACACTGGCCGGACAACAAAATAAGATTGGGTTAGAGATAAATGAAAAAAAAACAAAATTTATGGCAGCATCATGGCAGCCTTACAATGAATAAGAACATGTACAACTTGGGACATAGAATTTTGAAATAGTGAAAGTGAAAATATCGAAACTAATAAAAATGAATCAAGACCAGAATTTGAAAAATAATTACAAATGCAAATAGAGCATATTGTGCACTTCTGCCTCTACTAATGAGCCATGAAGTACTCGTAGCAGAAACAGTAAAAATCTGTAAGACATTAACAAGACCAGTGGCAACGTGTGGAGGAGAATCTTGGACACTGAATACAGATATTGCTAAACGGCTGGCTACTTTTGAAAGGAAAGTTCAAAGAAGAATGTTTGGGGGAATTAATCGAAGTGAAAATTGGAGAAGGCGATATAATAAAGAATTAACGCAGCTGTGCGGAGAATTAGAGATGCTTTCGTTTGCCAGAATAAGTCTGTTGAATTGGATTGGTCGTCTTAACACAATGGGCAGTAAAAGAAAAGTAAGCCAAGTATTTAACAATAATCGGCAGGGAAGTCGACTAAGAGGACGATCGTAAAACAGATTTTGGAATTGTATACAGATATTAATGAATGTAAAATTGCAAATTGGGTAGAGAGGCCAAAGAAACTGGGAGAAGTGCGGTAAAGAGGCGAAGGTCCGCATTGGACTGTAGTGCCATCTGAGAAGAAAAAGAAGAAGAAGAAACAAAAGAAGAGGAAGAGGAACGATGATGATGATGATGATACTAATACTACTGCTAATAATAATAATAATGCATAACTTTCGTCGATTGTGAAGCTTGTTATTTCTCTTGCTAAACACACGGGCGGACAGACAGCGTGTACAGTCAGTCTAGCGAGAAGTATAATTTAATTTACTTATGTTTGTGCCTTAATTGCATATAGTGTGGATTTTCTAATTCCGTACTGAAGTGAACACTGCATGTAAACTATTGTACGAATGACATTTTGGAAACTGCGTGGTTTGGTCGTTGGCAGACGCTAGGCGTCTGTCTGAAATCACTACTGAACACGTCACCGGGGAATGACAGATCGTGACATACAGTAGGTGCGGTGCGCAGCATGGTAATTGGACAATGTTCATCGGGCCTTCACATTCGAAAACGGCAGGAAATTTTTCATTTAGGTGAAGAAGTATGCATTACGGTATTGGCCTACTAGATGTAGCATAGATCAGTGTTTCGCAACCGCCGGGCCGTGGCATCAATCATACCGGGCCGCGAGAGATTCTCCTGGAATTTGTCATTTTAGTTTTCTAAGCAATTTTCATGAATAAATGTTTCATAGTAGAAATATTCTGAGGAGAAAAATATTCGTGAATGTGTCGAAAAACTCAGACCCAGATATTGGCCTGAGGAAACTACAATATGCTCAAGATTTAATTAGTCCAGTGATTGATAACTAATTTAAATGTAATTATATATTTGTCAACATGCCACGCCGTATACATAAGTGCACAATACTCTTTATGATTATGCCATAATTAATTATTAATACTTATGTTAGTTTAATGTAACTTAAAAAATGGAAAGGTATTTACGAGTAAATTTATTGGGACCGGGCCCTCGTCTTATGAAAAAAGAATTTACCGGGCCGCGGTCTCACAAAGGTTGAGAAACACTGGCGTAGATTGTCCGTCTCTTGTTTCGGTGGACGAGTGAATAATTCCGACAGCGACCAGTACTTCTAGCAGGTGCGGTTCTGGGTACTGAGAGCGGTGTATGACTGCCGAGTGGCGTCCTGTTTCATATGTCATTAACTTACACTGGCACTGAAATGTAAAAACTTGGAAACGCGTTCACCTGTTAGTGTTGCTGGTACCAGCAGTGTATATGAGTTGTACGAGAACAAAATTTTGCACCTGCCGTAGATCACAAACGTTGTCAGTACAGTCGAGGTCTAATACCTAAAGAAACGTTTGGTGAGGATAAAGGAAGCGGTGGGGGGGGGGGGCATGGTTAAGTGCTTGTTTGAATGCATGACGCTTGGCAGAAACCCATCCCACGCTACCCACATTCCTTAAATACCTTCCAAGTTGCAAAGTTATTAGTTATGAACTGTACGCGGAGAATCGTGGAACTTGCTCGAGACGCTCTGCTGTGTGTGTGTGTCTTTCCTTTTACTTGGTCGCTCACATCCTCGTGCAGTACAATCTCTACAATGTAGTTAGCGAGTCAGTATATCCGCGCTACGTATTGAATATGAGACTGGGTTCGTCCCAGAACAGGTCTAAACGCTCTGGATATGGGAAAAGTCTCTTACCCCTGCTGAGAATAGAATAGTTATCGGGTTGTTTCTCGTCATATTTCACTTAGGTAGCCCATCAGCCCTGAGGGTGGAGACAGGGTATAGCGACCAGGCTGCGGGTTCGACGGTTCGGTGTTCAAATGCCGGTAGGGGCAAGAGATTTTTTCTTCTCCAGAATGTCCAGAGCGACACTGAAGCCCACTCAGCTTCCTATTCAATACGCGCCGGCTCTTTGTCCGAGGGGTAGAACGGCCAGGGTGTGAAGTTAACCACTCATCTCCATCCAGTGCCGAGGTTAGGAATGGGTAAAGCTATACGTCTAGCCCGCCTGTATGGCTTTGCGGCGTGGATTTAGTTTTTTTTTTAATCTAAGGCTTCGTAGGGCTATTAAATATCAGTTTCGTAAACAGGGGATAATATTAATATGGATTTCGAGAAAATAGGAAGGAACGAGGTGGATTGGGGTTATCTGGCTCAGGACAGAGACAGCTGGCATGGTGTTGTGAACATGGTAGAGAACCTTCTGCCTGAAAAAGTGGGGAATTTCTCGACTACCTGTGCAAGTATTAGCTGCTCAAGAGGGGTCGCGCTATGTGAAGGTAGTATTGACCCTGCTATTTGTGAATCGTGTTTCAGGTTTTATGATCCCTCGTTTATTTACGTGAGATTTCCTTACCGACGGATAAACTGCGAATCAAGCGTATAGTAGAATCGTATACCATGTCTGCAGATACGTGGTTGTTGCTTTTATACAATTTTGTAGCTTTTTATAAGTTGCAGGCACGTATCCACCTTCTAATCGTTTAAGGAGTTGATTACCGAATCTTCTGAGCACTGAATGATCAGATTAAAGTCTTCGGTTTTTTTAATGAGTTTGGCCGTGTGTCAGCTTCTTAATCTACTATGATACATGTCATCAAAACTTTTTAAATTTTGTGATTCGGGTGAAGCCTTCATGCTTCTCTAAGAAGTAGGTGCATGCAGTCCGTTTTTGGCGATATGGGCCATGAATATTATAGGGTGGAAGGGGTTATTGTAGTTGGAGGGAGAAATTGTGGTATTTGACTCGAATTCGGGGCGTGTGAAATGTTTAGACGCCAAGGCTATAAAAAAGTGTGATGTCAGTATATTCCTTAGATTGAATGAGTTCGACAAGAATGAGATGGGCGGGGCATGTAGCACGTATGAGGGGAGAAGAGTCGTATACAGGGTTTTGGTGGAGAAACTGAGGGAAAAGGACCATTTGGAAGACCCAGGTCTAGATGGGAGGATAATATTAAGATGGATCTTCAGGAAGTTTGATGTGGGGGCATGGACTGGGTCGATGTGGCTCAGGATAGGGACAGGTGGCGGGTACTTGTGAATGTGATACTGAACCTTCGGGTTCCATAAAATGCGGGAAGTCTCTTTACTAGCGTAGAACCGGTAGCTTCTCAAGAAGGTCTCTGCTTCTCCTTGGAGTAAGAAAGATTGAATTAGTAGGTTTAAGCGAGAAGTTCATCGCTGCCTGAGTTCGACAGATTATGATTTGCTACGTGAATTGCGTATATTGTAAGAGTGGTAATTGCCATGATAGGTAATTGCATAAGATACATTCTGTAGTGCTCGTAGAGGCCTCTCAGAATTTTCCTGCTGTGTTCGAAAGGTCACTACAGGCAATGACTAGCTGATCAGGGAATTGCCACCTCGGAAAATATTCCACATTGTAATGAAGCACAAGTTGCTGTCACGAAATACAGCGAAACCCTCCACGCAGACCAGCTTGGAATGTCGACCCTTGCTGATGACCTTGATGGATTTGGAAATGGTTACTGCTTCCGGGTGTACGTGACACAGGACTTTCGCAACATGGCGGTTCATCCCGCACACGTGCTACTGCTAATCGATTGTATGGAGCGAGGTGCGCGCGCAATCCGAGAATTTGCGGTTGCCTGGCAACTATTGAATGGCCGGTTAGTTACGTAATGCAACGCCACAGTGTTGCCACTTGTAATGTTTGTTTACCTTTTGGGAGGCTGGCGCGTTAATACATTTTTTGTGGTTGTACAGCCGATTGTGTTATAATTTGTAACTCGAAAAATCACTAACAGAAGTACAACTGAAGAGTCTTATCCTTGGATTTTAGCAGCGTACGTCAAGTGCATACACTCGACTTGCGGGGTTGGATGTGTTTTCTGTTGTTCCAACGTTCCGCCGCACATTGTATGTGCCATCTGGATGAACATCAGAACTGGATGTGCGCCGAACCGGTAGAACGACTTGGAACACTTGGCCGCAACTCAACAAAGAAATTCGAAGTAATTCTACAAATACAACTGTGACTATATTTAATATCTTGTCGTGGCTCCTATTTCGGAAAGTTCAGTGGTTACTCGACTGATCAAGAAACGCCGTTAACACCATTCTCCGAATAAGATGACGTCTCGGGCCAGTTTCAACCTCTATATAGGTCATGCTGTCATGAATGAACTACTTTGTGTACAAATCGCTAGGAATTGCTCATAATACGTTGTGATGACTGAAGTTCCGTCGTCTGAAGCCCACGGATAGAGGATCAGTTATCAGATATTATAATCCAATGGTGGCGTGCCACCCTTTTCTTAAATTTAAAATTTGGTGATGGTCTTTTCAAAGACGCCTTTACAAGCAGGGCGAATAGTGGAGCGTCTAGAGTACCGGTTGTGGTACCCGCACTGCTGGCACCAGATGTGATCAGATGATGTATGTGCGAACTGTACCCCTGGCTCTTCGGGGTTCGTAAAACGCAAGGATATTTCTTTTTATGTAGCGATTATTAGGTAGGGACGGTGCTGCGTGGAGTTTGGTGAGGATTCTTACCCAAGATTCTGCTGCTGGTTCCTATTTTGAGGGAGATGAATCCAGAATACATTCACTCTGGTTTTTAATAGACATCTTAAATCATCTCATCTTTCTCGAGATCCAAGCTGGTCTCTTCGCTTCAGATTTTTCGACCAACGTTTCTGTTAACGTTTTTTCTCTCTCCCACATGCTGTGCTTCGCCCATCTCATTCTCCCTTATTTTGTCACTCTGTGCGTATTTGAAGAACTGGTCATGCAGTTCGACTGGGCAGTTCTAGCACACCGAATAAAGTACTGGAAGGAAAAATTCCATGGAAGAAGACTTGTGGGAAGACCACGATTGAGATGGGTAGACAACATCAAGAGGAACTCCACGGTATTGAATATGTGTGGATGGAGGAAATAAGCATGGCATGAGGACATTGAAGTGGCCAAGGCCCGATGCGGGCTGTCGCTCCATTGCAGAAGAAGAATATTTACGCATACTGAAACTCTCCATTATGCCGTTTTCTTTGTTCCTCAGACGTCACTCTCCTTGGTCTAGTTGTTCTCAGCACTTTGACTTCAGGCACCTCCATTGGTTTTCCATTGCATTTTAAAACCAAGTTCCACATGCGTGCCAAACAGGAAATATAGTTTTGTATGTTTTAATCGTGACGTCAGTGTTCCCGAGCTGAATTAGCTGCCATCGCCCGAATTTTATCTCCGGATTAGGTTTTTCATTACCACTTCTTTCACATCAGGTGCAGTTTGTGTAACGCAACACTGTCGTCCGCCCCTCGTGTTTCAAAATGTGGTTCATTTGAATTGTGTTACCGTTTCAGTGTCTTCGTAACTGGCCGGCTGGTGTATGCACGCTATGCCACCTGTAATTTTTATATCGCAAGGTGTTTTGTCCGGTTTTACCGCGACGTGGTGCAGATGGCGCGCGCGTGGCACTTGAGTGACACCTGCTAGTCCCCTGTAGACGGTTTGGTACGGCAGCACATTCATTTGAAATGTCTTTTTCCTTCTTTGTGCTTAAGTGACAACGACACTGTCAGTTGCTGATGTATAGCGTTGATGATAGGCTAAGGAAGCACGAGTATCGAACACCGGTGGAATGATACTGCAGGACGAAATCGCGGTATGAAGAGAAAAACTTGTCCTAGCGCGCGCGTCTGTGTTCATATAATATAGCTCACGGCGCCCTTCTGCTGCGTACTCCCCTTTTACTCTTGCGCCCCATATATAACGTGGGTCATTTCAAAAGTTCTGCACACTGTACGTTTTCTCTTTAAAAATGAATTTATTTTACAAAATACACTTACAGTCCTTCAGTGTAATCTCCACTGTGCTTTATCACAGCGGTCCAACGTTTGGGCAAGTCTTGTATTGCTGTCAGGACGCCTTCGTTGTTGATGCGTCTGATTACTCGGGTCACCTCATCAATGCTTCTGAAGCGTTTCCCACGGAGTAGTTTCTTCAATTTTGGGAACAAGTCAAAGTCTGGTGGGCTCATGTCAGGACTGTACGGCGGGTGGGGTGGCACTTGCCATACATAAATTGTCCAAAATTTCCGATAATGCACCTGAGGCATGAGGCCGCGCGTTATTGTTTGATCTCTGGTCACTGCGCGAGATCTGACTCCAGTCAGTTTCTTCTTCCATTTCAAGGCTCCGTTTTGCAGAACAGGGACCACGTAGCCTGCCAATACGCACACACTGTTCTTTACTGAAGTCTGGCTCACAAATGTCGCGAAAATCAGAACGATTGCATCATCCTACTGCCCGCGCAAGCGCAGTGTGCAGAACTTTCGAAATGACCAACGTTTTTTCGACAAACTGTTCTCAACTACCCTCTCTCTGCGGGTTTTTTTAGGGTGAGAGACGCTAGTTTTACGCCTGTTTAGACGAGAAAATTGTAATGTAATGTGGAAGGCATTTTTATGTTAACTTGTTCACATCAGAAACGGTTAGACAAAAAGTTCAGTACAGAATGGTAGCGAGTAAATTGTAGTGAAGTATGAAGTTAGTGGTTATTGTAATGGTATTAGTGAATCAGTTTGCATCAGTGTGAGGATGAATGCTGTACCGAAAACAGAACAAGTTAGAATTAAGGGGATTCGTTTGTTTCATAGCAATGCCCTCACCGCAATTTGAGATCAGAATTGTGTTACAGAAGGACTTGAATACAGTTCGCATAAAACAATTTTAATGGTGCACAGTGTGTGTGAGGGACCACATGGACCACATATCGCACTACCGTTAGACGTGCAAGTTGCAGCATGGCTGAAAGGTGAAACGCTTGAGCAGAAAGTGCTGTTGCACGCATTCCAAACCTGGACAGGTATCTGTTTACGAAGTGAACTATTAGTGCCGTGTTCTCGCTTGTTGTTTAACAGTGAAGCCTTAAATGACATCTCAGGGCCATTGACGAATGTTTCTTAACAGAAGACAGAGGGTGCGCAGATTGAAGCTACTAGTTTTGTGCTGCATATACTACAGTGCCCGCTCGTTTCGTGCAAAGCATTGCTGACCGTGGTCGGTCTGTCCAGTTTCTACGCCGTCTGGTGGATGTGTGTTCCGACATTTCGAAGGAGCTTACTGCCTTTTTTTTTTTTTACGATGCCTTTTTGCATAGATGTTTGCGTATCTCAAATGTAGTGAAAGGGCGCCATGTTTCAAATCCACGATCCTTTTAAGACGGATAGTTATATTTCATACAACTGCAACTCTTTGAAAATTCAACGGTAGAATTTTAGATTTCCTGTTAGACCCTAGATGTGGTTTCCGCAGGTAAGCGTAACATTTAGGCAACCTCAAATGTTAGGCGCTGTTGTCTCCTCTAGCTGTGACATTAGCACCATCCGGTCGTGAGTATTAAACTTGTCTCCGGGCATATTCAGGACAAAACTGAAATTGACTGATACCTGATGCTTTGCACTCCCCGCCCCCGGGGGGAGGGGTGAAGGATCCGTATTCGAAGGTATTTGTTTAGGTGGTTCCTTATAGTGGGCCGCGACCACTCTTCTCTTCGCATCCTCAGGCTATGATGCCGATAAAGCAGTGTTTTACATAAAGCACCAGACAAGACAAGGGGATCGCTAACCGCAGTTTTGGAATGCCTGTCGTGTTGTGGTCACAGGACTCCGGGCAGTTGGCAGCATAGTTTCTATAGGAACAGTAAAGTAACAGGAATGGACAAGAAGCGGTTCTTTGTTTGGGTTGTCAGATGGCCTGTGAGGGGGCAGCTTTGTGGCTACGGCAGATCTTGCACAGCAAAACCTTTAGCCGCATTGGCGACGACCCTTTTGGCGCGAACGTAATAATTAAGGAAATTACCCTGTTTGGGGCAGATCGTGTTTCAGGCGATTGGAGAAAATAAAACCGCAAGATGATTGGTATCATCACCACACTGACGAATCCTTTGTTCCTCAACAGAAAGGAGTATCCCTTTGTGGACAGAACCTGTTTAACTCGTACCTTTACACCTGTTTCTTTGGGTGAACCTGTTCTAGTGTTGTGTGCGGTTTGCATATAGCCAGATGGTGCGTCACAACATAAAGGAGGAAGAGAAACTAACGCTGCTGAGTGGAAAAAAATCACGTATCACTCCAGTGATTTTTAATCCCAGCATTGGACTTAACGCTGAGTGCACGTCTTTGCACGCCGACCTATTTACCCCAGTTTTCGTTGCCTGGAAGCCAAGGCGGATTCCACAATGTCATACCCCGGCAGAATTCGAATCCCGGGCGACGTGTAGTAGCCAGTTACTTCGCTGAGAATGCAATGTGCCTTCCACCTGACGTTCTTTAGGCGCGTTCCCAAAATTGCGAAAAGCGACTATTAAATTCGTCATGTCTATCTGTCCTTCGGTCCGTCAGAAACACCTCGGCTGGCACTGGACGGATTTTCATGAAATTTTATATTTGAGAATTTTTAGATAATCTGTCGGGAAAATTCAACCATCATTAAAATCTGACAAGAATAGCGGTTAAGTTACGTGAAGACCTTTGTACATTTATAATATCTCGCTCGCTTCTTCATAGAATGAGACATTTCAGACAAAAGTTGTAGAGAATAACGAAACACATTTTATGTTACAGTAGCGCTTTCCTAAAAACCGTGCCGTTAATGGGATAATGTGGAAAATATGGCAGACACGCCACGGATGACATTATAATAAGATGCGTGCACGATACCTAAGGCTCAGAAACACACTCAGATTATGTAATACTTCATTCTTTCTTGCGGTAGCAATGGTTTCGCGAACGCGCCTCAATGTTACGTTATACCAGCATTGCCTGTCTTGTGTTTGCAGGTCTAACAGACTGTGTTCATTCGTCGCAAAAGTAAAGGTACAGTGAAGTCAATAGATAACACATTCATGAGTAAGTTCACCCCCTGACATACAAGTGCCTGCACAGTGGGGAGGCGGAGGTATAGCTCCAACCATTCGCAACTCGGGCGTTGGATGTCAGCACCACGCCCTAGCCGACTTACCCCCGGGGTACACCCGGTACCCATTGTACGGGAGGCTGGGTGGGCCTCCGGGTCGGTTTGGACGGGCACGGAAACTTTCGCCTCCACTAGGATTCGATCCCCAAATCGTTCGTCCCGTAGCGTGTCGCCGTGCCGGGGGCCACATTCATCAGTCGGCCTATGTTATGTGGTCGTCATAGCCAATGAGTACTGCTGGTATTAAGGCTATACTAGTACGTAGAAAAATATTTTTTTTTCGGAATTATTTATTGAAATTTAGACAACATGGAATTTGTGTGCCAAGTTTTCTTTTCACTGGGACCCGATGGCGAATTTGATTGAAATTTATTAAGTAATTTCGACTAGTTTACCAGCACTTTTTTCAGCTTTTATGAATTTGTTTGACATGTTAGGAACAGTGCTGCTAAATGTGAAGTAGTAGGCCATAACGGACTTCGGAATAGTAGTGCTCGTGATGCAACGAATGAGCTGCGCACAGTGTTACGGACGTGAGGGGGGAAGGAGAAACGAAGGAATGGACTTGTTACTGGCCATGTAACTGGAAGTGTAAATACTCACTTATGCAGGGAGCGCGGACTATTTTTATCTACCACAAACAGGCGTTGTCCAGAGAAACTTTTTCACGGGGAACTTGGCGATTCGTGAACCAGTTTTGTCCTAGAAGTTCGGATGCGTCTGAGCGTTGTCATCTTGCGTCGCAACACGAAGATGCGATGTGTTAGGTAACCGAAGATGATAGGAAACCGCTTGTGGAGAGAGTTGTTTTGTTTAACGACGCTGTCTGTTGTTAGGGTTTGTGGAACTGAAATGCCACGCCTCCTCTCACTGCTGGGTCAAACAAGCCCATCGGAGAACTGCCTTTTGAATTATCGACAGCACATGTTTCATCGTCTGTATTTACTGTATGTGAAGTACAGAAATGCATGATTCCCACTGCACGTGCAGACTTCAACGGGCGTAGGAGTTTATGAGATGTTAGCAGAAAGGATGTGAGAATCGATATTGCCAAATTAACTAAGTACTTTATGTTTATTGGACCTGCATCATTTTAATAGTTTAAGAATAAAAGACCAAATTGATGTCACTAACTATTTTATTTCACTTCTTATGTGCTCACACATGTTTCGGACATTAATATATTCATCATCAGGAACTTGCGACTTTGCTATTGAATTACCACATCGGTTGTTTT
>Ga0123353_10013860_pt1 | contig 11578 bp, 9 predicted proteins | sample TergutLab28metaG_3_FD_92763 | JGI IMG/M metagenome (GOLD analysis project Ga0123353, IMG submission 92763) | Labiotermes labralis P3 segment gut microbial communities from Petit-Saut dam, French Guiana - Lab288 P3 | ecosystem: Host-associated > Arthropoda: Insects > Digestive system > Gut ... | reverse complement strand
CCGAGGATGACCACAAAGAGCATCACCACGACAACGCGATCGCTGAGGTGTTTTGCCAGTGCGTAGCCTGCGAGTCCGCCGGCGACACTACCCGGAAGCACGAAGGCCAGCAAAGAAGCGTCAGCAATACCTGCGAGTACATATTGGACAAGCGCCGAAGCTGATGCCAACATGGCGATAAAAAGGCTCTGCACCACCGCATCTTTGGGCTTCGACCCAAAAAGCAGCATCAGCGCAAGCATCTGAAAAGGGCCGCCGCCGATGCCAAAAAGACCCGACAGCAAACCGGTGCCTGCCCCCACGCCGGCACTTGCCAGATGGCTGTCTATCAGGCGTGGCTTGAGTCTACTCTTCAGCAGGAGGAGTGCGCCCATGGCAATCATGGTGACAAGCAGTGCAAGCCCCACGATGAGCGGGCTTAAGAAGCGTAGCAGGAAGGCTCCGCCAAAGGCACCTACGATACTACCCCCTGCCAGGGTGGCGAGACGCGTCATACCAATGCCTGTTTTCCAGACACGGCGGGTTGTGATGCTGACGACGGCCATGGTAAAGACAGCAGCCGCAGAGGTGAAGGTGGCAAGCCCTAAGTCTGCGCCCATCAAAGACAGCGACGGCCTCAAGATGAGACCGCCGCCGATACCGGTGACTGCGCCCAAAGCAGCAGCCATAAAAGCTGTTAGCAGATAAAGCAGTCTTTAGGCCTCATCCATGAAGGGGTATTCGACCTGCTGTGCGGGCACGAATGTTTCCTTGACGGTACGGGGGCTCGTCCAACACAGCAGGTTTAGGGTTGAGCCTGCTTTGTTGTTGGTGCCTGATGCGCGGCCGCCTCCGAAGGGTTGTTGGCCTACGACGGCACCCGTGGGCTTGTCGTTAATGTAGAAGTTTCCGGCAGCGTCAGCCAGAGCGGTGTCCATCTGCATCAGAGCCGCGCGATCCTGGGCGAAAATCGCGCCCGTCAGTGCGTAGACTGAAGCGTCACGACAGCTAATGAGCGTTTCTTCAAGCTGCGCATCGGGGTAGACATAGACGGTCAGGACGGGACCAAAGATCTCTTCGACCATGGTCTTGAAGTTCGGGTTTGTGGTCTGGATGACGGTCGGCTCGACAAAGTATCCCTTGCTGCCATCATAGCTGCCGCAGAGTACTTCAGCTTCATCTGAGGCTGCTGCATAGTCGATGTAGCCCGTGATTGACTTGAAAGCAGGCTCATCGATGACCGCACCCATGAAGTTAGTGAAATCGCGTACGTCGCCGACCTTTAGCTTGGCGACTTCAGCCAGAAGGTCCTCTTTGATTGCTGGCCACAGGCTTTCAGGAATGTAACAGCGACTTGCAGCGCTGCACTTCTGTCCCTGGTACTCGAAGGCGCCGCGCACCATGGCTACGACAACGCTGCGCACATCTGCGGTAGGATGGGCAAAGATGAAGTCCTTGCCGCCGGTCTCGCCCACCATGCGGGGATAGTTTTCATACATCTTGATGTTGTCGCCAATGACGCGCCAGACCTGTGAGAAGACTTCTGTCGAACCGGTAAAGTGGAAACCAGCCATGCGTGGGTCTTGAATAACTGCTGTGTCGACGTCCGCACCTCGTGAAGGTACAAAGTTGATGACGCCATCGGGCAGGCCGGCTTCGCGCAGTACCTGGTAGACCAGATAATTTGAAAGCACCGACGTCGATGCTGGCTTCCAGACAACGGTATTACCCATCAATGCTGGGGCTGTGGGCAGGTTGCCCCCAATGGCCGTAAAGTTAAAGGGACTAATGGCCAGTACGAAACCTGAAAGCGGACGGTGTTCCATGCGATTCCACATGGTAGGAGCGCTTTCGGGCTGGTTCTTATAGATTTCCTGCGCAAAAAAGACATTGAAGCGCAGGAAGTCTGCGAGCTCGCAGGCTGCGTCGATTTCTGCCTGATAGACGGTCTTGCTTTGACCCAGCATGGTTGATGCGTTGATGCGATCACGCCAGGGACCTGCAACGAGGTCAGCAGCCTTGAGGAAAATCGCAGCGCGGTGCTCCCAAGGCATGGCAGCCCAGGACTCTTTGGCATCCATGGCAGAGTTGACGGCATCTTTAAGCTCATCGATGCCCGCCATCGTGAAATCTGCTAGCACATGTGCATGATCATGGGGCATGACGACCTGTTTTTTGGGACCTTCAAAGTATTCCTTGCCGTCTATCACGTAAGGAATCTGCATGGGTTCTGCTGCCGCCATGCGCTCGAGTTCTGCCTTGATGGATGCACGCTCGGGCGAGCCGGGCGCGTAGTTACGTACGGGCTCATTGATGGGGGTAGGCACATTGTAGATAGCGTTATTCACAGGGGCGATCCTTTCTTTTAGGCGCCGTAGTAGGCGCGCAAGTAGATGTCCTTGATCTCGCTCATCAGCGGATAGCGCGGGTTTGCGCCAGTGCACTGGTCATCGAAGGCCAGCTCGACCATTTCGTCAAGCTTTGCCAGGAAGTCTGCTTCTGCAATGCCGTAGTCTTTGATGCTGGCTGGGATATCGATTTTCTTTTTGAGCTTGTCAATTTCAGTGATGAGTTTATCAGTTTTGTCTTCGTCTGTCTTGCCAGAAAGCCCTAGGAAGGACGCGATTTCTGCGTAGCGCTGCGTCGCCTGCGGGTACTTATACTGAGAGAAAGTACCCATTTTAGCTGGGCGGTCAGTGGCGTTGAATCTGATGATTTCACCCAGCAACAGACCGTTTGCCGTGCCGTGAGGGATGTGGAAGGCCGCACCCAGCTTGTGTGACATAGAATGACACAGTCCCAGGAAGGCGTTGGCAAAAGCCATGCCGGCAACGGTTGCAGCGTTAGCCATCTTTTCGCGCGCTTCTTCGTTTTCGCCATCGGCGTAAGCAATAGGCAAGTAGGTCATGATGTTTTTGATGGACGTCAACGCCATGCCGTCAGTGTAGTCAGATGCCAGCATCGATGCGTAGGCTTCCAGCGAATGTGACAGGGCATCAATACCTGAAACGGCTGTCAGCGACGGTGGCATTCCCATCATCAGCTCAACGTCTACAATGGCCATCGTGGGCATGATTTCATAGTCTGCTATGGGGTATTTGATGTCAGTTTCTTCGTCCGTGATGACGGCAAAAGGCGTGACTTCGCTACCCGTACCTGCGGTGGTGGGAATGGCAATCAGGTTGGCCTTTGCACCCAGCTTTGGATAGGCAACAATGCGCTTGCGGATGTCCATGAAGCGTGCTGCCAGGTCGTGGAAGTCTGCATCAGGATGTTCGTACAAAGTCCACATAATTTTTGCGGCATCCATGGGCGAACCACCGCCGATAGCAATGATGCAGTCTGGTTCGTAGTCGAGCATCGCGCGTGCACCCTCGCGAGCGGTTTGCAGGGTGGGGTCTGGTTGCACATTGAAATAAGTGTAGTGGTGAATACCCATTTCGTCGAGCTTGTTGGTAAGCCCCTTGGTAAAGTCATTTTTGAAAAGGAACTCATCAGTAACGATGAAGACCTTCTTTTTGTCGTAGACCTCTTTGAGTTCTTGCAAGGCGACGTCGAGCGAGCCCTTTTTGAAGTAAATCTTTTCTGGTGTTCTAAACCACAGCATATTTTCTCTTCTTTCGGCGACCGTTTTGATATTCAGCAAGTACTTGACTCCCACGTTTTCTGACACCGAGTTACCACCCCAGGTGCCGCAGCCCAGCGTCAGCGACGCCGCCAGCTTAAAGTTGTAGAGGTCGCCAATGCCACCCATCGATGACGGCGTATTAACCAAGATGCGACAGGTCTTCATGGCACGCTCAAAGCGACCCTGGTCATCTGCATAGTGATTATCAATGTAGAGCGAAGCCGTGTGCCCCAGCCCGCCTTCTTTGATCAGGCGGTCTGCCTTTTCGATGGCCTCATCAAAGGCGCCAAAGCGATACATGGCCAAAATGGGTGAAAGCTTCTCGCGAGAAAATTCTTCTGAAGGCTCGACGCTTTCGACTTCACCAATGAGGACCTTCGTATCAGCAGGCACTTTGATACCCGCAAGATCTGCGATCTTCGTTGCAGGTTGACCCACAATGTCGATGTTGAGCGAGCCATCAATCACCATCGTCTTGCGCATCTTATTCAGCTCAGCTGGCTTCAAGAAGTAGGCACCGCGAAGCTCGAACTCAGCCTTGACGGCTTCGTAAATATCATCAGCAACGATGACCGACTGCTCTGATGAACAAATCATGCCATTGTCAAAAGTCTTCGAGACAATAATCGAACTGACCGCCGTCTTAATGTCAGCAGACGCGTGCAAAACAGCAGGAACATTGCCTGCCCCCACGCCGATGGCAGGCTTGCCTGATGAATAGGCTGCCTTGACCATTCCGGGTCCACCCGTGGCAAGGGTCATGTCCGCGCCGCTCATGGTGGCAGCAGACAGCTCGCGAGACGGTACGCGAATCCAGGTGATGATGCCTTCTGGGGCACCAGCCGCAACGGCCGCCTCATGCACAATACGCGCAGCTTCTGCCACGCAAGCAGTCGCGCGCTTTGGCGGCATAAAGATAATGGCGTTTCTGGTCTTCAGCGCAAGCAGCGCCTTAAATACCGTCGTCGAGGTCGGGTTCGTCGTTGGAATAACCGCAGCGATGAGCCCCATGGGTTCGGCGTACTTTTTAAGCCCGGCACTGCGGTCTTCTTCGATAACGCCACAGGTTTTGGTGTCCTTATAGCGGTGATAGATGTTTTCGGCCGCATAGTGATTCTTGATCACCTTGTCTTCGACCACACCCATACCGGTTTCAGCTGCCGCCATTTTGGCAAGCGGTATACGTGCCTTTGCGGCAGCCAGTGCCGCGGCCTTAAAGATGGCATCAACCTGCTGCTGCGTAAAAGTGGCAAACACTTCTTGCGCTGCGCGTGCCGCCTCCATTTTTGCCTGAAGCTCTTCGACGGTCTCGATTGCCTGGTCAGCCTCCGCCACAGCTGCCGTCACTTTTTTTTCTGTCATGTGCCCATGCCCTTAAAGAATCGTCCCCGCCTTGCTCTTGAGCCATGCGGAGTGCGTCCATTCCACCCACGAAAAACATTCATAGCAAGGTAACACACAAAGGGGGGATTTATAGCTAATTCACGGGCATTCCACACTTATTTTTGAAGGCAACATCCCAACTTCCACTATATGCTTTGTGGCGGGCTCAGAACGAACCTGTTTCAGGCAAGCAGCGGCACCTACCTGCCTCCGTCTACCGCCTTATTCGAGCCCGGTTCGCGCCAGATTGTAGTCGATAACTTTCTGCAAGACCTGGCGCAGGTCGTCTTCAGGCAAGTCATAGGGAATGTGCACATTTCCCTTGCCTACGGTCACGCCAGCAGCGGCATAAGGCGCCACATCTTCTGGCGTCATGCCAAAGGTGCCATACAGGCCCAGCCAGCCTTTGGCTGCCTGCATCAAAAAGAGCTGCTGATTTGCCTTGGTCGCGTCTTTGGGATAGAAGCCCGGCATGGCATAGCTGACTTGCTCTTTGACGCTGGGGTAGATTTCGTGCACCAGCTTGCGCACTAATGCCAGGCGCTCCAGCTTATCTGCGCTGAGCTTGGGGTCACTAAAGTAATCCTCGAAGGGCTTTGCCTTTTCCATGGGGTTCCTCCTCATATGATGGTATTTTTCCCTCATACCTCTTTAACATATCGAAGCTCCTGCCCTATAATAGCAAAGCTGCATTTTCGGACTGCCCTTTTTAATGAGGACTGCCCTACTTTAAGGAGAATCGCGCGTGACCTTACCGCTAAACATTGAGGGCTTTCGTTTTGGCATCGAACACGAATACGCAGTAACCGGCAGCGAAGGCCGCTTTCTCGACTTTTCCAACAGCAGCTTTGAAGATTTCGATCGCGTCATTGAGGCCTTGCCCACGATAGAATCTGACACTCAGACCTTGCGGACAGGCGACCTGGGCATCAAGCTGAAGCGTTGGTACATCGAAGGTTTCGAGCGCTTTTCAACAGACGGCAGCTACCAGCGCACCCTGCCAAAGGGATTCGAGATCCGCACCCCCATTTGCGAATCGTTAGACGTCGCCGTCGATACCTTGAGTCATGATTTCGCTCTGTGGGTGGCTGCAGCTAAACCCTTTGGGTACCAGCCCTGCTGGACAGCCTTTAACCCCTATCAAGTCGAATTTGTTCCCGACCCACCTCTGAACGCCTGGGAACTGCAGGACCGCTCGACTCCTGAAGAGCAGACCGCGCACATCCACATGCTGACCTACGGCCCCGATATTTCGTTCTCGCACCCTAGCTTGAGCGTCGACCAGAGCATCGACATTGCCAAAAAGCTGAGCTACTACAGCCCCTTCCTGGTACCCTTTTCTTTCAGTTCGCCTTTTTACGCGGGCGCGCTGTGGCAAGGTTATTCGAGGCGGACCTACTACCGAACGGGGCAACGACCTGCAGCTCTGGTCTTTACTGACGACCACAGCAAAATTATTCCCAGCTTTCCGACGCTTATTGATAAGGCGCGCGTTCCGGCAGAAGCAGGTCGCATCGAGTTCAAGGCCTTCGACTGCCCTCCTGACCTCGATTTGTATCGTGCACTGGGCGCACTCCTCATCGGTCTTGCCCTTGATGACAGTCTGCCCGGCCGCTTGCTGACCCCTGACGGCGCACTGCACAAACATGTTGCGACCCACGCCTTTGATGCAGCTGACATTGCAGAAGGTTGCGCTGAAGTCCTTGCGGCAGCGCGCGCAGCACTGCCTGATAGCTGGCAGCCAAAGCTCGACCGCCTCGATGACATGCTTGCTGCAAAGCGCACCCCCGCTCATGACATGATTGATCGCTATCGTGAATCGGGTAGCATCCGCGCGGCCATTCAGTAGTGGTGTCGTAAAGCGGCGGAGAGCGTCCACACCCGCTAGGCTTATGGTGATACTAAGGTTTTGCGGGGTGCCATAGGTATCCGTTGGTATCATGGTTGCCAGACGACACATCTGAGGTTTTCGCCGCATTCGACCAGCGAGAGCGTACGAAGGGGTAATCATGAAATCATATCTGGAACTCACCGCGACTGAAATGCAAGAGCAGCTCGATGCCGCACAGGCACAGTATCAAGATTATGTCGCAAAGGGCTTAAAGCTGAACATGGCGCGTGGCAAACCCTCGCCGCAACAACTTGATCTCTCGATGCCGCTGCTGGATACGGTCAGCGCACAAACCAGTGCTGACATCCTGCGTGAAGGCACAGCAGACGATCTGCGCAACTACGGCGGACTTATTGGCACGCCTGAAGCACGCGAACTCATGGCGACCATCATGGGTGTGGACGCAGCAGACGTCATTGTCTGCGGTAACTCCAGCCTGAACATCATGTACGACCTGGTGTCACAGGTCTATGCTCACGGCATCGCAGGTCAGCCTGCCTGGGCAAAGCTCGATGCGCCTGTCAAGTTCCTCTGCCCCGTGCCGGGCTATGACCGCCACTTTGCTCTGACTGAAAGCTTCGGGATAGAGATGATTCCGGTGCCACTAGGCGCAGACGGCCCCGACATGGACCTAGTCGAAGACCTCGTATCAAAAGACCCCGCCATAAAGGGCATCTGGTGCGTGCCCAAATATTCAAACCCCACGGGCACAACCTATTCTGACGAAGTCGTAAGCAGATTCGCCGCCCTGAAGCCCGCTGCGGCAGATTTTCGCATCTACTGGGACAACGCCTATGCCGTACATGACTTGCAGCAGCCAGGCGACAGCCTGCTCAGCATCAAGGATGCCTGCGAAGCTGCAAACAACGCAGACCTCTGGTACATGTTTGCATCGACTTCAAAAATCACCTTTGCCGGTTCGGGCATCTCGGCCGTGGCCGCATCTGATGTAAACCTTGCAGAAATCAAAGGTCGCCTGACGCTGCAAACCATCGGTCCCGACAAGCTGAATCAGCTGCGCCACAGCCTGTTCCTGCCTGACGCTGACGCTGTAGGCGCCCACATGCAAAAACACGCAGACATCGTCGCGCCAAAGTTCGAAACGGTACTGCGCACGCTTGAAGCTGGTCTTGAAGGCACAAAGGTCGGCACCTGGACACGTCCTGCCGGCGGCTATTTTATCTCTTTCATGGGTCTGCCCGGAACCGCCCGTCGCGTGATAAGCCTGGCAAAAGATGCCGGCATGATCTTGACCGAGGCCGGCGCCACCTACCCCTACGGCGATGACACAGAAGACGTGAACATCAGGCTCGCACCCACCTACCCCGATGTTGACGAAATAGCAGACGCAAGCGAGCTCTTTGTCATCTGCGTAAAGATTGCTTCACTGGAAGCTCTGATGGCATAAATTGCTCATTGCAAAGCAACACTGGCGGAGCACGTCCAATCCAGTTAGTCATGGCTGGCATGAGCAATGCTGGCGAAGGGATGTCTTGAGAATTAGTCCCTGTGTGAGCTGAGGTAATCGCGCAGTACGATCGCATGGTTGATGGTAGGACTTTTTGCGCCGTAGAGCAGGCAGACCTTGCCGTACAATAAGATGAGCGAAGGGAGGCTTCACTATCAACAAGAAACTGTTACTTGCTTCGGCGTCGCCGAGGCGAAGCGAGCTGCTGGAACTACTGGGTGTCGACTTCACGGTTGAAGTGAGCGACATTGACGAATGCTACACGAGCAGCAAGCCCGCAGATATCGCACGCGAACTTGCCGCAATGAAAGCACAGGCTGTTGTTGACAAGCAGCAAAACCTCGGTGGCACAGTGGTCATAGGTGCTGATACCATCGTGGTGTTAGACGGCTGCATCTTTAGCAAGCCAGGCGATGCCACCGAAGCTTTTGACATGCTCAAACAACTTCAAGATAGGTCGCATGAAGTCATTACGGGGGTAGCCCTCATCGCGACAGATATTCAGGGCAAGCAGATAGTCAGTACTTTTGCTGAGCACACCACCGTTCATGTCGGCAAAATGACTGACGCAGAAATCGAAACCTATATTGCCACAGGCGAGCCCTTCGACAAGGCAGGCGGCTACGGCATCCAGGGGCCTTTCGCCCGCCATGTCACAGGAATCGAAGGTGACTACTTCAATGTGGTAGGACTACCCGTATCCGCCCTTTACCAGCGGATCAAGTTACTGGTTTAACACAGCTCACGAGACGGGCCTATCTGGCTGGTGTGGACGCGCTCTGCCAGCTTATTGAAAGGAAGAAATGATGCAGTGGTTTGAAATGTATGATGGCAGCTGCGAGCCGAGCAGCGAGGATGTGCTGGGCTTTGTTGACACAGCGCTGTGGGATGAGCTGGTTCAGTATGCGGTCGACGCTTTCAAGGCGCGGCCCGTGCTCGAGTACAGCAAGTGCAAGATGGACGACGGGCTTTTTTTGGGCTGGAACTTGAAGCTGAAGAAGTCGGGTAAGAATTTGTGCACGCTCTATCCGAAGCAGGGCTACTATCTGGCGCTGATTACGGTGGCGGCCAAAGATACGGATGAAGCTGACATCATGGCGCAGGATTTTTGCCCCTCGACGAAAGAGCTCTACGATAAGGTGGAGACTCACGCGCACTATGGCAAGATGCTGTGCCTTGAGGTGCGCAGTGCAGAGGTTTTGGGAGATCTGAAGCGGCTCGTTGCCCTGCGTGCGACTACCGGAAAGCGGTAGTGGGCACTGCAAGTGCGTTAATGTAATGACCATTAAGTTAATGTCTGTTAAAATAATCTTCACAAGCAAGCCCAATGCTATTCAGTAGCTCACTACAGATTCTGCGGGAATCCACCCCGTGACCCCCGTCGCATTTCGCGCATAGAGCCAAGCATTCACAATCTCTCGAACTTCAAGCACATCACCTTGCTTAGCCACCAATTCCGTAGGATTGTAGTCACGCCGCAAGGTGTCATCATCAACAAAACTCGCAGGCGCATAGGTCTGATGCCCTTCGATTACACAGGCATGCCAATGTAAAAAATGCTCATCTGCGACAGGATTCATCTTCACCTTTGCGCCCATCAAAAAAGTGGGGAACTGGCCTTCTCCCTCATGTGCTTCAACCACTCTAACTTTCACGATCTTCCCCTCACAGTCATGCCTAATCTTCACGAACGATACACTTGGCAACCCAATAACATATGCTTCCAGCAAGAATTAACTATATATATATCGGTGCTCAACGCCATCCCCCGAATCGCGCAAGGTGGGCGTCTCACACCGAGCGCCCTATCTGACTGGTGTGGACGCAGGTCACTTGTTACAGCAGACTTCTATTCAGAAATGTCGAGTAGCCAATCAATGGCATTTTTTATTTCGATACCACCTTCGTAAGATGAACCATAATCCATTGTCAGCACTGTTTTTGGATAGCTATCATTTACCCGAAGAAGCGGAGTCAGCTCTCGGCTCAAGGTGGCACTATCCTGAACCGTTTGTGAAACCTGGTAGTATGCCCGCCTACCTGAATTTGTAGTAACGAAATCAATCTCTCTATCTTGTTGTTTGCCGATATTGATTTGACTGTTACGGCGGGCAAGCTCAAGATAGATGATGTTTTCGAGCCTTCTACCAACGTCGCCCTGACTTTTTCCCAAGAGCCAGTAGCGAAAGCTCAAATCAGCCAAATAGTACTTTTCGTGAGTCTTGAGATATGCCATACCTCGAAGATCAACGCGACCAACTTTGTACAAGAGATAGCTCTCAAGGAGAGAATACACAATTTCAGAGACATTTTGACGCGAAACATCCTTGTTGTCGCGCTCAAGACCTTCGGATATACGTCTCATTGAACTTACATTGCCAATGTTGTCAGCCAAAAACGAAGCTGTTGCTTTAAGGGCTGGCACGTCTATTTTCGGCCTTCTTGTTGCAATGTCTTTCACTATGATTGAAGCATATACACCGTCAAGGTAAAGTGTGATTTCACGTTCCGTCTCAAGTGCTGTCACATAAGGCATTGCACCATAGGTCCGATAGCGCTCGAAGGCTGCTTCAAGGGTTGCCGGCTGCCAATCAGGAAGAATAGATGCATACTCTTTGAAGGAGAGTGGGTGTGCCTGAATTTCAATATATCTACCTGTGAGAAAAGTCGCAAGCTCCCCCGAAAGAAAGTATGCGTTTGAACCTGTCAGGTAGAGGTCAACGTCTTCCCGTACATTAAGGGCTGCTGCAACCTTTTCAAAACTCTCGAGGTTTTGAATCTCGTCGAGAAATACATAATTCATGCCATGAGGTGCCAGCTTTTGAACGACATACCTGTAGAATTCTCGCTGCTCTTGGGGGTACGCTTCCTCAAGACTCTCAAGATTAATAGATACAATGTTTTTTTCAGGCACCCCTGAATCTAAGAGTTCCTGCTGGAAGAGCTTCATAATGGTGGACTTTCCGCAGCGCCGCATTCCCGTAATGATCTTTATGAGGTCTCGATCTTTCCAAGCGTTAAGCCACTCCACATATTGGGGTCTCGCTATGATGTTTTGACGACTGACCATTTTCCCACCTCTTCGACTGAACAATCGGATAGGTGAATACTAACATAGTGGCTAGAATTTATGCCACTTTTTGTCATTTCGACAACTTTGGACTATTTTCGTGCCAAAAATTAAATAGCGGCGGAGTGCGTCCAATCCAGTTAGTCACTGCTGGTGTGG
>Ga0123353_10013859_pt1 | contig 11579 bp, 11 predicted proteins | sample TergutLab28metaG_3_FD_92763 | JGI IMG/M metagenome (GOLD analysis project Ga0123353, IMG submission 92763) | Labiotermes labralis P3 segment gut microbial communities from Petit-Saut dam, French Guiana - Lab288 P3 | ecosystem: Host-associated > Arthropoda: Insects > Digestive system > Gut ... | reverse complement strand
TTCTCCTTCGCCTGCTCAATCATCCAAAACAATCCCTTTTCCAAGGCTACGCGATAACAGGGAACCGTATGAGAAATGGTACCGGCCTTACTGCCGATAAAGAAAACGATACGCGACATGAGCTGCATGGCCGGTGTATTACCAAAACGCGAACGGGTCTCTTCCAAAATGGTACGATCCAGCCAATAGGGGAAAATTTCCAGATTAAGTTCGTCCGCATCTTCCCGGGAGAGAAGCTGAGGATTCGATTTCCGCGTACTCATCGTATCCAGCTCCGGCCAGATAGTCAAGCCGGTCAACTCGGGATAGACAGGAGCGCCAAAAGGTTTTGAGGTGGTGGTACCGGCAAGTAAATTGTCATCAAAAAACAAAGGGGCTTTGTGAGAGAGGAAGTGATGAACTGCCCGGGCGTATTTTAGAATCATGGGATCATCTCTTTGCACCCCATTCTGCCTTTTCAGAGAGTCCGTTACATAACGGGCCCGTTCAATACAAACTTCCGCTTTGGCCATCAACGTTTTATCGCGTAGCCGTGCCAGCAAAGGAACATTTTCCAAGGTAAACTCGGTATGGGATACAACGGGAATCAGATGATCGGTCATATATCCTGCCGGGGAAATAATTTTGGCGCACGCCGCCGAATAATCATTTTCTTCATACCATGAGGAGCAGATATCACGATCGCTCCCTAGTAAAAACAACACCGCTGCGAAAAATCGTCTTGTATACTCAAAAAAGAATCTCTATCCTGACACGGACGTTTACACAGATATTTCACCCACCTGGGTTAAGTTATAATGGAGGACTCGGAGACTGTCAAGGGAGGAATTACTTCATATTTTTCTTAAAACGAAGTAATATGCCATATCATCGTGATGTTAACGCCGTATGCTCACTATACAAAAAGGTGTATAAACAGTTTATTTTCTTAAACAGATGAGGTTGATAATGAAAAAAACAAGGGGATACCTTCTGTGTGCTTTGTTCCTGTTATGTGTTTTTGTCCTGCTGCTGTCATGCGCCACAGTGCCTGTCACGGGGAGGATGCAGTTGAATCTCATCTCCTCCGAAACGATACTCTCCATGAGTTATCAACAGTATGATGATTTTCTCAAAGCCAGTAAAATCAGCACCAATAAAGTGGAAACAGAGCGCGTTCTCCGCGTGGGAAAAAACATCGAAAGCGCCGTAACGCGCTATTTACTGGCAAATAACATGGCTTCACGGCTCAGAGATTATAAATGGGAATACCACCTCATCGAATCCGATGAGATCAATGCATGGTGTATGCCCGGAGGAAAAGTGGTCATTTACACGGGTCTTTTACCGGTTACCATAGATGATACGGGACTTGCCGTAGTGATGGGCCATGAAATCGCCCATGCCATTGCTCAGCATGGAAACGAAAGAATGTCTCAGCAACTGGGGGTGCAGCTCGGCGGTATGGCATTGGCAACAGCTGTGGCAACAAGACCGGCCCTGACACAACAACTGTGGATGGCGGCTTTTGGTCTCGGTTCAGAAGTGGGTGTTCTTTTGCCTTTCAGCCGTCTTCATGAAAATGAAGCCGATGAACTCGGTTTGATATTCATGGCCATGGCCGGATATGACCCCAGGGAAGCTCTCCATTTCTGGGCGCGTATGTCAGGGGCAAAATCAGGTCAGGCTCCACCTGAATGGCTGAGCAGTCATCCGGCGGATCAAACACGTATGCAAAGAATCCAAGCCATGATTCCCCATGCGATGCAATACTATACGGCAAGCTATAATCAAAACATTGTAAGACCGTAATTTATTTAGGAAGCGCTGATGAAACATGATGTGGGAAAATAAAGGACAAAACATACCTGTAGCAGACAGGCATACGGAGAGCAATAGCCGAGACATACAGGATAGTCAATGTTACGAGCACCGCGCAACGCCACGATTTACTCCCATAGGCATTTAAACAGTGCTTCCTTTATACTCTGTGGCATCGCAAGCATCGTCCAGAATGGAAAGGATCAGCTCGCTTCGTTCAGGCCCTTGGGGGATGAACATAACGGTGTAAAACACGTCCGCCATGAATGGTCAGGCCGGCGCTGTGATAAAAGCCATCGCCTACGCTTACGGGCATGAGTTGCTGCAATTCCCGCGCAAAAATACCGGAAAATTTGATATCCGCCTTACCTTTCCAAACGTCATCTACCTCCAGACTGGAAATGCTGGTGGCAATTTCGTGGACAAGGGGCACTCCCGGATTCTCAATGTCGGGGAAATGGCGCATCAGAAAAAACTTCACCTTCGGCAGTTGTGTTTTTTCCGCCTTCTCCGCAAGCACCAACGACCCTTCTATCAAACGTTCTCCGGCAGCCTCGCATATTCCCTTTAATTTCGCGCCGGGATGCCGCCCACCGATTTTGGGATTCAGCGGATGGAGTTTCGTCATGTATATCCGTCCCAGAACCTTTGGGAATCCCTGAATAAATCCCCGCACCAAGGTAAAATCATTATCCACCCAGATGAAAGGTACCAGATAGCCCGTTTCACCCTGATAGCTGCATTGCAGCAAAATAATACACTCCTTATAAATCGCCCTCTCCGGGTTCTCATAGGCCATTTCCGGATGGGATTCACTGACGGAAATCCACTCCACAAACCAAACGATCCCGGCGCCGGGGTCAGGTCCCATCTCCAGAGGCGACGGAATAAAGGCCCGCGCCTTAGTTGGATCAGCCTTAAAAAACAACTGCATCAATTCACCGCCATAATACCAGGGAGGGGCATCAACCAGAGATGATTCTCCTTCCGGCGTCTGGGGCAGAGTATAACCTTTTAAAGAGTATGATTGATCACTCATGGCACACCTCACAAAAATGAGTTATGGAAGAACATGTTTCAGAAAAGCACATCAGGGCCAGCTTTGGGCCTTTTCAACCAGCATGACAGGAACACCATCCCGGATCTCATAGCGTAGCCGGCAGGATTTACAGACCAAACCATCCCGGCCACCTGTAAGCTCAACTTTACCCTTACATTCTGGGCATACAAGAAAATCAAAACATTCGTGGTGAACATTCATATCGGCTCTCTATATCAAGCTAGGAAAATGCTGATTACAATGGGCTGTGAGAGGTAAAGCGCAAGGTCTGCCTGTAGCAGACAGGCGCACGGAACGCAGTAACCGAGGACATATCAATAGGATAGTAGAAGTTACAAGCACCGCATAACGCCGCGATTTACTCACAGAAGCGCTTAATCAGGGCTTCCCCAATTTCTTTCAGGCAAACATATCCTTGTTCAGTACCCGCCTGAAAATCTATTGTTAAACTATCACGGCATGTATAATCTGTCAATATGGGTAAATACATGGCGCCTGTTGCTATTTTCCCGCCATGCACAGGGTAAAAAAGGTCATGTTTTTGTTTTATCGTACTATCGTACCGCCGAACGCAAAAATTCCGCCTGAAAAAGAATCCAGCGGATAGGTAAAATCATCGAATTTCCAACTTGGGTAGAAAAAAGGTAGAAAAACAAAAAAAATAGTGACCCTGTTATCATTTTGTTATCATTTAACAAAAAAGCGGTTACATCATTTAGATGTAACCGCTTGATTTTATTGGTAGCGGGGAGAACTACCCATGCTACGCTATAACATATCGGAACCATACATTAATATTCCATGCTGCTTTTAAAATACCAACAAAAATGCCAACAAAAACTGATAACGCATCACATTTTAACCACCCATTTACCATGCTTCCCGGGAAAAAACAAGGCATATACCGGCGGCTATGAGCTTAATTTTTATTGGCATCGTCATGGGTATCTCTCTCTTCCTCGGGCAACCCATAAAGTTCGTTTGTGTGCATGCAAGGCCGCATTCGCAACATTATCGTGGAGTCACGGACATCTTTATTAATGTATTCCGAACGCTTGTCATGCCGCTCCAGTAAGCCCTTCATGTCAAGCAGTGAATGGCTTATGATTGTAAGGGCTGTGGCCGTATTATCACATGATGCACGGATACTAAGCAGTGCGGCTTCCAGACTGGTCAGCATTCCGGCTTGATGTGCGATTGTAATCTTGATCTCACTAAGTAGGTTGCCAATAATTTTCGAGTATTGGAACTTTTCCCAGATAAATAACCCGGCAATTACAACCAAGATACCGTACTCCGAAATCACCTTAATTGCTTCCATCACGCCCTCCATTTATCTATGATTTGCCCTCACAAAATACTATTCTACTACCTTCAACCAGTTCTGACTGTCACTAGGTGGAGGTAGTTTACTAATTAAATAATCAATCCCTTTTTTACTAAATTCTCTGCAAAAATTAGGGAGACCTCCTTTTATTTCTCTACTCCATTGAGCAACAGTTTTAGAAATTCCGTTTACATTTATGAAACGATTATTACGTGTATTATTAGCCTGTTCTAACTTAGTTGCCCATTTACAGTTTGTCGGTTCATAATTTCCATTAACATTTATACGCTCAATAGTAAGTTTATCAGAATATCCGTTAGCCATAGCCCAATTAAAAAAAGGTACAAAGTTTTTACACCATTCTGTACACACGGAAATTCCACGGCCTCCATAATTTTTATAAGATTTATCGCTAGTATTTTTACAGCGTTTATTCATGTTCTTCCATATCTCATACAGTCTAGTATGTGTTTGTTGATGTTTTATATTGCGAGCAATAGTCATTTCACGTTTTAGACACCCACAGCTTTTTGTTCTTTGCCGCTGTAAAGAACCAGTACTAGCTATTTTTTCATTTCCACAATCACATACACAAACCCAATAGGATGAAATTTTATTCTTAATAGTAGTTTTACGTAACACTAATAACCTACCAAATCGTTTACCTATCAAACTATATCGAGAACATTCACAAGTATTCTGTCCTTTCCCTTTTTTTAAAGCGATAGAAGATACTTCAACTTCTTTTCCACAAGAACATAGACACTTCCAATACATATTTTTACCATCTCTACAAAAAGTAGAATGTAATACTTGTAATTTGCCTATAGTCTGTCCTGTAAAATCTATCATTCTACTTTCTCCCAATCTATTCCAATCAGATTAGGTGGAGGTGTTCCAGAATCTACTCTCTCTGAAATAACTCTATACCAACCAGTTCTGTTCGGATCACTGTCTTGGTAATAACGTTCAAATCCCTTGATACAATATTCTTCACGTACCCACTCATAACGCCCCGAATCACGGAAAAGTTTGCATAACGACTGCTGGCTCAAGGGGATATCCGGGTTAAGTTTGCCCCAATTCTGGAGCAGATATTTGCAGTTACCTACCCGTACAACCTCTCCCCTTTCATACTCTCTATTGCCGTCGGGGACGTATTCGGAGAACAACAAATACGGAAGCCGTATCAACGCCTCCATGCTTTTACCTGAAAAAAAATCTATATACTTGAACGCCTCTCCTATCTGTAATCCCGTATCACGCGCTTTGCTCATAACCAAGCCCCTCCATAAGCCCTTCGAGGAATTCAGTACGTTCTTCCGGGGTGTATTTTGTCTCCGGCTCTGGCGGTTCGGGCGGAATTTCCTGCGCTGCCATATGCTCATCAATCTCATCTTGCGTGGCTAATCTGTCTCCAGGCACCATATCGCCCGTATAGATGCCGTATGATCCTATGTAATATTCCATTTTTGCCTCCTAGTACCAGATTTTGAAACGATACCGCCATTGAGTGCTCGTTATACTTGTACTGTTGTAAGATGAGTTTTTGTTAGACCCTGCCCATACTCCCACGGTGTGGGTGTCCGTGTAAAACGTGATCGTATTCGCGAGCAATGTGGGAAGACCAAGGCGATAGACGCTTCCGGACAGTGAATAGATATGATTCTGTAGTACGTCACCAATGCTGTAGCCCAGCACCGCTACCGCACAGACAAGCTCAAGCTCGCATTTTGCTTTCAGGAGTTGGTTGGCATCCAGATTAAGATTATGATTTACTGATGTCAGCGTTGCGCTCGGAATATTATAGAGTCCGCTAATCCATACATTTTTAAGCGCTGCCGCCTCATATTCCACCCGTGGCAGTTTACCCGCTATTTCATTGGCCAGTTCCGTAATATCAATCAATCCCTCATTTACGGCAGCGTCAAAGGCTTTAATACAAGGCAATAGAGCAACATTGCGGGGGCGGTTCTCGTTGGCTGTAGGGACAACAAGAGAAGCATCGAAACCTAGTCTGGTTCCTGCTCCGTTTTGTCCAGTAAGATAAGTTGAACTGCTTTGACCTGCTTTAAACGCTCCTGAAACAACAGGACTATTAAATCCTGCTGTAGCACTACCTGGAGCAAATTCTCCCGTAATATTCCTTATGGCATCTCCCTGAGCTGATCCCAACACCCGCCCGCCATCTACACCGCGGCCAGCATCCACACCGCGGATAAACTCACCGCGTAAATCGGGAAGATTAAACGTCGTGCTGCCGTTGCCAGCACCGTAAACAGTACCGATCGCCGCAAATAGCTCCGGATACGTATCCCGACCCACCGCCGCACCATTACAAATCAAAAAACCTTCCGGCGGTGCAGACATGGCAAAATAGGAGATGGTTCCAAGGGGAACACCGCCGCCTGCTTCTCCCTTGTCCCCACTATCGCCTTTCTCTCCGTTTTCTCCCTTTTCACCCTGTATCCCTTGCGGGCCGATAGGTCCTTGCGGCCCTGGGGCACCTTGCCCCCCTGTAGCGCCCGGCGCTCCCTGTGTGCCCGGAAGACCTTGCTGCCCATCTACACCAGGAATACCTTGCGGCCCCTGTAAGCCAATGGCTCCTTCTATTCCAGGAGGGCCTTGCGGTCCAGGAGGACCCTTTTGCACCCACAATCCCCAATCAACTGATCCGGGCCCTGCTTCTTCCGTGGTGCTTTCAACAATACAAACGTAGCTATTCCCGTCCACCGTAGAAATAACGCAATCATTTTGGTTATACGTAACGAATTCCGACCATATCCCGCGATACACGATATTAGCCACCGCCGCCTCACCGGGCAATCCGGCCTGTCCTTGCGGCCCAATAGGCCCTTGTGCTCCGATAGGCCCCTGTTCTCCTTGACGTCCTTCCGGCCCTGGCAACCCCGCTGGTCCTTCCGGGCCTGGAACGCCCTGGGGACCTATAGGCCCTTGTGCCCCGTATGGCCCTTGTGGTCCTTGTGGCCCTGCCGGGCCGCGCCGCACCCATAGAGTCCAGTCAACAGCAAGGGGGCCGGGCATTTCCATTGTCTCTTCCACAATACACACATAGGAATGGCCGTCTGCCGGGGATACCGTTACATCGTTTTGTTCATACATTACGCCGTTCTGCCACGTCCCTTTGTACTGCACGTTTGCAATAGCATTTTCACCTTGCGGTCCTTGGGGGCCTTCCGGCCCCTGTGGACCTGCTGGACCTTGGGGGCCAGGAGGGCCAACACTCTCAAGCAATTCATTTATAATTTCGTCAGCGCTTCGCGGGTCGGTGATAGGCAGTTTAAGGGCGCGGGTTATTTGCGCCTGCTGCTGCTGATCAATAATCGTCAGACGATCCAGGGCTTCGACAATAATTTCCGGGTAGAATCCGCTTTGGTTTTTGATATTGGTTTTTTGCAGGATGGCAATATCTGACGTAATTATCAGCCTTTCACCGATGGCGAGAGGTTCATGGAGGATAATCTCGCCGCCCGGGTACTTATCCGCCCCGTTACTCTTGTTCAGGTTCACCAGATAGTCACTGTGCAACGCCAGTATCGTCTCGTCTTCCGCTTCCGTATCGGCCAGGACGACAAGCAAATCCTTCTCATCCAGGACGCGCAGAATGAACGGGAATACTGTTGTTATCCCGTCTCCTTTAAAGGGCCCGGCTATTCTATTTTCACTGGATACCGGCATTTAAGTTACCTCCTTTTAATAATGTCGCGGCTCTGCCGTGTGTAATATTTCCATTTGACAAGGCATGCACGCATGTATAAAGTAATAAAGCAAACGGGTTTACTTTGGTTGAAACGAAAAGGAGTTCTCTGGGAGCCAATAAGATGGAAAGAACAAATGTCCTTGACACTTTAGGGTATTTTGAGAAGCTTAAAGCAGCGGGTATTCCTGAATCCCATGCAAAGGCCCAGGTTGATGTTATCCGCGAAGTCATTGATAATAATCTTGCCACCAAGCAAGATATGAAAGACCTCAGAAGGGAACTGAAGGAACTTGAATTAAGATTAACTATTCGCCTCGGGGGCATGCTGGTTGTTGCCGTTGGGGTTCTTGCCGCATTAGTAGCCATTTTGCGATAATAAGTCATTTCCATATCCTTTTACCTGTTCACATCCTTGCCGCTGATAATTCCGCGGACAGTATCTCCGGCCTTTTCCGGCTCAATATCGCCCTGCATCCTGCCGATGGCATACCCCACAGGTTTGGCCGCCTGCCCGGCAAAGGGCATACCGGTGCAAAAAGCAACGAATGTCAGGGCGTCTTTCGCCGCCATCTTCCAGTTAACCTCGTCGTCCTCATCAAATGCCTTGAATAATGAGCGGAAGAGGCGAACAGTGCTGTCTCCCATAGAGACAGCAGGGGCTAAGGTTATGCGGTCGTTGCTGTACTTGTCTCCCCATGCCTCTTTTTCAACAACGCCGTACAGCGGCCTTATCACGGAGGCAAAGAACGGAACCATGGAAGCCGTCTGATCAACCTGGGCATCAACAAACATCCGTATTGCGTCCGCCGTATCAAACTCGTCATCATCACCCGTATCGAACCCGCCAAGGGCTCCCTTAATAATTCTTTCGATGACACCAGGAATCATAACCGTAGTGGCAAGCATGGAGGCCAGAGACGCATAACGGGCCATTCCGCTCTTGGAGCGTTTGATGTTTGCGGAATCTGTAATCACAAGATTGGTTATCATGTTGAAATAGGAATAAAACTGCGAGAACATACGGGTAAAATGTGACCCCGCCTCAAACGCGGATATGTCCTCGGCAGCAAATGATCCTTGCGTTTCCCGTACCGCAGAATCGGCTATGCGTACCGCGTCCGTATCGCTCCGCCCCTGGTCAAGGGCCTGCCTGTATGCCCCTATCCATGTAATGGTATCAACCATTCCCTGTGTGGTCTGTTGCAAAATATAAGCGTTCTTTTCGGCCATGGCCCTTGTCTTCTGGTATATGTTCGGGTCAAGAATCATCTGATTAACCGACCGCTGGACTTCAAATCCCGCGTTGTTCATGCGGGTATTCATGGCATCCGACAACCCGTTGACTTCCCTTGTCCTGTCTATGGGGTGTTTGAAATACTCAAACATGGCGCTGCGGAGATATTTCCCTTCCACTCTTCGGTGGGAGACGGAAAGCCCCGAAACCTGCAGGGCTGCGTTGGCAACATTACCGGCCATCATTATGTACCCCGCTGATACGCGTGCGTATCGCCAGAAAGCCCAATCAGCAAAATGTTCACCCGTGGGGCGGGACACTTGCTGCAAAGCCGATCTATCCAGCCACGGTCTGATCATCCCCTCTATGACAGTGGGGTCAAGGCCCTGCATGGCGTTCCTGAATGCCTGGTTAGTCAGGGTAAGCCGGCTTACATCCATGATTGCCGGTTCAATGTGGGTAAAGCGGAGAACCTTATCTATATGGCCCATAAGGGATGATACATCCAGAAGGAGGGGCTTGTTGTACTCAACGCGGTTCTTGGTAAAACCGCTTCCCGTTGTGGGGAACCAGGACCGGATATCCCCTATCTCGTTGTCCTTCACCCTTGCTTCCGATATCTTGTCGGGATTAGCCACGGCAGGGACATAGCCGCCCCTGTACGTCCCGAATTCGTTTACAATCGTGCGGGCAGTGATCTCGTTAAAATAATGGCCGAATTTCAGTTTATGTGTCCTTTGCGCGCCTGGTTTCATACTCTCCAGTAAATCCCATATCGCCTGCGCAGCTTCGTAATGCTTCTTTGTAAGGATACCCTCTTCTCTTAACCGGGATTCAAAGGCGTCCCACCGCGAAGTATCCACGGAACCGTCAGCCATTTTATCCCCCCATCCATTGCCGAGCAGGAGCTTCCGTTTGTTGGAGTCATTACCCGTATGTAACAGGGCATGGAAAAGCTGATTGCGCGTAAAAACCTCCGTTGTCCCCGGTTTCAGTTCTTCGGCCCGGATATCCTCGCCGCGGAAGAGTTCAAGATTGTCGCTGATGATCTTCTCAAATTTGGGCAGATACAAGGCTTTGTCCTTACGGTAGGAGGTAGCTCTCTTACTGATGGGCTCAAAGATGTACTTGCGGAACGGCCCGTCGGGATCCCCGCCGTCCATATAGGAACACCATGACTCAACGCGGCGGAGGGCTGATCTCCAGCCCATGAGGTGTAATTTTGCCTTTTCCAGGCGTGTCAGGTCTTGTCTGGATTCAGCATTGATTCCTTTTGTTGTGCCATGTTTGGGAGTTAACGCCTTTATCCTCTCGATCAGCGCCGCAGTCGCCTCGGCCCGTTCCTCCAGCTTCCCCTTTACCTCTATCTGTTTCGTCCTGCGGGACATATCCCAAAGCGCCTGAACCTGCTCCTGCAAGTCTCTAAACTCGGCAAGGGTGAGGTCTTTGTATGGTTTCGCCTGCTCTTCATGGGCGGTAATCCGTTCTTCCAATGCCGCGTAGGTTTCAGGGTCATACTCTCTGATCTTTCTGAGATACGAAGCGGCTCCTTCTTCTCCCTGATTCCCGAACCCGTAATTGGCCAGAATCGCCCGCGCCGCGTTAACATAATTCATATCCCTGGACTTGCTCAGGCGCTTATCGGAACCGAAGGTCTTTTTGAACAGGGCAAGGGCCTTATCCACCTGTTCGTTTATCTTTACCGCCTCTGTTGCCAGTGTATGCTGTATAAGATGGTTTTCCTTCTCCTTGATCGCCCCTTCCGGGTTCCCCCGTTTCAGTTCCTCTTCCGTATTTCGTGCGGCTCTGGTCTCGGCGCGGGAGAAAAGGCCGGGTTTGATATCCTTGATGGCTTTATTGCTGAGGATATACTGGGCAACCTGTTTCGCCGCTTCCTGCCTGACGCGGACGGGCAGCTGAGATTTGGACAGGTAACGAAGCTCGACGGCGATAAGCTGAGCCCTGGCATCGTTATGAAGGGCATCTTCAATGGCTGCCTGCTGGTCAGTCTGGTCTTCCGCCATCATGCGGGCGTCAACAGCCTCCTTGATAGCGGCGGCCTTTGCCGGATTCTCCCTTATCGCCGCGTTCAGGTCTTCAAGGGTTTCATAACCGAAGTAATTAGCCACGGCGGCCTTCTCAATGTCTGTTTTTGCCTTCTTCAGCTCTGCCTGTGCCCTGTAAAGGGGCTGATTGTTAATCTCCTCCGCGACTTCTTTCGCGACCTTCTTACGCAGAATATCCGCGTCACTGGATTTGCGCAGCCAGTTGATATGGCTGAGGGTCCTTTTCCTGTGCTTATCCCGCGCCTCCTGCTTTGCCTCTTCAATCTTCCGGTTATAGTCCTCCCACACCTCCGGCGTCATGCCGGACTCTTCCGCGTTACCGAACAGCGGCTTCACCCGCCTTACAGCTTCTTCATGTGAGATGATCTCAT
>Ga0123353_10013858_pt1 | contig 11579 bp, 12 predicted proteins | sample TergutLab28metaG_3_FD_92763 | JGI IMG/M metagenome (GOLD analysis project Ga0123353, IMG submission 92763) | Labiotermes labralis P3 segment gut microbial communities from Petit-Saut dam, French Guiana - Lab288 P3 | ecosystem: Host-associated > Arthropoda: Insects > Digestive system > Gut ... | reverse complement strand
TCCATAAATGCCATCATACCTATCCTTGGTTACTTTCAAAATCTTCACCGTCTCAGCGCGTGTAATGCTTTGCGTCGGGCGGAAAGATTTATCCTCATAGCCGTTAATCACGCCGTTTTTAGCCAAAGTTTCAACCGCAACCTTAGCATAAGTCGCAACTTTGTCAAGGTCAGTCAGCTCAATCGCATCATTGCCCTTAAACTCTGCTTCCAATGCGGCAAATGTGCGAAGAATCATGGTCGCCGCATCTTGACGAGTTATTGACACGGTTGGACGGAATGAGCCATCTTCGAAGCCATTTGTGATTTTCGCCTTTGCAGCAGCCATAACCGCTGCATAGAACCAATCAGCATCCTTCACATCAGGGAAGGTCAGCGGTGGAGCCACAGTCGGTGCAGGTAGCACAGTAGGTGCCGCCGGATCAGCCGTTGGCGCAGCCGGATCAGCTGTCGGCGCAGGTGGCGGGTCGAGCATGTCTTTGAATATGCGATAAATAATTGCCGCAAATTCAGCACGGTTTACAGGCGCTTCAGGGTCAAAAACCGTGTCGCTCCTGCCGTTTATGTACTCTTTAGCCACAAACTCATCAATATAAGCTTTTGCCCAGTGACTGTTCGGTACATCTTGAAAATTAATTGCTGCGTTCGATGGCATTACAGTGAATAACATCATCAAACAAATCGCGATAGAAATCGCTTTTTTTGCTTTCTTGAACATAAAATGTTCCTCCTTAAATAGATTTTTGGTCAGGTTATGACCTTTTATATATTCCCCTTATTTAAACGACTATTAAAAAATTAATAATTAACAAAGAACAATTAATAATGTCGGTGGATTTGCTTCGCAAATCTACTTTTCCATATTCTTCTTCGTAGTTTTGATAATCGTTGTCAAAATCTTGTTTATTTCCAAACAATCTTTTGAAATACTTTCGAATGATTTGTCATCAATAAAATTCGTTTTGTGTAGCAATCTTAGCCAATATTCAGTTTCACGGGCTTCTTTGAATGCAATATACATTTTGGTCAAGAAATCTTTTTTACTTTGCCCATTAACTGCTTCATTCACATTTGCACCAATGCTCGTCCCACTTCTAAGCATTTGCTTAAACGGATCATAATATTTTCTCTGCTTATCCAAATAATCATAAAGCTTAATTATTCTAACTGCGAAATCCATCGATTTATCTAATATCAAATTATCTTTCATCTTAATTCCTTTTAATGAAGAATTCCGTAGGAATTCAACAATCATTGTTAATTGTTCTTTGTTAATTGTTAATTTACCGAAGCGCCTCGCAACACCTGCACAACCACATTCCTCGTTATATCCCTCGCCTTAATCGTCCTAAGTTCCTCTTTATCCTTCACTCCGCGCACCTTAAACGCATGCTCGGAAACAATATCCTGATAAAATCTTGCCACAAACCGCCCATTGCCAAAATCCTTATATCTCACAGCCTCTTTGAAAACCGCCTCCATAGCATCCATAGCATCCAGCGTTACCTTAAAGCCCGATTTGTCAAACATCCGCTTAATCATCTCAAGCATCTCGGCCGGCGTGTAATCCGCCAGCGTAATATTGGCACCAATCCGCGACCTAAGCCCCGGGTTCATAGATAAAAACTTATCCATTTTAAGAGTGTATCCCGCAAAAATCATCGCCAGGCTTGCCTTCCGCGCTTCCATTTCAGTCAGCATCGTGGCAATAACCTCATCGCCCACCCCGCTTCGCGATTCCGAAATGGCATACGCCTCATCAATCAAAAGCACTCCGCCATTGGCCTGCTCGCATAACTCACGAACTTTCTTGGGCGCATCGTAAACCAGCAAACTTGTGCCATTCACAACCGTGATTTTCACCGGCTTCCCGCCGGTTTCAATCATTCCAAGCTCGGTGTAGAGCTCGGCCAAAATATTAGCCAGCATGGTCTTGCCCGTGCCCGCCGAACCCTTGAAAACCATATGTAAATTCGGCACTTCTATATTAAAATCATCTTTTGTTTTTTCAGCAAACTCCAAAATCGCCACGAAACGCCGAAGAACATCCTTAATCTCATCAAGGCCAATCATATTAGAAAGAAAATCCTCAAGCTTGCCCAAGGTTGAGCCATCGCCAGCCACCGCCCCGTCAGTCGGCGCCGCAGAAGTATTGGCAAACATATCGGAAATATTTCTACTAATCCAATCACTGAAAATCTGCTCGTAGTTCTTGTTAAATTCAGGATCCTTCTCATAATTTGCAAGCATCAGCGAAACATTTTTATCTTTTTTGAAATTCACAAGGTTGGTATAAACATGCTTCACAAATGCCTCGGCATGCTCCACCATGCGGGTATATCCGGTCACGCCGTCATCGTTAATATGCATGGAATAATCTTTGGTTTTTAAATCAGCCGATAGCTTTTCATCTTTGTTGAGAATCAAGATATATTCGCTATTCATATCAAGGATAAACGCCTTGTTATCAGGGATTCCGGGAAACGGCCCCACCGCTATATTCAGCCTCGCTTCGGTAGTGTAATAACCGGGGTCCGCTTCCGATAACTTCGCTAATATTGGGAGAAATAGTCGAATATTCAAGTCCATATATTATATTTATAAAACTGTAATATTTTTGTCAAGAAAATGTAACAAATCTGTAAGATTTGCAATTTTCACAAAAAAAACTCTGCTTATAAACCACAAGCAGAGCATAAATTTCTTTTGGTACACCATCGGAGGCTCGAACTCCGGACACCCTGATTAAGAGTCAGGTGCTCTACCAACTGAGCTAATGGTGCGCAAGAGGCGGCCGGAGTGACCGCCCAAAGCTTAGTTCAAAGTATAAATCCCTTTAACCATCACCAGCAAATCATCGTCGGCATACAATCCGCGCCCATCAGCGATAGGGCAAATCAGCAGCGAATTGGCAGGAGAACGCACTCCATCTTGCAAATCAACTCCCTCGGTTGTGTTAGCCAAACCGCCCTTTTTCGAAGCAAAAACAGTCGCCTTGCCCATGCGCAAAATCATCTCGGTTCCCTCGCCGGCAATCAGCTTCTTACCCTTGGGCACCTCAACAACAACAAATTTCGATTGCGCCGCGATTGAAGCATTGTCCAGTAAATCAATCTTATTAGTTAGCTCTGTTTTAAGCTGACTAATGCGCTGGTCGAGATAGGAGAGGGAGATAATCGGGTCGTCCGCCCCGCCGGGAGTAGCCGCCCAAACCACGCCGATAATCGCAACAAGCACTACCGAAATCACACAAGATAAAGCAATAATTTTATTTTTCATTTTCATCACCACTTACATATTAGTTAACTGGATTTTTTTTGTCAAATCTTTTTCTTGACAAATTTGTAATTTTCTATATAATGCAATTAGTTATCCTTGCTAGTATTCTAAAATGCTGGCGTAATCCACAAGGAGGTGTATTTAAAGAAATGCAAGTAACAAATCATTATGAAACTCTTTTAGTGCTGGAAAGCTCACTATCAGAGGAAACTCGAACCGGCTTAGTCGATAAGATTAAGGCGATTATCGAAAAAGATGGCACCATTGAAAAGCTCGATTTATGGGGCAATCGCCGTCTTGCTTACCCTATCGATTACAAAACCGAAGGGTTCTATGTCGTAATCCAGTTTATTTCCAATCCCGAACTTCCAAAAGAGCTCGACCGTGTCTACGGCATCACGGACGGTATTTTGCGCTCTATGGTCATCAAGCGCGATGAACGCTATCTGGATATCCAAGTAAAATTGGATAGTAAACCGACCGGAAGAGTTAAGGAAGAATCACCCGCAGGGGCTGACGAAAAAGCTACCGCTGAGGAAGAGCCCGTAGGAGCTCGCCTTGTTGAGCCCGCCGATGAAACAGCAGAAACTCCCGCCCCGGCACCCGTAGGGGACTCCGTCTCGGGCATCCCTCCAACCGAAGAACCGGCTACCGAGGAAGCACCAAAACCTAAGAAACCTCGCGCTAAAAAAGTTGTAGAGGAAACTCCGGCTGAAGAAGAAAAGCCAAAGGCTAAAAAACCTGCTGCAAAAAAACCTGCGGCAAAGAAGCCAAAGGCTGAAGAAGAAGCTAAGCCGGCAGCAAAGAAACCGGCAGCTAAAAAAGCTCCTGTGAAAACTGCAGTTGCCAAAAAACCTGCCGCAAAAAAAGCTGCAACTAAAAAAGAGGAGGAAGTAAAAGATGCTGAATAAAGCTATTATTATGGGGCGCCTTGTTGCTGATCCCGAGCTAAAAACCACCACCAACGGCACTTCCGTTTGCTCATTCACCCTGGCGGTTGACCGCCGCTTCGTCAAGCAAGGCGAAGAGCGCCAAACCGATTTCCTCGATGTTGTTGCATGGCGCAGCCAGGCCGAGTTTTTCTGCAAATATTTCACAAAAGGCAGAATGGCAAATGTTGTGGGCACAATCCAAAAGCGTTCTTGGGAAGATAAAGAAGGCAATAAGCGCTGGTCGACGGAAATTGTTGCCGACGAAATCAACTTCTGCGGCGATAAACGCCCTGAAAATCAAAATGCTGCAACAAACGAATATGCCCAACCTGTGCCCGCTATGGCAGATGAACCGCCGCAATCAAGCGGCTTCATGCCAATCGACGCCGATGATGATCTACCATTTTGAAGTGAGCTAGAATAATTTTGAGCGAAGCGAAAAAATTATTTTGTTGCAAGCCAATTGGCGCAGCAACCAGCGAACTTCCGCATCGAGCGACCAAAATGAACTATATTGTGGAACATTTTGGGAGCGAGAGGTGAACCTTATAAAGAAAGATAGAAAGGACTTATATTATGGCAAACCAAAACGATAAAAACGAGCGCCCATTTCGCAAAAGGCGTAGAAAACCCTGCCACTTCTGTGCAAACAAGCTGCACTATGTGGACTATAAAGATTTAGCAATCTTGAGAAAATTCATCACCGAGCGTGGTAAAATCAGCCCGCGCCGCACAAATGGCTGCTGCGCTGCCCACCAACGCGTCCTCACCACCGCAGTCAAGCGCGCCCGCCAAGTCGCACTATTACCATTCGTTGCAGAATAGTTGCAAAGAAAGGCAATAATATAAAATATGAAAGATCGCTACAAGAAAAAGTTCATAAGCAAGCAGAGTTTTTTCTCGGCACGAGGAATGACTAAGATTTTCATGTTCCTCTGCATTGTTGGCTTTGCTATGCCGTTTTTGACAGTCTCTTGCGGCAGCGAGACATTCGTCACCCTCACCGGTTTCGATGTTATGCTGGGCAAGCAAGTTTTTGTCCTCGATCGGCTACGGCCAACGCCCACCAACTCGCTAATCATGCTGGCGTTTGTCGCTTGTATCGCAACCTTGATTGCCGCATTCCTGCCAAAATATCCGATTTCGCGCCCGGTTTGGGGCCTTAGCTCCATCGGCGGCTTGTTGATTATTGGCTACTATATCATGACATCCGGCAATCAAATTGCCAAAGAAGCGCAGAATTTGGTTAATTACGAGGTTCCGTCGAACATCACCACCATGCCCGGCAGTGGCGCCATTCTTTGTGCAATGTGCTTCATTGCGGCCTTTATTATGCTGATTCGCAAGTTGTTTTTCGAGGAAGCAGATTTATTGGTGCTAACCCCCGATGAGCGCGAGGTCTATGAAGCAATCAAAGCCGAGGAAGAAGCCGAGCAGCCCGAGCGCGATCGGCTTCGTCAAGAGCTCGATGAAAAGCTAAAGCCGATTTTGGATAAAGAAGAAGAGGCGAAAGCCGAAGCCACGGCTGTGGCACCCGTAGGGGCTCGCCTTGGTGAGCCCGCCGATGAAACAGTAACTCCCGAGGTAGCACCCGTAGGGGACGCCGCCCTCGGCGTCCCGCTCGAACAGAATGAAGCTATCGCCGATGCTGTAGGGGCGGACGAATCGGCCGCCCGCACTTCGGAGGAGAGCCCCGGCGTAGAGGACGATGATAATCGCCCCGCCGCCGAGGAAACTATAAATCCCGAGAGTGTAGAGGAAGCTGTTGCCGATGCTCCGCAAGAAGAAATAAAAAAAGAAACAAAACCAATTAAAAAAACTGCTACCAAGAAAAAAGCAGTTACTAAAAAGAAAGGGGAAGAATAAAAATGGTAAGAAACGAACTCAAAACATTTAGGCAAATAGGGCGCGAGGAGCGCTGCTGGGAATGGTTCGAAATGAAAGTGGAAAGGGCAAAGGTGTTTGGCGAAATTCAAAAAGCAAGGCAATCGTTGCAAAACGATTTGCTCATGAGCAGAATACCAAATATCTTTACCGGATTAAGTGCGGAAGATAAGATAATTTGGGATAGGGAATCCGATCAAATTATTGCCGAAGTGGAAAAAAGAGCTGAAAAGATAATTCAAGCTAGAGTTCCGGGTCCGACAATTGAAAAAGAAAAAAACTTCAGTATTTATAAGCAATCCAAATAATAATAACAATCAGCGCCTTCTCATATATTATGAGGAGGTGTTTTTTTGTGCTTAAAATTCGCAGAATAAAACCACAATGGCAGAAAATAGCAATCGCTCTTGCCTATATAATCGGGATAACTTTTTCAATTTGGAACTATGATATAATAATCGGCTACGACTTAACCAATGCAAAATCCATCCTCGCCGCCCAAATCCCCTCGCTAGACTTCTCGGACAGTAGGGGCGACCCGTGGTCGCCCGCCGACAATATCAATCATCCCCCCAATGATGCCGACCTCAAGCCCGTCCTCGCCCTCGATATGCACCCGGGGTCCGGTGAAGGCTACCTCGAAATCAATGGCGTGCAAATCAAAAACCACACCAATCTCACGCCGTCCGCCAAAACCATCGCCGCCGCCCCCGCAATCAAAGCCGCCGGCAAAGGCCCGCAGGTGCTCATTGTCCACACCCATGCCTCCGAGGCTTTCGCCCGCACCGATTCCGATTGGTATAACCCATCCGACCCCTCGCGCACCCAGGACATGAATTTCACTGTTATGAAAGTCGGCGAGGAAATGGCCAAAACTCTCGAAGGTATGGGCATTAAAACTCTCCAAGATCGCAGTGTCCACGACTATCCCGCGTATAACGGCTCCTATAAATCCTCGCTCGCCTCGGTCGAAAACTACCTCAAAAAATATCCCTCGATTAAGGTCGTCATCGATATCCACCGCGATTCTATGCAGCGCGATGACGGCACCCGCCTCAAAAATATCATCGAAATTGATGGTGAAAAAATCGCGCAAGTTATGATTGTTACCGGCACCGATGCCATGGGCCTCGCCCACCCAAATTGGCAGCAAAACCTCGCTTTCGCGATTAAATGGCAGCAGCAAATGAATGCCGACACTCCGCGCATCACCCGCTGCATCGACCTTCGCGAAGAGCGATTTAACACCCACACCACCACCGGCACCCTGCTCCTCGAAGTCGGCTCCACCCAAACCACACTCGATGAAGCCCTCCGCGGCGGCCGCCTCGCCGCGCAATCCCTCGGAAAGCTGCTGCTTGAATAAAAAAATGACCTCCCCTGTTAAGGGGAGGTGGCTGCCGTAGGCGGTCGGAGGGGTTCGTCCTTAACACAAATTTAACATAATCTTTACACAAACTTAACATAAGGGTATTGACTATCCTTTTTTTATTTGTTAAGGTTAACATAGAGAAAGGGGCGGATTAAAATGAACCTATTACAATCACTGAAAGACAACAAGCAATTCGGCGACATCACAATGAAACAAGTAACAAATGCCGGGCAAGATCTCATGGGTAGCCTGCATCCGCTTATGATGCTTGGTCAAGTGGCATCTATGCCTAAAAACACAATTGAAAAAGCCGGTAAAGACATCGGCACGAGAGGAATGTAAATCATGAACAATAAAAAAGTTTACTCAGAAACCTATGCCACTCTTTTGGCGCTCGGCGAGGAGCAAATAAATCGCCTGCCGGCCGATGTTTTCGAGCTGATTAAAAAAGAAAGCTTGGAAATGTATATGCCGCGAATCGACGCAGAAAAGCCGCTTAGCGAGCAAGGCCTATCCGAAGAAGCGCTGGCCATGATAGCCCTATTGCGCCTTGAATATTGGTGCGATTCTGATGAAGAAAAAGAGGAATTTCGGCAATATTTGCAAACCAACGAGCAAAAACTCGAAGAAATCCTAATGAACACAACTTCCACCCGCGAACTGCTCAGGCTGATTAGGAAGAATAGGTAGAGGTGATTATTATGGAATATGAAAAAATAATGCATAACGATAGAGAATACATATGCACAAAAAAAGTATCCGCCAAAAACACAGGCGAATTCTATGAATTTTTCACGACCACAGGAACCCCTCACGCCATCTATGGTAATAAAATTGCTGGCAAGTGGCACTTTTTAGATTATAAAAAAGATAAAGCTACAATTGACGCTCTGCGCCAACGCTTTGAGGATCCTAATGTTTTGAAAGGAAATGTTCATATACATAGAAAAGGACATCCCAGTGATACTAATAATATTTTGAATACTATATTTGGTAAAAATTTAGTAAAACAAAAAAATAGAAGTATTGAAGAAGTCGCATCGTTTATGGTAGAAGAGTTTTTTGGCAATTGGCCCGAAGCAAATAAAGCGGAACTTTTTGAGAGCCTAAAGAGCCAAGCGCATAAAAATATTGTTGATTTTAAATATGGAAGTGTAGGGCTAAATGATGGCGCATATTGGTCAGATACTCGCAAAATTAAACTTAATCCAATAGGGGTTGATAAACAATCTACAGCTTTTCATGAAACATTACACGGTTTAACTAGAGATAAAGATTTTGGATTTAGATTAGGTCTTGCAAGAAGTCAAAATTATGTTGGCCAAGGGGGATGGGTTAGAACCGGAACTGCACTCAATGAGGGATATACAGAGTTATTAAGTAATAAAGCACACCGACAATTGCTAGGGGGCACATCATATCCAAAACAAGTCAGAAATGCCAGCTTTTTTCATGGGCTTTTACCTAAAGAAGCAGTAGGTAATGCTATTATTGCAGCTGATCAGGAGTTATTCAAAGAAACATTTTTTCAAACAACAGGCATGGATGCTACTCCACTAATGAAGGCAATGGATGACCAATTGTTTGCAAAAACGAATCTAGATAGAAAGCTGGCTGACAAAAGAGTTTTTGAACATATTAATTTAATGATTGATGGCAAAATTTCTAAACAAAAAAGTATAGAAGATATGATGAAAGTTAAAGAAGAATTAAAAGAAGTTAATAAATTATTAAAAAATAATAATGGGTATTGGAATAAAGATTATATCAATCTAGTTGATAATAAGATGGTTTCCATTGATAAGACTATTAAGGATATGCAAGTTTCTGTAACAAATAGATCATTAGAAAGAAATCAACCGATGATCCAGCAAAATTTAACAACACCTAACTTAATGCAGAGCAATACAAGAGCAGTAGGGCTTCAAGCAATAAACACGCCTAACATGCCCACAAAAGGAGCGATTAACATGGCAAATCCAACAAAAGGCAGTACATACATAATGAGCGATATTCACGGAATGGGTGATATGTTGCAAAATATGCTAGGCCCAGGGGGTATTAATTTCTCGGCTAACGATCGCTTAATTGTGCTAGGCGACATAATGGACCGCGGCCCGCAATCAGCGAAAGTTTTCAATCTTTTAGATAGGCCTAATGTAACAATTCTGCCCGGTAATCACGAGAAATTTATGCTTGATTTTGTTGAGGCTAATAGAGGAAACCATGTTAATGCTATGGCAGAAATATTTAATAATAAAGAGGCAATAAAGGCCGGTAATTTTTCAAATATTAATGCCAATGGATTAGATCATGCAAGAAATTGGCTCAGAAATGGCGGTGATAAAGCCGTAGATTCATTTTTACAGCAAGAAATGAAGCAACCCGGATTTATAGATGGCATGATAAATAAAGTCTCGCAACATATTGATGCCCCTTATTTGAAAATCCAAAATGGTAACAAAAGGATTTTCGCAATGCATTCGGATCCCGGCTCAGATGTTATAGGAAAAATTATGCGAGGGGAATCGCTAAGTCATGCAGAAAAATATGGAGTAAGTGGAAAAGGCGGGATTATGTGGAATAGGCCTGCCGATAACGGTGCAATGCTTCGAGAAGGTAATTATTCAATAGTATCCGGGCATAACCGAACTCAATACGAATATCAAAGAAGATGGGCAAACAAATATAATATCGACGGCGGCGCAGCATACGGCGGTGATTTAATATGCTATCGATTTGAAGATGATATGCGGTTTATGGCGCATCAAAACGGCTCTCTTTCCACTATTGATAAATTTGGAAATATGGAAGCTCAAGTTTTAGAGGGACAATTCATAACAAACTCAAAAACAAACTATATGGTTCATGAAAATATGCTATATAAAAATGGAAAGAAATTTAAGGCAATAGATGAAGCGCGTGCAATTGGTGGCGAAGGACTAGGAGTGCAATTAGAATGCTTCAAAGATGGCAAGCAAGTTATGATAACAGAGCCGGTCACGCAGTTTCATCTAAAAAATAATGGCCTAACTGCTCCAATAGTGGAAAAAACAGTGGCTAAAGCACCGTCAAAAGCACCCGGCATTTTCAAAGCATTTAACAAGTCATTAGGCAGATTTGGCGCCATGTGGGGCAGGCGAGCAGTGAAAGTTGGAGTAACAGCGGCAGTAGTTGCAACTCCTTTTGGCGGCGTTGCTGTGGCTGCACCGGGTGCTATAGGGGCAACTATAGCTACAGAAGTAGGGGTAAATGCAATAATTGGAGGAAATGAAGGATACCAAATGCATGTTGAAAGAGAAAATATGAAAAAAGAGTTTCTCAAATGGTCGCCGGAAAAACAGCAAGCATATACTAAAAAACATCCACAGGATGCAGGAGAGCTTTATAAAAAAATGGATTCTTATGAAAAGCATGGGCTTGAAAAAACCAATCCGGAGCTTGCAAAGCAATTTGAAAGCAGGAATTTTTGGGAAAAAACAAAGGAGTTCGGCCAAAAGGGCAACGACTTTGCGGTGAGGACTACCGGTGCAAATATGTTTGGAGAAACTGTAGATGCAGCGGGATTTGAGCGAGGCGGCATGACCTCCACCGCCGAGCATAGATTTAATACATTTTCTGAGGATTATGCGCAGAAATATCCAACGCCTGAGGAAAATCTTTCAAAAGAAGAGCTTGCAAAAACTCCAGCTTCAGTAATAAAAGAGGCATCAGAAAAAGATAAGCAAAGGAAAGAGACTGAAAAACAGGTTGGGGAAGTTAAAGAAAACATGGAATTTGATAAACAGTTTATGCCGCAAGATAACACAAGAGTTCATACTGCTGCACCACAATTAGATTTATTAGAATCAATGAAAACCAACGAACAATTCGGCGATACAAGCACCAAAAGCACAGCTAAATCCGCAGAAATGCTAGAAGCATTTCGCGAAAAATGGGGCAAAGGATTGATTGAACCGCAAGCTCCAATAATCCCGGCAACAAAAAGATAATAGGGGATGCCGCCCTCGGCGTCCCGCACTTCGAAGAAATTGCATATTAAATTCCCCTCCGCCGGAGGGGTGCCGGCGAAGTCGGCGGGGTGGTGTCATCATATTTAGAAAGAGACCACCC
>Ga0123353_10013857_pt1 | contig 11579 bp, 7 predicted proteins | sample TergutLab28metaG_3_FD_92763 | JGI IMG/M metagenome (GOLD analysis project Ga0123353, IMG submission 92763) | Labiotermes labralis P3 segment gut microbial communities from Petit-Saut dam, French Guiana - Lab288 P3 | ecosystem: Host-associated > Arthropoda: Insects > Digestive system > Gut ... | reverse complement strand
ACCTATAACAACAAGTGAAGAAATGTAATACAAACTGCTTGAGCATGAAAATGAAGGCATTCTGGTACTTCACAACTTAGTTAACTCTTATCAGTTGATATCACATAGCATCTCAGAAGATCTAACTCAACAATACCTCTACAAAAACTTAAAATTTTGCCTTACTATGTGAACTCAGTATGAACCTTCATCATGTCACCATTCTCGCACCTACAATTTTGAGGTGGTGCCAAGATTTTTTTGGCAAATTTGTGCAACCTGGCATTATTAATACAAATAACACCCTGAAACTCTTTAATTTGTACAATGAGCCTCAGATGTTTCTTCTGAAGTTCTTTTTTCACTAAAATGGAATTTCACTCTGTAAGGCAAAAAAAAAAGTCTACTATTCTTAGACCCACAAAATTTCTTCTTCGGGGGAAAAAAAAAATTAATGCTAATGTGGACAATGGATTTTAATGTGTTCCATATTCCATGCGTGACATTATTAAATTACATTATTATTCAAAAGTAGAATTTTAACCCAAATTATACATATTTTTAATATTATGGAGTGATGGTGACACATTTAACTATAACTGTATTCTTGTATCAACACCCAAAGCTGGCCGGATTACTGGCTGAAACATGTTGGTGAACATGTTATAAATAAAAATACTTATAAAATTAAAGTGCATTTGTTGGTTTGTTTATACACTTGACAAAAGTGGACAATACACTTTTGAATTTGTATACATTGTGTTAGGAATCTATAAAATAAAAACATAATGGAAAAGTTGTGTTCATGGGATATTATAGTAAGCATGTACAGAAAGTCACAAGAATACACTACAACTTAAGCCTATGTCCAAATCGCTGTATACAGAAAAAAAAAAAAATTGTTCAACCTGGCAACCACCATGGTGGACACAAAGTTCACATTTCTCATTCAAACAATGCTCACTGTCACTACAGTGATTATTCACACAAAGAAAGTTCTGCAGATTCCACTTAACAACCATGTAACAACTTGATTTAAAAACTGCAGTGCTGATCTGGTATCATCCTGTACTTCAGCCTCCTAATCATGTAAGAGAAAAATTTAAGGCATTACTTGATACAGAATTTTTCTTTTATTTATAATTACAAGACTCAACACAAAGACAATACAAAGTTAACTAAATGCAATTAACTATTGCAAGTAGTTACATAATTCATGTCTGTTCAAGACACATGAAGTACTAATACACAAGACAGAAAATACATCTTATGATGTTAGTTTTGACATCATGTTTATTTAACAATGCCATCAGTATCTCAGACTACACAGTATTGATAGGACAGATGCAGGATCAATTGGAAAGGAATAGGAAAGACATGGTCATGGGCTAATCGAGGCAGAAATGGCACCTGCCTAGTGTGACTGGGAAAATGCAAAACATGTCACCCAAGACAAATGGTGTCCAGGCAGATTTCAAACTGGGCAACTACAAAATACAAGTCTTTAGAGTTATTACTACACAAAAATGCTCAGTAACACCATGCTGCTGTCCGGTAAGTGAGCAACAATGTTTCACAGGAACTTAGTGCTTCCATCTACAAGGTTATCATTTCAACCTTAAAGATGGAGGCAGTATGAATCTCTAGTACTGGACTACACTGAGTCATGATGCAGAAGACTACAGTATGACTCTGCCAACTGCCAACACTATACAGCAGAGCCTCCCAGTTCATGGCTTCACACATTGCACTTTGTCTATTCATGAAAGCCCATGCATGGTCATGCTGAGAAATGCACAAGATGCCACTTCTGTCTGGCTGTCTCAATCAGTAGCTACCTATATATCAAGCAATATGAAACCTACTTTGTACTTCTCACAATTTTTAGAACTGACTGTTACATATGTGTTTGAATTATGTCTGGAGAGCATGATACATGTGCTCATGAAGAGTATAAAGTTAAAAAGAAATGGTAAGTGATGTCTCTGTCAGACAATGCTGAGATGTTTTGTAAGTGACATGGGAATTAGAGTTACAGGGCTTGGATAATAGTATGGTATGCACAGATCAAAAATCCATTTCATCAGGAACAATTACAAGAGCCGGCAAAGCACGGCATAGTAAAGAACATCCTCGTGTTATCCCACAAAAGAAGGGCTCCCAGATATCCAGAAGGCTGATACCAGGAGGGTCTTATCGTTATGCAAATATGGGGAGGATTTTGACCAGCTGACAGTGCTGGGAGAACCATATGATGAAGGAAATCTAACACTGTTGTGGAGAGGCCTCAGCTGACGGTCACTGCTCTGAAAAAAGGCCTGCAGATGGTATGTGACTTAGTCGATAATTTCTTTGAGGTCAACAATTTTATGGATAGATGCCTAATATTTAAGCACACAATGGAGGCTGCCATTGCAACATTCAAGAAGGTGTACAAGGATATGGAGAAGAAGGCAAAGCAACTAAATATCACCCCTATCTTCATTAAGTCTCCTGTCTCGAATTCTGCCATTCAGTCTGCATCACTTGATCACCTTGACAACTTCTGGCAAGGAACACCATCACGCCAAAAAATAATACCACAAAGGTTTTCACTTTATCATACATTTACATATTATCATGTTTCATTTGGCTCTGGTTCCCCTAAAACCATTCTTCCCACAAGGTATTAAATTTCCACATGGAAATTTCATTGTTTGTGGGATTTTTTTAGGAATGTAATCCCTGCCAATAGCAAGGGTTTGCTGTATACTGTTCTGATAAATGAATAAGAGAGTATCTTGCACTGGTGGAATGATACTGACAGAACAAATCCAAAGTACTCAAAGGAAAACCTATTCCAGTTGTCACTTTGTCCCCCACAAATCCCACACAGAGTGCCTGGGTTCCATACTGACAGGCTGGTAACTGCCTCAGCCATGGAAGGGGCCAAATCTCATACTTAAAAAAAATATATATATTTCTTTCTTGGATGTGTGCTGCACAAGAATATCAGTGGCTCAAACATTTAAACCCCTTCTGAGTGAGTAACACAAAAATGAACCTCCATCACAATACCTGGTAGCTTGTCACTGTTATGCCAACCTATACATTAATAATATCATGACCAATAACATAACAGATGAGACACAAACCTGGTAAATCAACTGCTATAACAACATGGCCAATGCCTGCCATGAGTTGCATTGTTCCAACGTTTTGCCAAGTTTCTGATCTGAAACTTTGACCATGCAGAAGGAGTATTGATTGACCAGATGGTTTCACACTGCTAGGAGGTGATGCTTTGCGGTAAAACACATTTATACCCTGAGACAAGAAAATTACTTTAAGACATCTGTAACAAAGGCAAAAATGGCTCCATAACACAAGTTAAATCTGGTAACCAGTTAATCCTCTAAGTGTTGAATATTTAACAGCTTAAACTTTAGAACACACACTAAGGGAAAGGACACTTTGGTTTAAAATATCTACAAGAAACACTCCAAGAATAAAACTTCAAGCCTCTAGCCAGTCACTTCTTTGCATGTAAAAAGTTTAGTAACTTCCATAATAACAAATAATGTTCACTGCAAATTAGAGTGTGTTCTGTTATTTTAACAAGTAAAAAAGTTTCATACACCCCTACATAAGTCATAAGTAACAAAATTCTTCCTAAGCTAAAAAAAATGCACCTCTATTTTCACAGTGCCTGTTGCAAGACTGACATGTTTGATATCAACACCTTCGGGAAGTGATCTACTGTACAGATCCACCGTTCTCCAATTTATTTTGTCACCTGTTGATTTCAACTCACTGGCCATGTCCTGAAACTGGTACATGCAACACAATCAATATCCATCACAATCCAGTGTCTTCAAAATGTAAAAAATATAACTCATGAACACCTATAGCTTCCCCACACTTCTGCACTGATATGGTAAGTAATCAATAAATACCTCGACTTATAAACAAACAAATAAATAAATAAGGCCCACGCCATTCCATTTAAAATCCATTCTAATTTATTACTGTTAACAATGTAACAATCTCATAGCACCACCAAACAATAAAACTTGATATGGTATTTGATATGATCAACTAACCTAAATATATCACACAGAACATCTTATTTTACAACATACATGTGCTGTAATTTCAGTATGCTACAGGCACAGTTCATATACAGGTAACAACTGAGAATTACATACCAGTACTCGTAGCAAAGTATGTGTCAAACTTCAAATTATATGGTTAGACGGAACGGCCTTAAAAAGTCGCGTTGCCCATTACAACCACAACTAACCTAACAGCAAATGGCTTGCAACTTGTAATATAAAATATTACATCCCCATAACCTTCAACTTCCTGGCCGGTACTTTCAGATCAGGAGTTATAACAGTATAATGTGCAACGACCATACCTTGAAAATGTTAAGTTCCGGTAGCTTCACCAGACCAGTAAACGCAAGGTAACACCAAATAAAAATAAATACCGCAACGACAAACAACTTTACCCACGATTTCATCGTAAAATATATTCACGTTGTTCAAAGTATCAAGTCATACGACAGCTAATGGACATAGTATCTCCACCGTTGACAATACGCGGACACTGCGATTGCGTTAATGCACTTCCCAATTTGACCGGAAGCGACACAATGTTTTTTGACACACGTTACGACATATCTACAAATTGTTACGTCTTCCTCGAACACGTAATTTACGAAGTAAGATGTGGAATTAAGCGGGTACTGCACGTGAAATTTCTTCACACAAGCGTAACGGCTCCATAGTGTACAAACGCGCCTGTGGAAATGCACAGAACCACCAGGTTTTTAATCTCAGTGACAACATCGGCCCCATTTGTGGCGAGTTCTTTATGATTTTAATTCGTTGTTAATTGTAACAGCTTAATAAATGCTATCACTCTTATTTTATTGTCTAAGAGCCCCAATGACATATACATACCAATGCGTTCTACATACAAGTCTCCACACTACAGATCATATATGACTCTACACTATTGAACAAGGGTTAATTTACATGTACTATGAACTGCGGAAACCGCCAAACACAAATTCACGCTCCTTTTCATTCACTACTAAATTCAGACAATTCAGACTGACTTACTTCCATAATTCGAAAGAACATGTCGAGATATAAATGCAGGTTGGAAGTTTTGGCTGAAAGACTATTCTCTCTATTCAGTATTATCGTACTTGATATCGTTCTACAATTTTCCAGTACTTTCAATAACTACCACGCAATAACAATAATGCGAGGAAATTTATAAATTGCGACTCGGAAGGTATCGACATTGGAAGAAATTATGAAGTTAATAAGTTTTGTGTAGCACACAGGACGTTTGGAACAACAGGGATGTGCCGATGAAAAGATCGCGGAAAAAGAAAGGTGCTGGCTTTCAGCATGTCTGCGGTAAACACTAATTCGACTCAGAGGCGTAGGACAGGTTGTTTAGCCACTTGGGTGACTAATCACAATGGCCACCCCTAACAGGAATTTTGAACTATCAAAAAATCACATTCAGTGAATAATTTTCTTGTATCGCATCTAAATAATTTAAAATTTTAACGCAAAAATATTTTTTTATTTAATATGTTTATTTTGCAGCCCCTTGAATTCCACCGCCTGGGGCTGTCGCATCACTCGCCATCCCCTAGCTACGACCCTGCTTCGACTGAAGTGCAGTGAAAAATTCACGGCCTTCGAAATAAATTTGTCGTATGGTGTTGCAATACCATATTTATGAACTCTGTACGGCACCTGCTGTGGGTCGAATAGACTAGTAGTTTGTGAACTGCATGCATTAGACTATATACGTGAAGACGGAACCTGTCTTTCCGGGCAAATATGCCAGAGCAGTAATGATTTATTCATATTCGGGAGGTTCCTGATTCGAATCTCGCCCGGGACACCGACTATCTGAGATCCTTCAAGCTTTTCCTCGTTCCTCGCAGGAAAATTCAACGATATTAGCCTTACCTTAACTAGAGACTCTCAAATTCAGTATTCACGACCGTTCAGTATTAGAAGATAGTCTAGCTCCAGACAGCGTCGTAAAAAATAGGTTAAGTCAATAATTACACCTGATATTCTTTGATGGAATATGCAATATGTGTGATGTATACATCTAAATGTTTACGTAATTTATATTTAATAATTCATATAACCTATACATGTATATATTTATACAATAATTATGCAATATACTTAACTAATTAGAGTGGAGTAATGCAATACACTTAACTTTAACAAAGCAGTTTCTTTCCCTATTCTTCTGTTATTAATAACTGAACCACAACACGGCAGCCTTTGCTAGATATTCTTTGTAAGACTCATGACAGTTTATTCTACGCAGCATAAGTGTAGAGCTAGACACCGAAACGAGCGAGAAACAAAGCAAACAACACGCGTTTACGTATGAAAGTAACCGTACTGACGCGAGTGCGTAAGGGACATTGCTGTGCACGCGCGCGACATCGCTATTAGTTAAACCCGTCCTGTATCTGAAAGACTTCGCTCGACTTAAGGGGATCCGTGGTTGTGTAGCTGCCATGGATAATTGCTGCCAGTCACCTAATAAATGGCGGGAATGGCGACAGCTAGTATGGAGGTGTTAGTTTCGTAAGTTTATTCAAGATGCTCTGTAAGGACAGATGGCGATGTTAGGTTCATACCGTGAAGATGCCACAAATAAGCTGTGAGAAGAAGTAGCCGCAGCGTATGGTAGGACGAGTTGTAAGTATTTTCAAGTGAATGGCATGCTGGAATCAGAAAATCAACCATTGAAGTACGCATATACAACCACACCATAGTATATCAGCAGTACCTGTGTATAATGTTCATTTCAGCAGTGTGTTTCGGTTCATCAGGAACCATATTTACGAAGATATATTACAGAGTAAAATACATACACATGCATGCTACTGTCAATAGAAATCTTGTGTAGATGTGTATACAATCGTTAGTTACAAACGTACATACATACATTCTATGGATCTACAAGTGTGTTAAGATTAACAAAGTATGTGGAACAAGCCATAAATATACAAAGTATATGGAAGTTTTACTGTGGAAAATATTATAAACATTTTATCTACATTATAGATCTCCAAACTTTTTATGGTAAAGGGCTGGTCCACGGACCGAGCGTGAAAAAAACTACCTAATTATTTGTAACATTTTTATAGTACATACAAAATTTACAGATGTGGTTGCTGGTTGGAGATCTATGATATACAGTACTACGAATCACCTTTGCATTTAAAAAATCATCTACAGAGTAAAAGAATCTCCGGCGTTCATTTAATAGGAGGCTGGGTGGGTTCGGAAGCCGATCGGGGCGTTTCAAAGAAGAGAAAATTCTCTCAAAATCCCACGTTATTGCAACAACCAGTTTCTCGGCATGTGAAAGGGATTTTCGGAAGTTCTTGAAGCCGGTGACAGTACTACTCAGTACGAAGTGAAAAGTTTCCACAGATATTGTCAAGTATTCTAAAAACCGCTCTGGGTGATTTCGAAGCTGTCAATAATATGATGAAAGTCCCGTACATTTTTCGCGTTGATTACTCGGGTGAACACCACATATTTAGCGTACGGATTTTCTAGCAACATAGCACGGCGAAATGACTTCGGTGACATGTAACGGATGACTTATGAGAACAACTATTTACAGTCTGATCAGCTGGTCGGGATGTCGTTTCTTCGCTTTAATAGATGCGGTCTAGCCAACACAGGCCATCTGCTTGCAGTCTGTCTCTTTGTCACTCTCTCGCAACCAAGTTCTCCTGTTAAGTCGTACCCTAAATGTGAATAACAGAGGGTGTGGGTGAATTGCCGATTGACAGTGAGTGTTGGTAACCATGGAATTTTTGACGTTGCTGCTGACGCTTGCTGCGCTCTGGTGGAGAAGAGGAACACTACAGTAAAAAATGATCTGGGGGGACTAGGAAGTGGGATGTTGGTGTTCATCTCGTGGGCGGTAGATGCCATATACATAAGGGGGGAGTTATTGGGGAGTGGAAAGAGACAGTCGATTGTGAACCAACCGGCCCAACTTCCAGTATTTCAGTTCGCGCGCAGACCTGTTAGTAGTGACAGTCGTCTATAGCCCGTGGTATTCACATACCCATCCGTCAACAAACACAGATAACTAACAAACCACTTTTGTCAGAAGTGTCAGCTACTCATTAGTATTACTGTTATGTGTCACTGTTGTGTGGATGCCGGAGATGGCGATAAAAACAAAACGGGAAATCAGCAGACAACAATGGGACTTCTATAGCTGATATTTTTTTCTTTGCACTTATTTCTGTTATAAGCTGAGGAGAGAACAGTAGTTTTTTTTTTACCAAATTTATTTTGCTACAAGTTACACAAGATAGTAAGAACATTTGGTTTGCGATATCAATAACTGACAAGATGTATGAAACTGGATGGCACTGGGTGGCACACCAAAACACCTACCGACATCATCTTGTGAGAGTCTTACTGGTGTGCCTCGTCTTTGAATTAATCATTTCTCCAGGTAAGTTTGGAAATTCACATTATACCGGACTTAGTGCCCTCGTAATTTATAGAGAATCAATACGTACAGTATACATGTAACAATATCTGATATAGTTACACTGTGAGAGAATTCAGTGGTTATTTTACTTAAAACGATGTATTGGAAAGGAGGATGAAATTCATATTAAATATGAAAGTTTAAATAGAAAATAGGGTATAAGAAATTTGGGTACCTATATACTGCACGCTTTGTGGCCACAACGCAATTGATTTTCTCCACACCGGGAAGAATAGATTGTGACATATGTGGGCAAATCTGCATACATATGATTTCGTAATGCGTTGTGAAAATGTATACCGAAATTAATGCTTTCAAAGATTTAAATTGGCGGGGAACGACAAGTTGAGTTTCAAATTTCCGCCAGTCGTTATACCAGTTTTTAAATTTGCAGTTGGACCGCGTTAGGTCAATGTATCACACCAGTAGATGTCGTTTAACCTTTCAGCATAAATTGCATGCAAGAGAGATTTAAAAAAAAAACAGAGTTTCTACCTCATAGAAAACATTCTGTCCATAACAAAGACCCGCTGTTGAGGGAAAAAAAATCGCTGTTACATTTGGAAATCTTATCGAATACATGAATACGTTCTGTGGGCAAATTTATGTGCAGCAATTAATCTTAAAACAGATGGTACTCCTACTGTGCTTTAAGAGGTAGATACTTAATTTGTTTGACAGAATAATATTAGTGCCGACTTGGAACAATAATAAAACATTCGGCAGAATTATTTATAGCAAAAAAGTTACACAGTATCTAGTGTTTTTGCCTATCATAGTTTCCAGCAAAATGACGCTGCGAGCTGGCTTGCAGTTGTTTTGAGATCCGTTTGGGGTCGATATTGTTCCCTCTTGCACGTGTACCTCAACAACCCTGCAGACCTTGCCTGGTCCTATCAAATGGGAGGCTCATTTCCAGGACATCATCTTTCTGCCTTGTAAAAGAGGCAGCATAATGACTTCGAACATTTGGGCACCATCTACCAAACTACGCGGTGTCACACCGAGCGACCTGACTGAAACGTTTAAATCCTTCGTTATGCTGCGTTCGGTTTGGAACTCAGGTATTCGATACAGCAACTAGGCAATAGGCTGGACGGTCCAGGGTTCGAATCACGGTAAGGGACAAGAGATTTTTCTCTTCTCCAAAACGTCCAGACTGGCTCTGGGGCCCCATCCAGCCTCCTAATCAGTTGTTCTTGCCTGGAGGTAAAACGGACGGAGTACCGAGGTTAAGAATAAATGGAGTCATACTTCTGCTCCCTCTATATGCCTTTATGTCATGGACAGAAACAACTCATTTTATGGATCTCACAACGAACGGCGATTATTTCCTCACACGGCTTTCACTAAATGGTTTTTAGAGCTGAGACGGAATGTGCTTACGGCGCGGTACGATCCTTATCTTTAACAATAATTCAGGTTAATTTTCGTTCAGGCTGTGCCAAGGTTCAGGCGGTTAGTCGCCGGTCTCACAGCACGGAGGCCCGGCTTCGATCCCTGGTCAGTCCATGTGAAGTTTGTGGTGGACAAAGAGACACTGTGACAGGTTTTTCTCCGAATACCTCGGGTTTCCCCTATCATTAACATTCCACAAATGCTCCACACTTAACTCCATCTACTGATTGCTCTTGCCAGAAGGACAAATGGGCCAAGATTGGGAAACTCTCAAAAGCAAAGCTCCTTCGGCAGTCGGGTGAATTGGATACAAATGTACTGGTACTCTTTTTCGTCTTTGGAGGTTTAAGGGGCAACACTTTGACACATTTCCGACAAATATCCTATTCGAATTTCGACTGGGACACTGTATGCCCCTAATTGAGGTTTTTCGTTGTTTTCTCAGCCCTTCCACGCAATTAGGCTAGGATTGCTTTCCCAACGTCTTTAGCACTGAACTGTTCACTATCATCCACTCATTCGAGACGGTATAGAGCGAAGTTACCAACTGTGACATTAAGTACATTATGGATAATTGATAAACACAAGGTCTCGCATTCCGAAGTCCATAACCTTCACGCGGTTCAGATAACCCTCAAATCACAGACTCTTCATCTGGTTACTGCAAACGCCATTACGAAACATGCAGGTTCATTTGGTGTAATGTACACATCTCTTGAAAGAAAGAGTCTAATCTTCTGGAATGTCACGCCATGTTGATTGGTAAATTTCCCATAGTTACCGACGTCTCGATGGACGCTCCTTCGAAACGTCGGTAACTGTTTATCGGTCGACATGGCGGAACATCCCAGAGGATTTAGTTCTTTATCAATACCGCTCTGAGGGCCTAAAGCATCGTTAAAAGTGTCTACAGCTAGGCGTATTTTTAGGAGCGTACGCATAGTCGCGAACAATGCCTGTTAGCTTCATGTCCGTCCGTCTGTCCACATGCATTAAAGCGACTTCCCCTGAATGGATTCCCCTGAAATTTTATATTGGGAACTTTTATGAAAAGCTGTCGAAAAACACGAAATTTGTTTAAAATCTGACACTGAAATGAAAATCTAAGTACGTGTTATTGTTGCTGCTGTCACTAAATCACCTTAATAGTGCTCTGTCCGAGTGAAATTATATCAGGCTTTAGGATAGCCGAAGTGGTATAAATATTACGCGAACGCGCCACATTATTATCTTATAGGTGCGTTGCCTGTCTTGTTTCACTGGGGCGAGACTATCTGCCCGTGTAAACGCGGAATTTCACGAACGAAAGTTGTGCCAGTGTGGAGGAATGGAGGAATGTTATTGACAGGGGAAAATCGAAGTAGGTGTAGGTACTTTGTCGGCTGTCCTGGGAAGGAGCTCTCGTTTCCGCAACGATAACCTGGTAACTAAACCACACATATTTTCTTCACGTAATGCTATGCTTTATAACACTAGCAGTCAAAAATAGAGGGTAGTAGTGATGAACGAGGAAGCGATTAAAGTATATAGCCTGAGGGAGTGACAAATAAGAATTTCGGCCGCGGGGGGGGGGGGGGGAGCGGAATTTTTAAAAATTTTGTGTTAAAAGGCACTATGGGAACGTGTCTCCCCCTTGT
>Ga0123353_10013856_pt1 | contig 11580 bp, 6 predicted proteins | sample TergutLab28metaG_3_FD_92763 | JGI IMG/M metagenome (GOLD analysis project Ga0123353, IMG submission 92763) | Labiotermes labralis P3 segment gut microbial communities from Petit-Saut dam, French Guiana - Lab288 P3 | ecosystem: Host-associated > Arthropoda: Insects > Digestive system > Gut ... | reverse complement strand
TGTCTTTCACCAAATTCCATTCGAAATGCCGTCTGGCATGCTTTAAATGAACCTGTTTGCCAGTATTTACGAACGAGAAACCCATGCTGTTCGACTGTATACATAGACAATAGTTTGGGGCCTCTAGCAAGAGACTCAATCTGTATAACAAAAGATGTCCTGGAGGTTCATTAAGTAGAACCAAGTAAAAGAATCTGCCATGTCTATCACAAGAGACTAACCTAGGTGTAGGTGGTAGGATAATACTGAATAGAGGTTAAACAGGATGTTAAGATGTAGACCACATTCATTTTGAGTTATTCACTTTATGGACTTCATCTACTGTCACTCATAAAAATAAAACGTATTTCGAGGACAAGATCAGTCCCCAACCTCAGGCTTAAAATTAAGGTTCACACACTCAGTGGACACCTCTGGGCAGGGTGGGCCCAAATGTGGTGTCAACCTTATTTTTAGCCTGAGGATGGAAATTATTCTGTCATGAAACACTGTTTTATTGTTAACACAAGATGATGGGCAGAATCCATACAGTAAGTGATCCCAAATATGATATACAACTGCTATAACCTTACAGAATTTCATAGGAAGCTTCTTTTAATGCAGAACTAAGTGCTGCAGAACAGTCAGCATCTCTGTTCATTATACAGTAAAATTCCATCTACTCAAAGGCACACTGTTTCTCATTGACACAGTAATGAATCTTTGGGTTCCATAACAGAAAGGGTATTTCTTCATCAGCTGACTTATCAGTTAAACACTTGTCACTAGATTCACACACCATCTGCTTTAACATTACAAATCTGGGCATTCTGCCCACAGCTGATATGTATGTTTCACATGGGAATCAGAACAAGCAGCAGTTTCAAAATGCTGCACATAAAGTATACCAATGCATGCAGTACCACATAAAGCAATATTAGGCCATCTATGTACAATGATGCCTCAATCAAAACCACATAATACATGAGTTTGATGTTCAGGTGACCATGCATCGTAATAAATTCTTATAATAAAACCAACTAGATGCACTAATTTCTCAAATTTATTTTTGGAATAAAACTCTACATGTTTTGGACAGTTCCTATGTCCATCATCAAGAGTTTTGCACTGTACACACAGCAAACCTGTATAACATATACCATTACTGTGTGTACAGTGAAAAGTTCCTGATGATGGCAGAGGAACTGTCTGAAACATTTAGAGTTTTATTCCAAAAATAAATATGAGAAATTAGCACATCTAGTTGGTTTTATTACAAGAATACATAACACACCCATAAAACAGGCCTGCCCAACCTATATGTGGTGTGGGAAAGATTGGCAAAACATGGTCTAGAAGCGTGCAACATGAAATTCAATACACAGCATGAAGAATTAATGAGTGTATGTATGCACAATTTTGTGCATGTCTGTACACCATGTGCAATAAAAAATATGCTGATAATAACAGGAAAACTTTATGAAAAACTGTAATTCACAACCTATGCTACGGTGTTCTAATTTTACACAATTTTTAAAAAATACCATTGTGTCATAATACATGTCTAAATATACAAACAGCACACAAGTTCTCACATTGCTTTGGTGCTCCATCTCCACTTTGCCATGGAAAGAATTAAAAAAGTCTCATTTCGAAGGTCTCTGGGGGAAACATAACACTGTCGTAGGCAACACAACATGTTCCCTGCAAGTTACAGGTTCAGTAAAAAAAGGTAAAGCAGTCCCATTACAGGCCTGGACAGGCCCAGAAGGTTCCAGGAAGTTAAGGCTCCCAGATTTCATGGCAACAGCACAGGATAGTGGTAAGGTTGTCAGCCTTACGCACCGGCCGCTTTTTTACCCCCAAGAAATACTCCTGGTACTCATTTCTGTTAGAGGCTGAGTTGACCCCAGGGCCATAGTGCGATCTGAAGGATTTTTATGTCCACTGACACCAACTGGGATCGAACCAGCGACCTTCTTCTGATTTGTACCACATCACCTTAATACAGGTTCAGTAGAGCTGCCAAAAAATAATTTACATAGCAAATTTTATGTAATTACATGGCCTAAGGTTGAATCAAGCAGCAATGATTTGTCTAATCATTTTAACCGATCGGTCCACCTTGAACAACAAGGCAGCAATCTCCTCTGTAACAGTGGTACCTACACACCAATCTACATAGCAGCACACTACAGATGACAGAAATCTTCATCAACACTGATATGAGAACCTCAAAATGTCGTATGGTCGTTGCTATATCCACAAGAAGCTATCGCTTGCCCCATCCTAAGCCATCAATGCAACTCACATATTCCTCACCATTTCTACCGAGGCCACATCACTGTTATCGTACTCCGTGCTATGCAATTAAATAAATTTAAAACTTACAAAGAAAAGGCCAACTTATCCTTCCAAATTAATGGCATACTGGTGGCATGTCTGCAGGCCACAGTGAACTTAGAAATTTGAGGTTGTGTTGCCAAATTTTAAAAATAAACACACAGGCACTATTACTACAAGAATGTCTTCATACAATGAACAAAATAATCTTTATTTAGATCCAAAACTAATGATTAAAAAAGATAAGTTAATATTTTTTCACTTCTAATCAGAAGACTTTACAGAAACTTAGCATCTTCCAGTTGCACTTGGTTTTTTAATTACACGTCTCAAAATTTGTGTCCAGGCAAGTTTCAATATCAATAACAAAAGGTTGAGTATCTGTTGCAGGTATGAATAGGGCGGATCAACCTCCTGGAAAATGTACTCATTAAGATATCCCACGTTTTGCATAGTGTCAAACATGAGTTAATTTCAGAGTAGTCTCTACAACATGGACATGCCAACAGTGTTAGAAACTTGTTATTCAGCAAGATCATGGAATGGAAAATTTGACCTTACAATACAAGTGCAAAGACAGCACACAGCTTGTGTCGCACTAAAGACATGTAATTTAAAGCATGATCATCTTATATATAAAATTTATACTGTCTAATCATGAATTTAGTATGGTAATGTAGCATGTAAAAGTTCAGAAACGTGGTGCTGGAGAAGAACAGAGAAGATCAGTTGCACTGATCATGTTAAAAAATGAAGTATTACAAAGAGTCAAGAATGAAAGAAACATCCCACACACAATAAAACCAAGGAATTCTAACTGAACCAGTCACATCTCTCATACAAACTGCTTTCTGAAACACATTATTAAAGGAAAGACAGAATGGATGAGAGGACAAGGAACAAAATGTAAGCAGCTACTAAATAACTTTAAGGAAGAGAGAAGACATAGGAAAAGAAGAGAGCACTAGATCATATTCTTGTGAGAACTTGTTTTTTGAAAAGGTTATGGGACTGTTGTAAGAGAGACTATACAATGAACATATAAAATGAGCAATGTTCATGATTCTTAGAGTATAAATATGTATGAACTACACAGATCAACTAACAACCTTTTACATTCAGAAAAATGCCTGCTGTGAAGCATCAAGATCATCAAGTCAATGTCTGGTGTCAAAATTGTGATTGGGGGGGGAGATAGAGCAATTCAAAATTGCGTGAAAAATATACTTGAATACACACTCCTCCACTTGAATTCCTAGTGTTAAAAATGAATCTTCACCCCTCCATTATACCATTTAAATGAACTGTATAACTTTGCTACAGTATGTAAGTAATTAGTGGAACATTTAACCCCTTGGAAACAGCATACTCTGCAAAAGACCTAGGATTTAAATGACCATCCATTACTGTGCATGTACTTGACAGGCGACTATAGTGGATATTCAGTTCTCTGAGCGTGACATTCCATGTTGACTGGAGTCAACTTCTGGTGCCACACGGTTAATAATACTTCGAACTGTACTTATCTGCATATTTTGTACATCATGACTTATCTCACATGCTACAGCAATTGTAATTTCTAGATCCACGGAATGTATGTACGTAGTATACTATCACAAATTCATGATTAAAGAGCTCCATAATATTAACATCACCGTCTTCCAGGATGAGATGCTGTGCAGTTTGGAAGAAACTACTGACTCCATCCTCCTAGCAGGAGCACACTGTGTCACATCCCAGAAGACTCTAGTCCTAAAAATCACCACTGTAAGGATCTAAAATCTGAGCAACATTATAGGTATGTCAACATGCCAGGGTCTCTGTCAAGCATGAATCTTTACTCTGGTACTACGGATGGTCAGTGTGAGATTCCGTCCCTGCACCATTTTCTAACTGTGCTGAACTCTGCTGGTAAGTAACATGAAAATGAAGCTCTTTGCTTCTGGTCTGTTATGAATCTGTACAAATTTCACTACAAACTGGAACACATTATCAGGCCAAAACCACAGTGCAGGCAACTACATTCAAATACTCACTTTAAACACAAAAAACCAAGACTCAATAGTTAACAACCACGTGGCAATATAATTTACATTTGTATAACTTGACACGTGAATATGAAATCACTATAACAATGGAACTACTGCACATGTGTCTCTGTCTGTCTGTGGAACAACATACGATTGGCTATTTTCCCGATGCTTGATGCCGTGGACTCTATACTGATGCATGGTAAGGTACTGTCGAGTCTTGAACTTCTTTCCGCACACTGTACAAGATTCCCACTCTTCAGTTGCTGTGTGTACATGTACATTGACAATGTGCTGCCTGAGGTTCCACACATTGCTATACTCACGACAGCAGTGTGGGCATTTTGGTCTGCTCTGTTTCCGCTGCTGCTCCTTCCCAGCAGCCAGTCGTGGCCAACAGCCTCGCTCCACCTCATCTGCCATCAGTTCTGTGACGATAAAACTCTGGTTTCTCTCACTCTCTTCCTTCTCAACAGCAGGCTGTTCAATTATGTTCAGTTTACCTTGCATTTTCTCTAGTCACATGTTCCTCTCAAATATATTAAATAATTTTAAATTTCACTTTAAAAAGTGTCATTTTTAATGCATAAAATGTAACAGTTCACACTGCTCTACCTTAACTCAAGCTGTATATCACATGAGCAGAAGAGACTGTGGGATTTCAAGAACATACAAATCAGCTGATGATTCATATATGCAAAAAGCATAAGCTACCAGATTAGCACCAATTTGTTTGTCCTAATGAACATCATTCTTTACACGGAGCTTCCATACTGTGTAAAAAATTATGTCAAATGAATTATGCACAGAATGTCAGAAAAACTTTCTTCAGTAATATCCTCTCATTCGACAAGAATGCAATTTAAACACGATATAACAACCGAACATGACTAACTTCTACGTAATTAGAGAACAAATCGAAATGGCCAGATGGAAGTTTAATTCCAAAGCAACCATTCCATATAAAACCAAAAATATCTCACTTGCAATAGAAAATGGACCGAGCCAGAGAGCGAACTACTGAACAGTGATACACCCTTCCTAGCCTGTCAGAATTATGTGTCATTTACACAATTAAGGCAAATGCCAACACAAGCCCTATGACCTGGACAAATCTAAAGGGTTTTAAGAATAACCAAAATGTGATGCTATACTCATGCAACAGTGGAGACTAATAAATGGTATCAATCCATATAACAGAAGAGGGAAACTAAACAAAGTGCCTCTGAACAAATTGTGTGTCCAGTTCTATCACCACCTTGACCACTGTTAAGCAGATTTCAATGCACGTTTCAGGATAGTCTTACTCATTTGCTACTTGACACAATGAATCTTGCTTGTATACTTCAAATCCATGGTGTATCATTACTTCAGACAATTTATATGGTGAGATACCATACATGGTCACTATGATCGAAATAAACAGTCTTGGGACACAACCGGGTTGGAATTTAAATTTCTGCACACTGTTTACAAACAACATAATGTTTGAAGAGAAAAAGATGAAATTAAGAAACAAATGGTAATTTGTGGAAAATAAACAGGAGATTATGCAGCCAATCTTAAAAAGACAGTAAATGTCCTTGCTGCCTAAATACGCACAATTAACTTCTTGGGGTGTTTGATATACATTCACATAAGCAAATGTATGTCATATAAAGGGAAGCATGAGCTACAATTAAGTACTCCTGTACTGGAGCTGAGAAACATGTTGTATGATGCACAAAAAAAAAAAAATTTGTACAGTACACAGTTTAAAAACAAACTATCATATATTACTCCAAAAACTACCTTAGAAACATTCGGCTTTGGCGAAACCAGTCTCAACTTGCTGTAGAGTGACAATATTACAATGGGCCTTAAAATCATTAATGACTGTGCACTGATAAACAATTCACACAGTAAAACCAACAAATGCACTAATGTTAAAACTGTATTTTTTACACACAATTTGTTATAACCCCGACATGTTTCAGTCTATCGTGGTCATCCTCAGGGAGTTACCGAGCAACAGTAAACCATCTCTGTTTTTATATATGCTTTACTGATGTCCAGTAACTCCATGAAGATGAACAAGAGAGATCGAAACACGTCAGAGGTATGACAAATTGTGTGTAAAAAACAGAATTTTAACATCAGTGCATGTGTTGGTTTTAGTGTATGAATTTCATAAAATGGATCTTACGTAAGAAGAATATGGGAATGTGGAATGGCTGCATTTAGCTGTGAACAGGACACTGTTCACAGCTCAATGAAACCATACCAAGCTCTTTTCAATCTGCAACATTTATCCTATAGTATTCACAGTACCCTGCAGTTATGTTGGCAGCCACCTATCGGATTATATATTAATAATTGTCCAACGACATGCAACACAAAGCAGTCTATTTATTATTCTGCAAGTTCACTCTACATGTTTCGGGTGTCAACCACACCCATCACGAGTACACAAAACTGTAACTACAGCCTCTGGTACTGGTCATAATTTTTGTGCAGCTACCTCCAAGCTGGCCAGTTAGTTGGCCACATTGGAGGGAGGGAGCTGCACAAAAAATATGACCAGTACCAGAGGCTGTAGTTACAGTTTTGTGTATTCCTGATGGTGGGTGTGGTTGACACCCAAAACATGTAGAGTGAACTTGCAGAATAATAAATAGACTGCTTTGTGTTGCATCTCATTGGACAATTATTAATATAGATCAGCGATACACAGAACCATAAACACAAAAAATCCATCAGATTATGTAATACCAAAACCAAGAAAACAACAATATAAATCTTTAACTAACTAAATCCAAGAAGAAAAGTCCTCAAAACTTTCACAGCTGCTTACCAGACAAGTAAATCCCTGCACTTTATGGAACCTTAAGGTTCATTACTGCATTTACAGAAGCCTGCCACTTGTCACTTTGCTCAGGCAGATCAATCCAGTCCACACCCTCCCAACCAATTTCCTTAAAATCAATTTTAATATTATGTTCTTATCTCTGCCTAGGTCTTCTTCCAAGCGATCTCTTTCTTTCAATATCCCCACCAATATCCTGTACGCACCTCTCCTCTCCCCCCATGCATTCCATGTGCCGCATCCATTTCACTCATCTCGATTTAACAACCCACATAAAATTTGGTCAGCTGTACAAATCTTAAACCGCCTCACTGTGCCAGTTCCTCCGGCCACCTGCACAATATCAATCTGCATTGCAACAAAACCGTAAATCCCATGTAAGTGGCAGAGAATTTATTGGCAAGCTAAATGATTCCTATTAGCTTCCCAAGTGGGAATGCTCCTTGGAATTAGTAATGTGGTAGATGTATCAACAGTTACACAAAGCATAGTTTGTGTCCTGCCTTGAAGGTGCCTGTATCTAATATCAGTACAGATGTAGTTACGATAAGCGGGTCCATGTGTGATGGTAGGTGTACAACCTGTTAGTTTCCTTAGGACTCAGGTGAAATGTATCACTAATCATTTTCAGCTTAATGCACCGCCAAGCACAATTCTGTACATTTTGAAAAGTGACAGCTATATTACACACAACCACATTCTAAGAGCTAATTGGTCCTTGAAACTTGGAACAAAATGCAGGGTGTCATTTCAACAGGACTGGATGCTTATTATCATCAAGTAGTAGAGTCTTCTCTTCCCACCTAAGGCCTACAAATAATCATTAAATAAAACGATTTTTCTTGCTGTTGTGTATGGATGTGAAACGTCTCTCATTAACACTATAATGGAGAAAGTGTGTCCGTAAACAGGTGCTTAGGGGAATATATGAATCTGTGAGAAGATGTAATAGGAGGCTAGAGAACTCGGCTAATGGCAAGCTTCCTGATTTCTACTGTTCACCAAATATTATTCTGGTTATCAAATCAAAGACAATAATACAGGCGATATGCATGACAGAAGGGAAATGCATACTGGGGTTTGGCGAGAAAACGTGAAGGAAGAAGGATGCTTGGAAGACCCAGATGTAGATGGGAGAATATTAAGTCTTTTTCAAGAAACAGGATGGAAGGTATGGACTCCAGTCAGGGACTACTGACATGTTTTTATAAACATGTATAATGAAGTTTCATATTCTGTTAAATGAGGAGAAATTCTCTACTAGCTGAGAAAATGTCAGCTTCTCAAGAAAGACTGCTCCACGTATTTAGTTATCACCTCCATGCATGATTCCAAACAATACATTTTCTGTCACTTTTATAGAAACACCTCATTTTTAAAGACTAACATAAGTTCACAAATCTAGGACCCAGTTATATAACAATGTCTACATTTTTGTACAACAGTCTTACCAATGGTGTTGCAAGAATACATGGATATGCACACTATTTCAAACTCCAATTCTCCTGACCCTTTCCTCATATTCTGCTAACCAATGTCTAGTTCTTCGGTCAAATGCCTTCTGCGTTATTAAGTAGAAAGCTGTACTGGTAACTAATGAATTCAGAAATATTTACACACATTCTTGTGTTACAGTACTTTCCAGTATCACACACCACCAGAATAAAATCTGAACATACACTGTCATGAACACCTCAAATCGTATAAGAGTACTTTTGTACGCAAGTATCTATTTCAACAGCAAATCAGTCACAATTGACAAATGTCTGAAATTATGCATATTAATGTCATTCACTCTTCTGTAGTAATATACTAATAATCAATATTATGGAATTATAATCCTATTTTCTGCAGTTTGACAGTGTGTTTATAGCAAAAAGCTAGAAGACTAAAATGAATTTGCTTTTAACAGTCAATTCTGCATATCACAACCCATATTACTCTCTAATGTTCCCACCCAAACTGTCAAATAAATATATTCAAATGTTTCTCTGCTACTTCATGCTTTAATATAGTTTCACCAAAACAGCATGCATATACCATACATCACAACTCATCAAAATATGATGGTAGCACATAAACTCACAGGTATCTAATTCCAAGCCCGGACAGAACTCTCAATTCTGGGAAGGATTTTGAACGAATTATTGCACACCACACTTTTTGGATTAAAAAAAAAACTTTCTTCATTGAAGGTTCAAACTTTCTGGAATGTTACATTGTGTTGATGGGTAGACAGTTCCAAATGTTTCAAATAATCATAGTGCCTTCATCTTCAGGGCCAAGAAATGCAAGACCAATTGACCCTGAAATGAAGGCACTTATACTGCAATCTGTTTACTGACCAACACAACACAACATCTGTCCCAGATGGCATGAACCTTCAGAAACAGTGCTGTGAGAACCTCAAATCCTACTTCCTTCCAAACTGTTGTCTAAATTCGTGTTTTAGCAAGCACCTACATAACACCACATTACATAACATGTCTGAATTTCAAATAATACAATGTGACTTTTATCACAGTTCTGACACACAAACTGTTGGCCAATCAGATAATCATTCTCTGTATATAATGCAAAATATCTCAGGTCTATATATAGCCAATCATAGACAGTACCTGCATTCCCTAACTGAAACATCTACACACTAACAAGAGTATTTCTAGTGAAAAATAACACCCAGCACATTGGTGTATTTCACCAATGGAGTGAGAACACCATAATTTTGCAAGATGTATACAATGTATGAGACGGTTTCCTTAAACATAACAATGAAAAGAGAGGGAAGAATTGCATACAAAGCCTCCCCAAGAAGCTACATTACTGATCACATGTGGACAGCAAGACCAGACAAATTCAAGCACCTGACATCAGATCAGCAGCTGTCAAACTTCTTACACCAACCTCTATGTCATATAACCTTGCTACCAAAACAAAGCTACTGCCATGTAGATGAAGGGTTTCTGTATCTGCTTATCTTTCTTGAAAATGACTGATTTATAAACATATTTTTATAACTATTTTCTAATATACCATTAAACAATAAAGAGAACTCTCAGCTACATGTGTGACAAATAGTAGTTTGTGGCTGCCTAGAAAAATGAATCTAAATTTTATAAAATTACTGTGAGATGGGGCTTTCCCCTTAAAATCAAAGGTTTGTGCTTTTCTCCATTACTTAATACCTGGGGCTTTTGCACTGTACACAATTCAAGAAGCACATGATTTTGCAGTACGATATCTAACTGCAGTACGCAATACAACATTCTTTGTCAGGCATCCTTAATACCCCATTTCAACACATTAACACAGCCGGCAGGTTTCCCAATTCCTGCCATGTATCTTCTCATCTCTTATTTTTGCAGTTCTGGTGTATCAGACACAAATCAATTCTACATCCACAGATAAAAAAACTACCAGATTACATATAACACAATGTGGCAGAGAAGCTAACAAATTGACTTACCAAGTTCATAAACATTGAAAACACTACCTCTCAAACAGCACATTCGTTAAAGGTAAACGAAACTGGCCACAGGTTCTAACAATCAAGGTTCAATGCAAAGATTTAGGGCTGCCACCTACAGGTGCTTCTAAAATGTGTCCACTTAACACTGCCAACTTCATACACCCGTGATTCCCCACTCAACATGGTGGACACATTCCACCAGAAATTTGTTACGAAAATGCAGCATTCATCAGGAGACACAATAACATGTATTCTAGTGAGATACAGTGAGCTACAACCACAAGATACCAACAGGCACCCATGTAAGATAACTCATAAAACCAAAATATGGCAAACACAGTAAGAAAATAAAATATCAGTAACATCTTTACATAAGAATAAATAAAACTGATTAAAAACAAGTAAAAGCAACATACATCACAAAATATCTCATAGCTTAATGGTTTACCACGTGTGTGTTAACTATGTCATCGTCATCATCATCCCAATGGCTACTGGTCTGTTTGTATCCTTATACCCAACCAAGACAGCAATGCCTTTATTCACAGACTGCTTCACGAGATGTATTAATTTTTATGTTGTTCTCACACAGTGTTCAAGAAATTTTTTGATAAAGAAACCTAAATATTTTCATGCCACATTATAATATATTTGAATTTATATTAATAATTGTCCAATGAGATGCAACACAAAGCAGTCTATTTATTATTCTGCATTCCTCCAACTGTACTGGAGGCTGCAGTTATAGTTTTGTGTACTCCTGATGATGGGTGTGGTTGACACTTGAAACATGTAGAGTGAACTTGCAGAATAATAAATAGACTGCTTTGTGTTGTATCTCGTTGGACTATTATTAATATAGATCAGCAATGCACAGAACCATAAACATAAAAAACAAAAATCTGAACTTATTT
>Ga0123353_10013854_pt1 | contig 11581 bp, 8 predicted proteins | sample TergutLab28metaG_3_FD_92763 | JGI IMG/M metagenome (GOLD analysis project Ga0123353, IMG submission 92763) | Labiotermes labralis P3 segment gut microbial communities from Petit-Saut dam, French Guiana - Lab288 P3 | ecosystem: Host-associated > Arthropoda: Insects > Digestive system > Gut ... | reverse complement strand
TGTAAGGTCTCTGCTGTTGTTGAAATAAATTATAAAAATTGTGTGCGGATACTTATTGACTAACTCTAGTATTGTGACTTGACAAACAAGAATAACGCAACAGCTATTAAATTGGAAGCATGTATTGTAATGTATTATGCTACTTGTGAGCAAATTATGACTTAGTTAAGTTACTCGACTCCCTACGAAGTTGACGGTCCGGGGATCGAATCCCAGTGGGGGTGAGATTTCCTGCACGCGTTCAAACCGGCCCTGGGGCTCACCCAGCCTCCTGTACAGTGGATACCGGGTCTCTTCCCCTAGGGGTATAGTGGCCGGGACGTGGCGCTGACCACCCATCTCAATCTAGCGTCGAAGTCAAAGAGTAGAACTATACCTTTACTCCCCCTTCGGCCTTCAAGGCCTGTTCGAGGGTGAAATTTACCATTTTGCCACAGTTATGTTATTTACTGTTGAATGTAATCTTTTAATTGAACTCAAAAACCACTCATTTACGGACATATGTTTATGTGAACTTTTCTTTTTATTTGAAGAATTCGCTATTGAAGTATACCCAAGCATTTTGTATGTAACCTGTATAAGCTCCATCTTGATATTATCTTCCCGTCTTCTTCTGGCTTTATTAAGCCGTTTTCGTCAGAGTTGTTCCAACATTTGTCCTATCTCCGTTACTTGGCACATGCCAATGCCGCCAAACCTTCCTCTATTTTACTCTCGTAATACTACAGGAGATTACATAAATCACCATTTTGTCTGCTGTGTAATATCCAAAATTGCTCCCGTATTTCGTGTTTTTAGGGCCAGACATTTTCATGATCACTTTCTAACCCTTGTGATTTATGCCATTCGCACAGGGACCGACGGCGATTTACACCTATGGAAGACAATTAACAAAATTAATGTTTTTGTTCCTGGTACTTTAATTGGTGTTGTGATAAGTCAATGCGAAGACAGAGTATGCATTTTCATTAGTTGTATAATACTTTATTTCTATTACAATAAATTCAACAGAGACAACCATAGTAGGTATGGTACTGTAATTTGTATCTTTTCGTGGAAAGAAAAACCAACTTAATGCACAATTTATCTTCAGTATATTTCGTAAAACACCTCTACATGTTTCGGGCATATCTATAGCCCATCATCAGGAGGTACACCGTACGTATACAGAAATTGGAACTCAACCAGGACAACAGACAGTCATCTAAAAAGAACAATAAGTACCAATTGTTGTAAACATACAGTATACCTATTGATGATGGGCTATAGATACGCCCGAAACATGTAGAGGTGTTTTACGAAATATACTGAAGATAAACTGTGCCAAGTTGGTTTTTCTTTACACGAATATATCGAGATGCACCACCAACAAAACATAAAATTTGTATCTTTTCTTTACCCGTTCGAGATGGATCCAGAAAAACTGTCAAGTTTACACCGTTTGTGTTTCGCTTCGTCTTCGGTCTTTGTAGGGGAATGTTTTGACATGACATGGAAGAGGGTCAGAGTCAACTGCTGCCCTATCACGACACACTACTGTCAATAAAACACTTGCATCTGCCGCTCGACGCCACCACCTATATTACATTGCAAGAAACGAATATGAACCTTCCAAGCATCTGAAATTATACTGAATCTAACAACGCAGCTTGATATGCTGGCATAATTGACTCTTCAGCAAGGTCGATGAGAGAACTTCACATCGCGCTTGGGTTAGTGCTTGGGTTAGTGTTATCAGTAGGATACTTACTGTTATGGAAGTTCTGTGTGAATGTAATGTTATTCGGCTTACATGCAACTGACAATTTGCAGATAAGATTTATTACAACGTCTTGGGATGATATATATCGATATAAAATTTACTGCAACCTGTTTCTGCCCATACTTGTAGCCACCGTCAATACATACACACAAAGGTTATGCTTCGTTATGAATATGTAACATTTTTCAAGACAAAAATAAAATGTACATTACAATATCTTCGTATGCAATAGGCGGTCGTGTAGACTAACCAAATATATAATATGAAATATACAGGATTCAATTTTTTAAAATTATTTGCGTGCAAGTATGTTTCCAAATTAGTAGAAAATCTCACAATTTGGAGTGAGTTTATATATATAAAGAGAAGTTATTATTTTTTTGGAATATGAAGCTAGTAAATATAAAAGCAATGATGAGGCTCGCTCTGTATACTGTTATATTCACTGGCTTTGTATTAAACAAATCTTGACCTGTTTTAATATATATGCTCATTATATCTTCCCAGGCTTTCTACTAAATTGGAAAGAAGATGCTTTTACACAAATAGCTTTCATTGATTTATTTACCTATATTTTATGTTGTATATTTTGTACGTGACTTCCCACTGCGTACGAAAATATTATAATTTAATCTGGAATGTACATTTTACCTTTACTTTAGATAATGTTATATATGCCGAACTAATCATGACCTTTGTGTGTACTCCCTGATGAAGGCTACATGTGTCAGCCGCAAAATGTTGGAATAACTTCTATTTTAATGTATATCAGTCCAGTAAGGTGAAAGAGATCTTATCTGAAATCTACATGTATATTACCCCTGCTGTTTTACGCATAACAGGGTGAGAAAGATTCAGTTTAGTTACTTGTCTCGCTGTTAATTTGTAGTGATTCTTTTGTTGAATTCACAACGCGAGCTCTGAGGGAGAGTTTGAGGGATTTCCAAGGGAATAGGGAAAGTTCTTCAGCTTCTCTGTGCTTATCACTCTGTTAATAACTCAGGAAATTATCCGTCACAACATGTATCATTCTAATATTTATGAACTATAAGTACAATGTCAGGGAACATTTTATGACTTTTGAAACCGAACGCTACTTGTACTCTGCACTACGGAGTTTGTTTAAAAATGTCTTCAAGCATAAGAAACGTTACGTATGTGGTTAGATTTGTTTCTGTTTATGTACCTGTCTGTAGCTCAGAGTAACTTAGAGCGGTGGGCCCAAACATGCAGATGTACTTACACTGCAGTTGTGAGGTTCCGCAGTCAGCAAACACTGCACCAGACTACTCCACTCGGGAAATTACAGTCTTTCCTTAGCCAACACAGCACACTGCATACTTATTTTTTACGGTAGTGTACTTTGCTCAAACAGAAGCAAACCTGCAGCCATGCTCAGCCCGCGTACACTGTCATACATTAGTCCGTGCAGATCGCCAGACCGTGTTATTATACCGAGACGGTTCTTTACTTACTGTACGTCCTGGCGAGTTGCACGTTATTAGGAGGCCTGCCTGTTAGAAATCTCCAGGTCTCCTTCAGAACGGGTATCGACAGGCAAGGATGTTATATTCATATTTTCATTGTTATACCGTGCATGTTGTCAAGTCATTCAATTATTATACCAACTCTTGCACATATATAAAATTTACACATTAAAACATTAAAAACGCTCCGACATGTTTCGGTCCTATGACCATCATAGGGGATGCTAAAGTTACACTATAAAAAGTCACATTAATTTCGCTGTACCACAATACCCAACAGGTACAGCGAAATTAATGTGACTTTTTATAGTGTAACTTTAGCAAGGACGATATAGCTCCCTTATGATGGTCCTAGGACCGAAACATGTCGGAGAGTTTTTAATGTTTTAATGGGTAAATATTATAAATTTTAAATATGTGCAGTAGTTGGTGTAATAATTGAATGTTATATTCAGTTTAGAGTATTATGACTTTCTTGTAAAATGAGCGGATGATACAGCGTGGTTCGTGATCTTATAGTTAAGGACGATGGCAATGGTCGTGTTACAGGTACGATTGTCAATGTATGCACCTACATTACAAGACTTGGAAGGATGTTTTGTGGCTGTTAAATGTGACTGCTTTTTGGTGGACTGTTTATTAAATAACATTGTTTGTTAAATTAAATACAAAGATTGTTTCCTGCCAGTACTGCAGTGTTGACAGATGCAGCCTTCTGTACAGTTTCAATAAAAAATGAATATAAATAATAATAATAAAAACAATAATGTGAAGAAGAAGAAGAAGAAGAAGAAGAAGAAGACACTATTTCAGAGTGTATATGAATCATGACAATATTAATATTGGAAATGTTCTGGAACGAAAGTGTCTTGTTTGACTGGAGATATTTCCTGGAAGTTTCGTATAGATTCATATATTTTACCTTTGCATTAGCTATTTTATGGGCCACTGATAGCAATTAGGCTACGTAAAGTGTGTTTCCGCTGATACCAGTGGCCGTGCGGTCTAAGTCGTGGGTTTGCGGCCGCTCGCTTCTTGGTATTTTGGTAACTGAAGTTTAAGAACCAACTAGATGCTACTTGTGAAGTGAGAGAGAAAACCAACAAGATGCAACAGTTAGATGTTTATTATCAACACTTTCTCAACATGTTTCGGGCATCATTATGCCCACCTTCAGGAGACCAAGACGTGTGTTACTGCACGTGGTGTGCTGCGCTGGTACTGCTGGATGTGGTTGGTAGCGGTTGTGGGGCGCTGTGTTGTAGTGTGCTAGCACTGTGAAGGTTACCTTCGCAGTTCTCGCACACCAGCGCACCACACCACGTGCAGTAACACACATCTTGGTCTCCTGAAGATGGGCATAATGATGCCCGAAACATGTTGAGAAAGTGTTGATAATAAACATCTAAATGTTGCATCTTGTTGGTTTTCTCTCTCACTTCACAATTTGCTCACGACGCAGGGTCACAGAAACCTAAAGCTTAAAAAATAGATGCTACTTGTTGTTTTATTATACTTATGATAGGCTCAACATGTTTCGTGCACTGTTATGACCATCATCAAGAACTCACTACTATAGTGCCGATTACAACATTGGCCGTCCCGTTCTTTAAAGATGGGTAAGATGGCGTTAATGTAAATTATGGTCTTTGTGGTGTATGTTAGGTGCGAATTTTTTCCAAAAACTTTGAACCTAACATACACCACAAAGACCACAACTTACATTAACGCCACCTCACCCATCTTTACAGAACGGAACGGCCAATGTTGTAATCGGCACTATAGTGGTGAGCTCCTGATGATGGTCATAACAGTGCACGAAACATGTTGAGCCTATAAGAAGTAAAATAAAACAACAAGTAGCATCTAGTTGCTTCTTATACTTCAGTTATCACAACGATTCACGGTCCAATGCACATCATATTTGGTGTTTTGGGTTTGAATCTCGCCGGGGTCATGGATATCTGTCTCATGTGACTGCTTTGTGTTGTTAGATAGGTGTCTCTGAACGGAGCTTATCACTTGTCCATAGGAGTACTAGCGAGTGTGGCGTATCCTAATGTGATCGTGAAGTCTGGATAATCTGGAGACCCTTGCCCACTGGGGGCTGTTGCGCTGTGGGAAAAAGAGAATTTTGTTTCCGTTCATTAGGCTGTAACCCACTCCTCTGTTTGGATGTATAACCTACTAACAGCCTGCCTCAGTGGTAACATAGTCATGGTACTTAAAGGAGAGCAAAGCATCACCCGAGGCGTAAAGGAGCATAACAATTTGTTCTTAAATTATTAATCTCTTGTGTCTACCTACAGAACCGATGGATGGAAAAAGCTAACAATGAAGGTAAACACCGCTGAGATCCGAACTTCGGCAAATAAATATTGTGTATTCGCCTTGGGAAACGGTAAATCCTCGTCCATCCAAGAGGCTGTATTCACAGTATAGGAATACAGCAGGTATAGAGTAAATACTGCATCATATCGTACTGACATTTCTCGAATCAACGAATACGCTTCAGTTTCTGACCCTTGTTAGACCTGTTGCAGCATAGAAGGAAATTATGCTAGGGCGGTATATTCTGCTTGTGCTTACGTTCCTTGACAATTCCCAGTGTAGAGTATAAAAGAAGGGGTCGCTACTTTAACTACTCCTTTGGGATTCCTGATAGCCTGTAATCTGTGATGTTATATTCTTATCCCCTCACTTGGCTTGTCGCCATGTTCAAGTATTCTTCTGTCGTCAATCATTTAACATTTATCTATTTCCGGTCGACAGCACTTCAGTCGGCCCTGCTTATTTTAACAGCTTTATATATGGGCCCCTTAACCACCATACGTCACCTCCAATTTCAGAAAACCATCCCATTGCCTCCATAGCAATTTCTTTTTATTCCTAAGTTGCCACCACGGTTTCTGCAGGGGCAATAGGAAGTCCTCGCTGCATTCCGCACAAATGGGCCTTCCCTCTTACTACGTACCTACCGCAGCCTGGACAAACTGGACTCTGTATTCTAGAAATCCACTTTCCACGTACTCAGTACGTTGACTGCTTAATTGTGTTAGGCTACGTCTCAGTTTAATATAACAAAGGATAGTAATTGTTTTAGAGCACTGGTTGTAGAGTCACTTTATCGTCTAAATTTTATGCTAATAGACCCCTTTACGAAGAAAAGTAAACGCAATCTGCAGCGTGCAAACACCTTTACATCTCTTCGTGCTCTGAGAGCGATCAAGTCCAGGAAGCCAATATTCAAACCCACATGAAATAAATGAATACATTTGTAAATGGGAATATAATTGGTGGTTGTATGTTAAACGGGAAATAATGTCTTTGAAAATCACTTGAAACAAAGATATCAGCCATCAGCTACTACCATCTGGCGCCCGGAAAATTCTCAACCACTCACGTTTTCTCTTCCGTTTATAAGCATTTTGTAAATTACATAGTATATTTGAAAAATATTAGACCCACATTTCTCGGAATTAAAGCGGAGGTGTTCGCCACTTTAATAATGAGTTAAGGAGGGAACATTTTCCACCGTTTGTACACGAAACAGGCATATTTCAAGGCATTCCATCCATACGTTAGGAAAGTTAGTGAGGACTGCCGGCCTTAAGTAGCTTCTTCCAAAATTATTATTTTGCTTAATTATTTCACTGTGGCAATATTAACTACTTGACGAATGATTGAAGGGAATCTTGTTGTACAAAGAACAAAGATCTTTGTGAGGAAGAATTGTTGGTAGATAAAATGATGCCCAAGCGAGATTCGAATTGGGATAGAAAAGGGAATTGGGTATTATGTTTAAAGTTCAGTATGAATTTTAGTTTATAACTCTGTGTTCAATTTATAAAATTAACCTTATGAATATCCAATTCATAGACGATTTTTGAACCAAAAGTTTCTCGTTTTGGAATGCAGGTCGTCTGTAACATGCTGTTCTGATCTCGGCCGTGTCCAGTTGGAATTTCAGCAGGGGTATGAAAGTATTTGTTTTTCTGATTATCCTTGAAGGTAATATGAGAATATTAAACTTCTTCTTACAATTCATAACCACACACGTATAACTTTGGAAATGGATAAGAGTAGGGCGAGAGAAGATGAAATCTTGTGTTACGCGAAGTAAGTAAGGCTCACACTGATCCTAATATTAACCAACTTGATGCACAAAATCTTGTTTTATAATAAGTTTATTGAACGCCTCTGCATGTTTCGATCACTATGTGCTCGAAACATGTAGAGGAGTATAATAAACTTATTATAAAACAAGATTTTGTGCATCAAGTTGGTTAATTACTAGGATTATACTGAGATACACGGTCAACAAAACATCAAAATAGGTTCACACATTTGTGTGTGTGTGTGTGAACGACGCTTTATACATTCGTATTCTTACCGGCAGTCCTGTCATGAACTGATGTATGATGGGTCATACGGCAGTAGTTAGTAACTGAAGCAATTTTTACTCTTCCATTACAGGAGGCAGAACTTGCTATACATTAGCGTTAATGGATGTGGAGTGTCGGAATGGTAGGCGGGCAGGGTGGAAAGGAAGGAGGGATGTGTGTGGACAGGCAGAGTACCAAACTGGCTTTTGGTCCTGATTAAAAATCTAACATAGTGAATCAGTATATGTATGTACAAGCTGGTGATTGATTTGAACAGTTCCAGTTCCGCACTGTTGTCACAATGCCCCGTCTCTAGCTAGATGCATTTCGTCATTCTGTGCACCAGGGGTCAGCGTGATCCCAGTATAGTGGCATTGTTATAGCCCAAGTGCTGGGGTCGGTTACCATCCCATCCCTACCTGTGTCTCCCGGGAATACTCGATTTAAAAGCATCGAATCCCAATGGGAGATAAAGAAAAGATCCCTACATCCCCGCTTCAAACACAACCCCTTTCTCTGTTTCCACCCGCATATCTTTCTCCCTTCTGTGTTCCAACTGCCGCATTTATTGGCTAGAACTGGTCAGTAGGACCTGGCAATTTTTATTTCTCTTTTCCTCAAACATCCCGACCCTCGCTTATTTTTTTTACCTTATTTGTAGTCCATCCGCGCCTAACTATTCCATTTCCAGATACTAAATACAGCATGGCCTTTCCCTTCCACTTCTGCACGTATATAGCCTGTCCGTGGTGTGGCCATCTAATCATTCTTTCACAGCGACTAAATCGATTTTTTGCTCTTTGTTTATCTGCTATAGCGTTTATCTGTGTAAAGTGCTTTATGTATGACGTATTTGTTAATGTTAATGCTAATGTTTGCTGTAGTCCTCACTACATAATGAGCTGCTTTGTCCGCAGTTTGCTACACAATGACATTCTCTCACCCCATATTAAATGCGCCAAGAATCCCGCTTCTGTTGAATGGACTTTTGGTTTCTGTGACACTGACGTAGTAAAGGTAAAATGGTAAAGTTCACCCTATAACCTGTCATGAAGGCACAGAAAGGGGGGGGGAAGTATAGGTGTAACTCTACTCTTTCTTTAACCTTAGCGCTAGATGGCAGTTGGTGGTTTACACAAAGCCCCGGCCGCTTTACCCCGTGGAAGGAGATCCGATACCTATGTTGCAGAAAGCTGGCTGGGCCCTAGGGCCGGTCTGGACACGTTCGGAAATCCCCCCCCCAACCCGTTATTTTGTCAACGGACTTACCAAACCCTAGCCGGCGGTTGTCGCTATAACGACTACGCTGTCCTGGCCCACTGACACTAGATAGCTGACAGTTTGTGCATGGTGCAGTGGTTGACTCATCCTTGCAATATAACCCTCATATCTTCTGTAGGGTTCCGCACACTATCTATCAAGTTTCAAGTATACATAACTTGAAGGTGACTACAAGACTTCTTCAAGTCGTAAGAACAATAGAGCAAATAGCTTTCTTTATACACTTTCACTTCGACTTTCCGTAATATAAAGGTTTGGTCGAAGGAAAAAATGAAAAGTTTAGTCCTTGCAGGACCACCCTGTCTTTGAAAAATTAAATTTACTTCAGTCACTGTTGGTGGCTAAGTGAGTGTCTGTAAGAACATGGTGTATGGGAAACAGTACGAATCGCCGTGGGGTCTAATACTTTCACGTGAAACATTTGTCGACGTGATGCAATTTCTTATAATAAAATCAACTAGATAGTCCTGATCCTGCTCCCAAACTGTCGGCAGACCTGTTTGATATATAACATTGCTGTGTGTACAGTGAAAAACGCCTGGTGATAGACAGAGGAACTGTCCGAAACATGTAGAGTTTTATTCCGAAAATAAATTTGAGAAATTATTGCATCTAGTTGTTTTTATTATAAGAATTTATCACTATGCACGTTCACCTGAACGTCATATTCGTGATGCAATTTATCTCGTGGTATGGGAATTATATTTTTCCAGCGTGTGGAATAAACATTTTCAAATTATATTATATCGGGAAAGATAGATATGTGTAAGCAGTAGGTGGTGGTAGAGACGAGTGAGTCGTATAAAGTAATAAACAAGGCATATGCGAAATGTTCGGCCTTTGTGTGACGGTTCATCGCTGCACTAACAGTTGGGCATGACAACATCGCACTATTTCGCGTATACTCGACCATGCCAACCACAGACGAAAACTTCAGCGCCGCCTCGTTTTGTTTTGTCTGGTGTGGTCTTCGTCTCATACAACTGCAGAAAACAATGCCTTTATCTGCAGTAAGAACAGAACAATGAGTATCTCTGATTAAATCTCACCCGTCGGGTTTGGAGGTCTTTGGAATGTTATTGGAAGTATTACAACAGTCTCTCTGCCTCATACTATTGCATCAGTGGACTGATTTCTCTGTTTTTATTGATCAAGAAACACAAAGCTTAACAAGACTTTCGTACTTGATTAATGGTAATAACCTTTGCACCATAACTATCAGTAGACAGTTATTGTGGCCACTGGATATTGGGCTGGTCTTCATAATTGAAGATTTAATATACTGTGTAATACAGATCAGGTATTTCAGATACAGCGTCACTATGAAACAGAAAAATGTCGGCAGCTGAAAAAAAACCCCGGATCTTGTAATTTATGATTCAATTTGTTCAGTTTCATGGGCCGTCGTAATTGTGCAGCCAGTTCCAGCGTAACTCATACCAGTAGCTTTAGTGTTGTCTGAGTCAGTATGTAATTTTACGGGTTGTGGTTTTATCTATAATAACTGAAATATAGGAATCACGTTGGCAGAGTTTATGACCTATCTATCCTATTATTAGAAAAGCCTGAATTAAGTTGCCATGTTGTCAGCCACATTAAACTAAAGTTATGAGAGTCCTTGTAGTTTGAAAGTAGCAGGACAAGAATATCTGCTGTTTCTCACCACATGTCATATAGGTGTGTAAGGGTGTGCAAGTAAAACCCCACACATTCCAAAACTTCTGATTATAAGGTAGTGACTGGTCATCTTTACGTTCCATCTGCTTTATTCCGGTGACAGGAGTCTTAAAAAATCTCGAATGGGAAAGCTTTCGTGTTCCTGAATCCTTCTGAATGGAGTGAAATTCATAAAAGTTACTACTCCAGGCAAGGATTAGAATGTCGGGCGTCCAGTCGTAAACAATTACTTTATTGACAGCTGTCCTGGCGCGGTATAGTAGTATTAATACTGACAAATCCCGATCCAGTTGACCGTGCGGTGTGAGGCGTAGATCTACAGCCTCTTGATTGCTTGGACCGCAGGTTAGAATCCCGCTGAAGGCATGGAAGTTTGTCTCGTGTGTTGTGTGTTGTGTAGGTAGCGGCCTGTGCCACTAGCTGATCACTCGTTCAGAGAAGTCGTACCGGCTGTGTGTGTGTGTGTGTGTGTGTGTGTGTCTAATTACGTGTGATCGCGAAACCTCAAGATGAGGCGGCCTAGGTATGGTTTGGACTGAAGTACCACAGATAAATTAGTAATAGTTAATAACAATAATAATTTTATAATAATAATAATTTCATTTTTGTTATTATTGACTAACATAATAAAGCTTTTATAAGTTAATATTCGCTCAGTTAGTCAAGAAATATCACGTCTTTCACGGAAGGAAGTGAATTGAAGATTTCACTGCGAAACCCAGACGTGATTGTTAAAATGGATCTTAAAAAAGTGGGGTTTGGGGATTTAAATTAATTGCTCTGAATCATGAGTGCGGCCACCTGTCGGCTTTTGTGAATAAGGCAGGAGCATTAGTTGTGGTGGTGGCGGTGGTGGTGGCGTTGGTGGTAGTGGTAGTGGCGGTGGCGGCGGTGGTGTTGGCGACGGTGGTGGTAGTGGCAGCGGCGGCGGCGGTGGTGGTGGTGGTGGTAGTGATGGTGGTGGTCGTGGTGGTGGTAGTGGTGGCGGC
>Ga0123353_10013853_pt1 | contig 11581 bp, 11 predicted proteins | sample TergutLab28metaG_3_FD_92763 | JGI IMG/M metagenome (GOLD analysis project Ga0123353, IMG submission 92763) | Labiotermes labralis P3 segment gut microbial communities from Petit-Saut dam, French Guiana - Lab288 P3 | ecosystem: Host-associated > Arthropoda: Insects > Digestive system > Gut ... | reverse complement strand
GTGTTCTCTAACGTATGCCCTTCCCCCAAATATTCGACAACACGTTTCCTCAAATCTTCACTGTATCCCATAACGCTTTTCTATACCATTCTTCATCCATTGTCAACTTGGTTGACTATATATCGATATTTTAGCGTTTCAGACGGCAAGATTATTTCCTCATTTTGCGGGTAATCTGGCGGTCTCTTTTTTCGTATCACATGCTGTCCAAGGATTATGATACTGGACAGCAACAGCTAAAACGGGATGTCGCACGGATGGAGGCCGATGTCGCAAGGGGCGAAGAAGTCACGGCAGACAACGACGTTTGTGATTCACGTGATTTTTGGGGTCTGTTGTGCTGTGCAGCATGTGATTGTCATGGAATTACAGAATGCGCCATAGAATCAAGCATAGACTCAGTTTGGGAGAAGAGATATGTTTCGAAAATTCTTTGCGGTTCTGTGCGGCCTGCTGCTGGCCTTGCAGCTTTGCCCGGCCTATGTAAAGCAGGCCAAAGCCTTTTCCGGGGGCGATGGCAGCGAAATGCACCCCTATATTGTCGGCACGGCGGCGGAGCTGGACGCCGTGCGGAATGAGCTTGCGGCGCACTATCGGCTGAGCAACGATATAGACCTGACGGGCTATCTCAGCGCGGGCAAGCCCGGCTATAACGGCGGCGAGGGCTGGGAACCGCTGGGCGACTGGTGGTCGCCGTTTGCGGGCGTGTTTGACGGCAACGGATACCGGATCACGGGCCTTTGGATGGAGCGGCCCGGCATGGATCAGACGGGCTTGTTCGGCTATGTCCACGCGGGCGGGCGGGTGGAAAACCTGTCCGTGAAGACTGCGGCAGCGGGCGTGATCGGCAAAGATCAGGTGGGCATGCTGGCGGGCAGCGTCGGCACGGGCAGCCTTGTCAACTGCGCCGCCGAGGGCTATGTGAAGGGAGACTATTTTGTCGGCGGACTGGTCGGTTATGCGGGGGGCGGCGAGATCTATACGCCGCATATCGCGGATTGCCGCGCCGCGGGCTCTGTTGCATCGAATACCTATTATGCCGGGGGCCTGGTCGGGTTCTGGGCCGGCGCAGGTACGGTGGCGAAATGCTATGCAAGCGCGGATGTTACAAGCAAGGTGGGCGCCGCCGGGGGCTTTGTTGGCTCCGCCAGTCTCGGGCGCATCGAAAACTGCTATGCAATGGGTTCCGTTTCCTGCGCGGGCAGCAATGCCGGCGGCTTTGCGGGTGTCGTGGCCGACTATGGCGCGATCACTATAGACAACTGCTACGCCGTGGGTAGCACCTCCGGCGGGTATCCGAGCAGAACCGGCGGGATTGTGGGCTGGATTGGGATTTACGGCGCGACGCTCACTGACTGCTTCTTTGATTTGGAGACCACGGGGCAAACGGAGGGCATAGGCAGCGGCGGCGGCCCGGAGGGCAAGTCGAGCGCGGAAATGAAGACCAAGAGCACCTTTACGGACGCGGGCTGGGACTTCACTGCGATTTGGGATATCAGCGCGGCGCAGAACAGCGGCTACCCCTTCTTCCTTGCGCCCATCTCGCGGACGCGCGGTGAATCCCCGCAGATGGGCGACGGCGGCGGGACGTTTTGGCTCCTATTGGGCGGCGGCGCGCTCCTGTTGGCCGCTTGCGTGCTGTCTGCGGCGAGACGCCATAAAAGAAAGACAACGTGAGAAAACGCAGCATCCTTTTGCTCTGCGTCGCGGGCGCGGTTGGGTTGCTTTCGGCGGTCAACTTGATTTTTATTCTGCGGGATTATGCCGCCGCGCAACAGGAATATGACGAGTTGCGCGCCTATGCGCCCGCCGCGGCGCAGGCCGAGCCGGTGCAGGTCTATCCCCGTGCGGAAGCATCGCAGACGACGGCCTGGGGGCTAAGTGGCATCAACGCGGACTATATCGGCTGGATACGCATCCCCGGCACGGCGGTGGACTATCCCATCGTGCGCGGGCGGGATAACGAGCAATATACGAACACCACCTTCGCGGGCGAAAGAAAGCGCGCCGGGGCCATCTTTATGGACTGGCGCTGCAAGGAGGGTTTCGGCGGCCCGTTCGTCATCCTCTACGGACACAATATGAAGAGCGGCAGCATGTTCGGCTCACTGAAAAACTACAGGCGCGCCGAATACCAAGCGGCGCACCCCGAGATTACGATCACCACGGCGTCGGGCGAGACCCTCATCTACCGCATCCGCGAGGTGCGGGTGACGGATGTGAAGGATGGGATATTTGCGCTCGAGACGGAATATTCGGGGCGGGTGCTGGTGTTGTGCACCTGTGTACGCGGCGCGGGGGAAGATGTGCGCTTGGTTGTGGTGGGGTTGGGGGAAGGCAGTGGGCAGTAGTGCCTTGCAATGCACAATGTTCAGCGCGCAACGCGCAATGGAATTAGAATCAAAGAGATGCCTAGGGCATCTCTACCTTCATTGCGCATTGAGCATTGCCGCATTGCGCGTTGACATGTCGCAGTAACTACTGCCTACTGCCCACTGCCTTCCCCCAACCCCGTCACATCCCATTCCTCCACCCTTCTGCGTTCTTCATCACGGACGCGTGGGTCAGTATGGCGAGGAGGGCGCAGAGGGCGGCGAAGGCGATCAGGGCGAGAGGGCCGAGGATGGCCAAGGCGGCGACGGCGAGGGCGCAGAGGGCCATGGAGCCGAGGGCGATGATCATGGTGGGCATGCTCTGCTTGACTACTTCGGTTTCGTTGCGCCAGTCGAATTTCGGGTTTTTCAGGTTCAGCCAGAGCCCAAATACGTTTCCCGCATAGCCGAGGGCGAGGGGCAACAGGAATACGAGCGCGAAGTCGGCGGGCGCGAGCCCCAAGCCTATCCCCACAAACAGGGCTGTAGCCGTGGCGGTGGCGCCCGAGACCGTGAAGCCCAAGAGCAGTTTGGCCGTGAGCCAGGTTGCGGCGCGGATGGGCAGGGATTTGCTGAGCCAGAGCGTCTTCCCCTCCAAAGACACGGAGGCGGTGGTGGTGGCGGAGAGCATGGTGAACCAGCCTGACAGCAGCGCGAGTGCGGGCGCGATAAAGCCCGACAGCCCGCATTCCGCCGCGAGACCGAGGACGATATCCCGATAGATGACGAGGAAGACCGCGCCGACAAGGAGCAGCAGCGATCCGCCCAGCGTGTTCAGTACATAGACGGGGCAGTTGAGATAGCGTTTCCATTCCCGCTTATACAGGGCCGAGAGCACATGGCCGCTCTTTTGCGCGGACATTGCGAATTTGCCCGCCTTGGGCTGTGCGCCGAGCAGGCTGCAAATGCGCGAGAAGGCTCGGATTACGACAAAGATAAACGCGGCGCCGATGGCCAGCGTGACACTGAGATAGGCCAGCATATACAGCCACTGCCCGCCGAAAAAGCCGCGCGCGAACCAGTCCGCGAAGGGATATATGCCCGCCGCCTGCGCGCCGATATTGCCCGCGGCGGCGTGGAGGTTTTCGGTGAATTGCGCGGAGCCGAACTGGAGGATTACGATGCCCAGAAGGAATATGAATTGCAGCACCATGTTAATGATGTTGCGCGCGCGGGAACGGGCAAAGAGGGCCGAGAAGAGCGTGCCGATGAGACCGCCGACGGCGATGGGGATCACGGGCAGAAGCAGCACCGCGGGCAAAAACAGGGCATAGAAGGGCCACGCGGGCTGTGCATAGATCGCATAGAATATGCCGCAGGGCAGCATCACCGCCAAGGCGAAGACGAGATCGATCGCGTAGAACGCCAGCAGGCGCGCGCCCGCCACCGCCTTCTTGGGGATGGGCAGGGCCATCAAAAAATCATAGTCCCTGTTCTGAAAAAGCATGCTCCGCGCGCGCATCATCGCGGAGAAGACGGTCAGGACGCTGGCGGCGAGGGACATAATCGTCGGCAGGATCAGCATATTGCCGAGCTCCTGCCCGGCCATGGCGAGGATTGCGCTGTAGCTGGCCGACATCATCAGCGCGCAGACGGCGAGGATGATATAGACGGTCAGCCGGTTCCGCGCGCGCTTGGCCTCCCTGCCGTCTTTGCCGCGCGTGCGGAAGCCCGAGAGCAGGGCGGAGAGGTTGAGTTTGGTTAGGCGCAGCAGGTATTTCATATGCGCCACCTAAGCCCGATTTTCGCTGAGTTCCAAAAACAGTTCTTCCAGCGAGACGTCGCCGCGCACGGTCTCCATATCGCCCGCGACGATGAGCTTGCCCTTTTGGATGATGGCGACCTTGTTGCAGAGCTTTTCGGCGACCTCGAGGATGTGCGTAGAGAACAGGATCGCCGCGCCGTTATTCGTCATATCGCGCATGATTTGCTTCAATGTATGCGCGGCTATAGGGTCGAGACCGACGAAGGGTTCGTCGAGGAGCAGGAGTTTGGGGGCGCCGATCAGCGCGCCGATGACCGCCATCTTCTGCTTCATACCGTGACTCATGGCGCCGATGGAATCACCGAGCCGCGCCGTCATTTCAAAGGCGTCCGCGTATTTCGCGATGCGGCTTGTGCGGGTCTGTGCGTCGAGCCCGTATATATCCGCGAGGAAATTCAGGTAGGCAATGCCTTTCAGGTGCTCGTAGAGATCGGGGTTGTCGGGGATATAGCGCATCACGCGCTTGCAGGCGAGGGGGTCTTCCGCGAGGGGTATGCCGTTGATAAATATCTCGCCCGATTCATATTCCAATATGCCCGCGACACAGCGCAAGGTCGTCGTCTTGCCCGCGCCGTTGTGGCCGATGAAGCCGAAGATATCGCCCGGGGCGACGCGGAGGGTCAGGTTGTCGACGGCGGTGAAACTTTTGCCGTAGATTTTGGTCAGGTTTTGGATTTTGAGCATGGTGGGGTTCTCCTTAATTTGTGAAGTGGAAAGTTGAAAGAGGAAAGTGATGGTTAGGAATGCTCCGCATTTCTTGATTGAATTTTTATCTCCATATTTCCCCGCCCACTCTAACTTTCCTCTTTCCTCTCCCTATACAACACGAGCTTCCGCCCGATGCACTGAATCACCTCCGCGCCGCTGCGGGCAGCTATGGCGGCGGCGGCTTCCTGCGCGGTCATATCCGCGCTTTCGAGCACGGAGAGCTTGATCAGGCCGCGCTTATCTATGGCTTCCTCCACCGTGCGGATGAGGTTATCGCTGATGCCGTCCTTCCCGATTTGGGTGATGGGCGAGAGTGTGTTGGCCTGTTTGCGCAGGGCCGCGCGTTCTTGTCCTGTCATGGTTGCCCCCAAACAATAAAATCACATGTGACGGTCACATAATACGTGTTCCATGCATCACCGCCCGAGACAGCGGAATAAAAATAGTAGGTCTGTCCGTCCGCAAGAAACACCTCAAACGAATAGTTGAGACCGTCGCCGCTGTCGTCATCGATCAATTCAAAATTCGTATCCAATGCAAGCGGATTGCAGCCGCCCGGATGCGAGCTGTAGAATTTGAATACAGCCCAACCCGGTGCCGTGAATTTGCAAAGCCGCATGCCGTTTGCCGCAAGCGTCAGTTCGGCAGGCGCAAGGAGGTTTAGGACAACGGGCTCCTCCTCCCCCCAGCCCGGCAGGGTGGAAAGGCCTGCCAGATGGCGTAGGATGGCGGCCGCGTCGCCCGCGTTGACGCTGCCCGACAAATCCGCGTCGGCAGCGGCGAGAGCGGCACCAGTGAGGGGGCTTACACCGGCCAGATGGCGCAATACAAGGGCCGCGTCTTCCGCGCTCAGATCGCCGCTGCCGTTTGTGTCGCCGTTTTTGTAGGAATATCCGGCAGCGACCGCAGTGTTGGCAGTTAGCGACAACAGCAGGCAGAGCACGAGAAGCAGAGACAACAGGATTTTCGCATGTTTACGCATGGGCATACTCCTTTGAAAAATCGGAATCATTCTGGATGGAAGAATTATAGCATAAACCCCGCCCTTGCATAAGCCCATAAATAACAGTATACTGCCCCTATGGGCGCGATTTTGCAAACAATTTCGGGGAATACGGGGCCTTATGGGCTGATGGCAGCGCTGGCGCTGGTGCTTTGCTATGTGGGCGGCATCTTTTTGTGCGTGCGACTGCGCCACGATACGCAGGGACAGGTGATCGCCATGCTCTGCGCGATGGTGTTTCTGTTTTTGGGCGCCAAACTGTTCGGCATTATATCCTATGCCAGTTATTTTATGCGCGACGGGCTGGTCATCGATTGGGCGCATGTCCTGGAAAAGTCGGGGATCGTGTTTTACGGGGGACTGCTGGGCTATCTGCTGGGCCTGCGCATATTGCTGCCGCATTTTTTGCGCAAGTCGGGCGCGGACCTCACGACGGGCTATGCGATTGCGACGACCCTGCTGCCCTTCTTCCACGGCGTTTCGCGCATAGGCTGCTATCTCGGGCATTGCTGTTATGGCGTGGAGAACGCGCATTTTGCAAGCTTTTGGGAGGGACGTGTACCCGTGCAGCTCTTTGAAAGCGCGTTCTGCCTGCTGCTCTCCGGGCTGTTGCTATATTTGCTTTTCAAAAGGCCGAAACTGCGCGGGTGGCTGCTGCCGCTCTATCTTGCCGCCTATTCCGTGTTCCGCTTTGTCATTGAATTCTGGCGCGGGGACGCGGTGCGCGGCGGGTTTTGGGTCTTCTCATTCTCGCAGTGGGTGAGCGTTGGTATTTGGGTGGCGTTGTTTGGCTGGTTATTGTGGAAACATTTGAAACCAATGCAGAGGTAATAATGCAGAATGCAGAGATTTTGTGTCCCACCCTCTCTGCATTATTACTTCTGCATTATTTTCTATGCAAAACTGTAACCTTTTGCGGTTTTCTGTGGTATTATATATATCCTACCAATTTGCAATTAGAAAGGAGTCTCCCATGCGTAAATTCTTTGCCCTCACCCTCTCCCTGCTCCTCCTTTGCGCCCTGTTTGCGGGCTGCAACGCGGAACCTATGGCCCAGAAAGCACCCACGGCGGACGATGCTTACTATGACTATAACAATGCCAGTCGAGTGTATGCATCTGCTCCGATGGAAGACTATGAATACCTGTCCGAGCCGACGGGCGGCGAACTTTCCCTCGCCACTTCCGTAAGCAACACCTCCGTTGCCGCGGGCAAGAAGATTATCCGCGACGCGGACTGTGCGCTGACCGTGGTCAGTGCGACCGAAGCCTGGGCGCAGATTGTGGCCAAGGTCACCGAGGCGGGCGGTTATGTCTCCGCGAGCAATCAATGGCAGGTAAATGAGATCTATACCTCCATCACCGCCACGATACGCATCCCTGCGGGGAAGCTGGATTCCGCGCTGGATTTCCTCGGCAGCGTTGGGGAAGTAACCAATCTGAGCATCAGTTCTAATGACGTCACCGATGCCTATACGGACACCCAGCTCCGCCTTGATGTAAAGCGGGCGAGTTTGGAGCAGTACTATAAATATTTGGAGGACGCGAAGAATGTTCAGGAGATGCTGAACATCCAGCGCGAAATCAACAAGCTGATCGAGGAGATTGAGTCCGCCGAAGGCCGGATCCGCATGTGGGACAATCTGGTCTCCGAATCGACGCTGAAGATACGCATCTATGAGGAAAAGGACCCGACAGCCGAGCGCCGCGAGGTGGAATGGAACGCGATGACCGCCGATGACGTGGGCTATCATATCAGCAACGGGTTCATCGGCGTGGTAAAATTCCTGTGGGCCGTCGTCCAGTGGATTGTCATTATCCTTGCCGTGACCTCGCCCCTTTGGATCATCGCGCTGGCCATCATCATCCCGCTGGTGATACGCAGGAAGCGCAGGAAAGCGAAGAAGGCGCGTTTGGCGGCGGAAGCGGCGGCGAAGGCGGCGGAATAAATTTGTAGGGGCGCGATATTTGGCGGCTCCGCAGGAGACGCTGCGCCCTAAAACATCCTTCATGTACTCCGGGAGGGCGCGATTTATCGCGCCCCTACTTTTCGCACGACCATAAACAGCATAAACCCCGCGACTAACAGCGCAGCGGCGGTGCCCAGGGTGAATGCGTCTCCGGCAATCCATATACCGAATTGGTATACGCAGAGGGCGACAGCATAGGCGAGGGCGCACTGATAGACGATGGCGAAGGCCGTCCATTTGGCCGATCGCATTTCGCGGCGTATGGCCGCGATTGCGGCCACGCAGGGTACGCAGAGCAGGTTGAAGAGGAGGAAGGAAAAGCCGGAGAGTGGCGTGAACGGGCCGCTGCCGCCTGTCAATACGCTGAGCGTGCTGACGATGCTCTCCTTTGCGACGATGCCCGCCAGGGCTGCCACGACGGGTTCCCACGCGCCCCAGCCGAGGGGGCGGAAGAGGACGGCCAGCAGCGCGCCGAACCGCGCCAGCAGGCTTTTGGATACGGGGACAAACGTGAAGCGGCCCCCGGCAAAGCCGAGATTGGAGAGCAGCCAGATGATCAGGCTCGCCAACAGGATAACGGTCCCCGCCTTCTTGATAAAGCTCCATACGCGCTCCCAAACCGAACGGAGGAGGTTGATAATCGTGGGCAGGCGATAGGGCGGCAGCTCCATCACAAAGGGCGCGGCCTGCCCAGAAAAGGCCTTGGTCTTCTTGAGCGCGATGCCCGAGAGAAGTATCGCGGCGATGCCGATAAAATACGCGCTCGGCGCGACCCACCATGCGCCGCCAAAGAGGGCGCCCGCAATCAGCGCGATAATCGGCAGTTTCGCGCCGCAGGGGATGAAGGTCGTAGTGATGATGGTCATACGGCGGTCACTCTCGTTTTCAATCGTGCGCGAGGCCAATATGCCCGGCACCCCGCAGCCCGTGCCGACCAGAATCGGGATAAAGGATTTGCCCGAGAGCCCGAAGCGGCGGAACAGCTTGTCGAGCATAAACGCGATGCGGCTCATATAGCCGCAGGCTTCCAAAAAGGCCAGCAGGATAAAGAGCACGCAGAGTTGCGGCACAAAGCCCAGCACGGACGCGACGCCACTGAGCGCGCCGTCCACCAGCATGGAGACGGCAGCGGACGCGAAGTGCCAGCCCTCCAAAATCCGCCGCGCGCCGGGCAGCAGCCAGGCACCGAAGAGGGTGTCGCGCATCCAGCCCGTCAAAAACGCGCCGAGCGTGGTGACGGAGATATAGTAGACGAGGAACATCAGCGCGGCGAAGATGGGCAGGGCCAGAAAGCGGTTGGTGAGGATGCTGTCTATCCTGTCGGTTGCGCTAACCCGCTTGCCGCTCGTCCTCTTGCAGCAGGCGCCCACCACGCGCTCCACGAACGCGTAACGCTCCGAGATCACCGCGCCCTCGCTGCTGTCGTCCAGCTCCGCTTCCGCCTTTGTAATATCCTCCTCGATATGCGCCAGACGCTCGGGCGGCAGGGCCAATTTCTCACGCATCGGGGCGTCCCGCTCAAAGAGTTTGATCGCATAATAGCGCTGTATTTCTTCCGGGTAATCGTGCAGCGCGTATTCCTCGATATGCGCGAGGGTATGCTCCAACAAGCCGGAGAAGATATGGCGCGGCATGTATTTTTTTTGTTCGGCCGCCAATAGCGCGGTCGTGACGGCCTCGTCTATGCCCGTGCTCTTCAGCGCGGACACGCAGACGACCGGGCAACCCAGCAGCTTTGCCAGCTTTTCGGTATCGATGCTGTCCCCGTGCCGCTCCACGGCGTCCATCAGATTGATGGCGACGACGAGCGGGATGCCCAAATCTTGCAGTTGCGTGGTGAGATAGAGGTTGCGCTCGATATTTGTGCCGTCGACGACGTTGAGGATTACATCGGGCCGCTCATCGGCGAGGTAACCTCGCGCGATGACTTCCTCCGGTGAATAGGGCGAGAGGGAATAGATGCCGGGCAGGTCCAAAACGACAACCCCTTTGTGCCCTTTCAGGTGTCCTTCTTTCTTCTCCACCGTCACGCCCGGCCAATTGCCGACAAACTGATTGCTGCCCGTCAGCACATTGAAGAGCGTCGTCTTGCCGCTGTTGGGGTTGCCCGCGAGGGCTATGCGCAGGGTTTTCTCTTCCACTATCGCGTCCCCTTCTTTTTCGGCAGGGGCAGCACCGAGACTGTCTCCGCGTCCGATTTGCGCAATGACAGCGCATAGCCGCGCAAAAACAGCTCCATCGGGTCGCCCAGCGGCGCCGTCCTGCGCACGCGCAACTCCGTGCCGCGCGTGATGCCCATATCCATAATGCGGCGGCGCATCGCGCCCTCGCCGTTGACCCTTGTGACTCGTACACTCTCGCCGGGTTTGCATTGGTTCAGGGTTTGCATGGCGGTACTCCCGTGTTTTTGAGTGTTAGCTGTGACTAACTACATGTGTACTATACATTTGCGTGGAGAGGTTGTCAATGGGTTATATAAATGTAGGGGCGCGATATTGAGCGGTTCCGCAGGAGAGCGCCCCTGAAACATCCTTCATATACTCCGGGAGGGCGCGATATATCGCGCCCCTACGATGAAATTACGACCGAACCGCCGTCCACCAACGCGTCGAGTTGTTGCCGAGGTCGTTTTGATAGCCGTTGACCAGAAACAGATCCGCGTCATCCTGAAAGCGGATAAAGAAATTCTTTTTGGAATCGCCGACGCAGGTGACGACAAAGCCACCCGGGAAATGCGGGTCGTCGCTGTGCAGATACCACGAGGAAAACGCCCAGGTGAAAACCCCGTCCCCGTCGTGATCCCATTGCCCGCCCTCATTCGGTTTGTCGAAATGAAACTGCATGGCAAGGCTCCCGTCCTGCTTATAGCATTTCCAGTCGCCGATGAACATATCCTCGGTGCCGGATTGGGCCTGCGGCGGAGGCGTTGCCGTCGGTTGCGGCGTTGGTGCCGCTGTCGGTGCGGGCGTTGCCGCTGCCATAGGCATTGCCGTCGCTTCCTGCCCGCTCCGCACTGAAACGGCACCGGGCTCGCCTTCGGCATAGGACGCTTCCATCCGCTCCGGCACATATAACTGTTCTTTCGCGCGGATAGAAGAGGAACGCAAGACTAAGATCAAGAGACCAATGGTCACCAAGCCCGCCAAGGCGCCGCCGATGAATACGATGGGATTGATCGTCCGTTTTTTCTTTGTTTCGGCGGCTTGGCTGCGCGCATACGGCACATACTCCTCCGCCCAATCGTCGGTCGTGTCGGGTTCCGCAGGCGGCCACAGCGTCTCGCGGACTGGTGCCGTGTATTGCGCTGCCGGGGGAGACGACTCCGGTTCCGGCAGTTCTTCCGCCACAGCTTCGGGTTCGGCAACAGCGGCACTGCAGCAATGACAAGACCCCGGATCCGGCGGGATTTCCGGCCCGCACTGCTTACAATAGACCTGTGGCGGTTCTGTTGTCAGCATTGCGCCGCAGTATGCGCAAAAGAGAGCCCCGTCCATGATTTCATACCCGCATGCCGCGCATTTTGCGGATTCGGGCTCGGGTCTATGCGCACCGGGAGGGGGTACGTGCGCGCCGCATTCCACGCAGAACGTGAACCCGGGCTCCAGAACCGCGCCGCATTCTCGACAAGTCTCCATATAACTCTCCTACAATGTATTTACGGATAGAGGCACGGCAGCCAGCCGTGTCTTTTTCCATCTCATGCGTAGCTGTTAGAATGAGAGCGGATTGGACTGACGATGTAACCGAGAACTGATTGCATCACG